>ERZ773134.2171-NODE-2171-length-14611-cov-31.993542_pt1 | contig 14611 bp, 10 predicted proteins | sample MGYA00580856_ERZ773134 | MGnify/ENA primary metagenome ERZ773134 (study PRJEB29015, sample SAMEA2737823) | human gut metagenome | biome: human gut; feature: human-associated habitat; material: faeces | place: China | collected 2012 ... | reverse complement strand
TGGGTTCAGAACGTCGTGAGACAGTTTGGTCTCTATCCTCTGCGCTCGTTGGAATCCTGAGGAGGCCTGCCCATAGTACGAGAGGACCTGGGTGGACGGACCTCTGGTATGCCGGTTGTCGCGCCAGCGGCATGGCCGGTTGGCTACGTTCGGGAGGGATAACCGCTGAAAGCATCTAAGCGGGAAGCCTGCTCCAAGATTAGGATTCCTTGACGCTCCCCGGAGCGCCTGTAGCCCGCATGTTGAACACGTGTTCGATAGGCCGGAGGTGGAAGCCCCGCGAGGGGTGGAGCCGACCGGTACTAACGGGCGAACGCGGCACACTTTCCGATTCCCTTGTTTGGGGGTCGGGTCTCGTCCTGTGGTGGTTTCTTTCGTTGGATGGCAAGGAGCGTTGTTTCTTGTGGTCACGATGACGATACCGGTGAAGCGTTTTGTTCGCGTCCGTTGTCCGGTTCCCGGACCGCCACGATCGGAATCGTGGCATGGTTCCGGTTCTGCCGGCCGATCCTTGTGGTTGGCCGTTGTATTGGTTTTGCGGTGGTCATGGCCCAGGTGAGACGCCCGGTCCCTTTCCGAACCCGGAAGCTAAGGCCTGGTCGCGGCGATGGTACTGCACTCGAGAGGGTGTGGGAGAGTAGCACGCCGCCGCATTCAACTTACGGACCTTCTGGTCGAGCCCCATCGGGGTTCCCGGAAGGTCCTTTTTTTGTTCCCGCACACGCGTGTTTTCCTCCATTCGGTGGAGGGAAACGGACGCCGGGAGGCCCGTGGACGGGCGGATCGTTCCAGTCACTGGGAGTTTCGGGACGCTGGGGGATCCCAGGAATTTCAGGGGAGCTTCCTGCTCTTATCCGATGGTGGAATAGACTGAGGAACTATGCATTATTTCGTACCCAAACGCTGCGTCGAATCGAACAAAATCATGTATCGCGACAAAGCGACGGCCCGGCAGGCCGCCGACCAGAGCTGGCGTGAACGCGGCACTGAACTATGGGTGTATCGGTGCGAATTCTGCGGAACCTGGCATCTCACACATCGCGATCCAGCGCTAAAGGGCGTTGCCAATCGCTGTTGCAGTATCTTTTAATATCATTCGATATTGCTGACATTGCAACAAGAAATCTCAATAGAAGATTGCAAAAAAGATTGGCTATCATGCGATATGTGATAGCCAATCTTTTTGTATTTTTGGGGGAATATCAATCGCCATATATCGACAATATATTGCGATAATCCAAGAATATTTGATGATTAGTCGGTGATGTCGGCTTTGTAGAAGTTCACGTAGGAACGGCTCGGCGTCGGACCGCGCTGACCCTGATAATGCGAGCCGGTGCCTTGCGAACCGTACGGATGTTCGGCGGGGGAGCTGAGCTGGAAAAAGCACATCTGGCCGATCTTCATGCCCGGCCACAACTTCACCGGCAATGTCGACACATTCGACAATTCCAACGTGATATGACCCTCGAAACCAGGGTCGATGAAGCCTGCGGTGGAATGTGTGAGAATACCCAAGCGGCCCAGTGAGCTCTTGCCTTCCAGGCGGGCGGCAATCGTCGGATCAAGCTTCACGTACTCCCACGTGGAACCCAATGCGAACTCACCCGGATGCAGAATCCACGGTTCGCCCGGAGCCACCTCGAACTGCTCGGTCAGCTCGCCCTGATTCTCAGCCGGATCGACATACGTGTACGCATGATTGTTGAACAGACGGAAGAAACGGTCCAAACGCACGTCAATGGAAGCGGGCTGCACCATTTCCGGGGTCCATGGATCGAGTGAAATATGACCTTCGGCCTGCGCGGCGAGAATGTCGCGATCGGACAGCAGCATCGAAACTCCTTATTGCCAGGCACGCGAATGTGCCGGTATGGCGCTCGCCAACATTCGAACGTTCGCATGGTTGAGCGTGCGAATGCCGGCAATTGCGAAATGATTATTAGCTGGCTCTAGTCTAACGCGGTATCGCTATATCGTGGCTTATATCGGGTTGTAACGATTGCCGTGTGCTTGGTACGCAAAATCCGTTGCATCGGATTTTTCTGCAGGATTTTTCTACGGGATTCTTCCGCAGGATTTCTTACAGGATTCCCGGCGCGATATCGTGCGCGGCAAGCCAGTCGCGCAAATCGCTGAACTCGTTGAGACTGACCGCATGATCGAGTCCACGGTAGCTTTTCGACGTGAGGAACGTATGCTCGTCCAGCCAAGCGGCGGTTGCGAAAAGCTCCGGCATCGGAATCACGGTATCGTTCTTGCCATAGCCGTAGAACACAGGAATATTCAATTCCGCGACATGACTGTCGGCCGGCGCGCTACCGGCGACGATTCCCGGCGCAAGGAAGCCGGAAAGCGAGATCGACGCGGCGTACCGTTCCGGATGGACGCGCAACAAATGAATCGCCAGCAAACCGCCTTGCGAGAAACCGATCGGCACTACAGCGCGATCTTCGGGAACATTGCGCGCAACCCAATCGTCAATGGCTTGAGCGGCAGCATAAGCGTCTCGATCCAGGTCTTCGCCGGACGGCACGCAATCATGGAACCACGAATACGCGCCCTGACCGAAACCGAATTCACCGGAACCAGCCTCCTGCAGCACGAGCGGCGCGCGCAACGACGCGAAATCGTTATAAGGAGCCACGTAACGCATCATGTCGGCCAAATCGGCCTCATTGGAGCCCCAACCGTGCAGGCAGAGGAACAGCGGGCGTCGTGGAGCCGCATTGCCGCCCCCGCGCGAATACTGTACGTGCGTGACCTGCAGCGGCTCGCCGAACCTCCCTGGAACCACCTGCGATTCGCGCCCGATCAGACCGGTCGGGGTGTTTGGGTTGCTGGAGTCGTGGGAATCACTGGTCTCGTGCTCGCGTATTTCACTCATGCCTCCAATATACCCGTTCCAGCGGGGCAATCCTCCCAGTCACTGGAAGGATTGGGACGTTGGGCGGCTTGCCAGCGGGGTGATTGTTCCAGTGAGTGGCGGTTTCTGGACTTTGAGTGAGCTGCCAGCGGGCGGATTCTCCCACTGGCTGGAGGAATCCACCCGTTGAGGGCAAAAAGAAACCCCGGTGGAGAGAAAACCACCGGGGAGAGAAAGGAGAGAGAAGAAGAAAGGGTTCAATTGTCGGGAACTGCTGTGGGTTCCTGGTCGGCTCTTTTGCTGACATCTCCTATATAAACAGACGATGCTGAGTACATGTCTGGTGTTTTCTGGGAAATATCTGAGAATTTCAATTCCCTCATGTTTTAGATTGTGGAATGGCCTCCAGTTTGCCGCCTTCCACGCCGTGTTCCGTTCCTACAGTTGTCTCGTCCCCCACGTTTCCACAGTTCGTCCGCAGACAAACTCGCTGCGGATCACCGGTTCACGCCAGCTTGCTGATCCCATCAGATCAGTTGGATGCTAGATCTGCGCGTCGGCGTCCACGCTCATCACATACACGTTGCGTCGCAGCTGCTTGGATTGCGCGCGCGTAATGTCACCCGCCTCGTACATGTCTTGGATCACACCCAGCTCGATACCGTAGCTTTCGCGCTTCACCTCTTCGGCCTGCGCCTGCGCCTCCGCGCTCGTGCCCACATTCGGGCGCGACCTCAGCGTAGCCTCGCCTCGTCGGTAATCCAGCAGCAGTGCCGAGCAATGTTCCGTATTGTACGTGTCGCGGCCCATCTCCTCATACAGGCGGTCGATCACATGTTCGATGGCATCCACCTGCACCGCGCGGGTGTGCGCGAACAGCTCGTCGTCGCTGAACAGCGGGGTAGTGCGGCGAATGCGGCTGTTCACACGCTTCACCACCGTGCCCAAACGCCTCTGCAACGCCCTGAAGCGGCCTTTGACTCGCCAGATGGTGCGTCCGGAATTATGTTCCGTTTCGATATGGCGCAGAGAGCTCATGATCTGGTCGAGCAGGCGCTCGCATGCTTCGATTTCCAGATCGTGCGCTGCCTTGTCGTCGTTCGTCGTCGCCTTGACTTTCGCCAGTCGCGCCTTGACGTATTCCTTCTCCCAGTTGAGCGCGTCGATCTGCAGTTGCATATACCCTTGCGGATCGATTTCTCCGATGCGCTGCTTCAGTCGTGTGATACGTTTCGTATACGAGTCGATGATCATCAGCACCGCACGACGATTGTCGGGTGTGACTCGTCCCGTCAGTTCCTCCACGGTCCGTCGCAGCACTTCGATGGTGATTTCGGTCATTTCCACGGAAGTGTCTTTATTGCGATTCGGCGCCAGCAGCGGCAGCAGGAAGTTGGCGAGCAGCAAGGTTACGACGATCACGCCACCTGCGATGAAGATCAGTTCGTCACGCATGGGGAACCACGCGCCTCCCGTAATGGTGTACGGGATCGTGAACATCAATGACAGGGTGATGGTGCCTTTCGGCCCGCCGAACGTCATGACCGCGGCCGAACGCCAACGTTGCGCCGTCATCTTGCGTCGCTTGCCGGTGACGGTATCTCGCGCGAGACGTAGCATCAATGAAATCCACAGGAATCGCATGATGATTACCACTGCGGAAACCGTAAGAATCGCAACCAGTAGCAGCCAATTGCTGACTTGCGGATCGTCCCAGCTTGCGCTCATCGCATTCGGCAGCAACATGCCAAGCAGAATGAACACCGTGCCGTTGAGCGTGAACGAGAATACCCCCCATACGCTTGACGAAACAATGTTGGTGCGAGCCACATTCGGGCCGATGCCGGTGCGATCGAAACGGATGATCAAACCGGCCGTCACCACCGAAAGAATGCCGGAAACATGCACCGCTTCCGCACCCAAATACAGAATGAACGGCAGGAACAATTCCATCAAAATACGGCTTGTGGTCGTCTCCCAGCCGAAAGATCGCAACGATTCAAATAACAGGTCGGCGACCATGCCTACTGCCAAGCCGAAAATGGCGCCGCCGAAGAATGAGAACACGAACTGTGCGGCCGAATCGCCCACTGTAAACACGCCACTGACGGCCGCCGCGATCGCGAACTGGAAGCCGACGATGCCGGACGCGTCGTTGAATAGCGATTCGCCTTTAAGCACGCTGGTTTGACGTTGCGTAAGCGCGGCTTCCTTGCCGAGCGACGATACGGCGACCGCGTCGGTCGGTCCAAGTGCGGCGCCGAGCGCCAGTGCCGCGGCAAGGGGAATTGCGGGCCATACGGCATGCAGTGCGAAACCAACGACAACCATCGTGGCGATCGCTAGTCCAATCGCCAATGAAAGCGACAATTTAACGGATTTCAAAAGCTCGCTTTTATCGATTTCATGCGCTTCCAAATACAGCAGCGGCGCGATGAACAGCACCATGAACAGTTCCGGATCGAGCGTGACGTTCGGGAAAAACGGCAATTGCGACGCCAGCGCACCCAACGCGATCTGCACGAGCGGTGTGGAAACCTTGGGAATGAAACGGCTGAGGAATGAAGATAGTACGACGGCGGCGATAATACATACAATCAACTCGAATGCCGCCAACGTGCCTCCTTTTTGCGCGTTTTCTTCAATCTCTTCCAGCCTACCAAGAGGTATTTATGGGCGTGTTTCGTCTTTCGCTTCACGCGAGCGGAACCGTATAGTGGCGGGTATGCAGTGGAGTGACGACATGGAGCTGGCGATTGAATTGGCCCGCGAGGCCGCCGCGGAAGGCGAGGTACCGGTCGGTGCCGTCGTGCTTGACGCTGGGGGAGCGGTGATCGGCAGTGGCCGTAATCTGCGCGAGGCGCACGCCGATCCGTTGGCGCACGCCGAGGTCAAGGCCATGACGCAGGCCGCTCGGTCGCTTGGTACGTGGAATCTTGCCGATTGCACGTTGATTGTTACTTTGGAGCCGTGCCCGATGTGCGCCGGCGCGTGCCTGCAAACGCATGTCGGACGAATCGTGTTCGGCGCGTGGGATGCCAAGTTGGGTGCATGCGGTTCGATTTGGGACATTCCTCGCGACCCGCATGTCGGTCATGTTCCGGAAGTTATCGGCGGCGTTCGTGAATCGGAATGCGCACGATTGATGACTGATTTTTTCGCTGGAAAACGATAATTGCGATTTTGTAGTCGCAAAAACGTAAGAAATATTGAAATGCCAAGTAAATCTTGGTAAAGATGATTGCGATTTCAACGGTAATGTTTACGTAATAATATTTCTTGCGATTCTATGGTCGCAAGAAATACTTTCCGACAGAAAGAAACACGCTCGGCGACGTCAACAAATGAAGCTTGTCATACCATCGAAGGTGACAATACAAGGCAATCGCAATATGTAAAGGATGCTGCAATGACGCTCATTCAGACCTTCCATGGCAACGCTACCAACGGTACCGAACTCACTGCGGTCTACGCCGAACAGCCAGCCGCAAACGTGGCGTTCGCACTCGTATTCCCCGGCAATGATCTGCCGCGACTCGTGCATTGGGGTCGCCCGCTCGCAGCCCCGGCAACCGTGATCGACATGTTCGACGCGCAAATGCCACAGCGTGTTTCTGGCGCACTCGACTACACCTCATGGCCGAGCGTGCTGCCCACGCAATCCGAATCCTGGATCGGCGCAACCCGCTTTGATGTGCGTCGCGACGGCGTGGAACTGTTCTGCAAGTTCGCAGTCAGCAACATCACCGCCGAAACCGTGGCGGCTGGCAACACCTACGTCATGGGCGAAAAAGACGGATACCCGAACTGGAGCGTGGCCGACGAACCCAAGCAGACCCCAACCGTCACCGTCACCGCCGAAGACGAGGAACAGCATGTGAAACTCATCTGGACCTGCGAACTCGACGAAACCGGCCTCATCCGCCAGAACGCCGAAGTCGTGAACACCGGCGAAGGCCAGCTCGAAGTCGGCAAGATCGAACTCGCATTCACCGTGCCGGCCGACGCCAACGAAATCCTCACCACCACCGGCCACCATCTGCGCGAACGCTCCCCGCAGCGCCAGGACTTCACCCTCGGCCGCTTCGCCAAAGCATCCATGGCCGGACGCCCAGACTTCGATGCCACCCTGCTGCTCAGCGTCGGCGAAAAAGGCTTCGGCTTCACGCACGGCAACGTCTACTCCGCACACGTAGCATGGAGCGGTAACAGCGTGCTCTCCGCGGAACGCCTGCCATACACCAGCGGCGTGATCGGCGGCGGCGAAGTACTGTTCGGCGGCGAAATCAGCCTCGCCAATGGAGAGTCCTACACCACCCCATGGCTCATCGGCTCCTACGGCGAAGGCCTCAACGAAGTCGCAGCCCGCTTCCACAGCTACATTCGCCGAGTGCACCGCGACTGGCTTGCTGAACACAACATCGCGCCCAAGCCGCGCCCGGTCATTCTCAACACATGGGAAGCCGTCTACTTCAACCACGATTATGACACCCTCACCGCACTCGCCGACAAGGCCGTGGAAAGTGGTGTGGAACGCTTCGTCGTGGACGATGGCTGGTTCGGCTCCCGCCGCGACGACACCTCCGGCCTCGGAGATTGGCAGATTTCGCAGGACGTGTGGCCCGACGGCGACAAGTCGCTCAAGGCGCTTGCCGATTACGTGCACGGCAAGGGACTCGAATTCGGTCTGTGGTTCGAACCGGAAATGGTCAACCCTGATTCCGACCTGTTCCGCGCACACCCCGACTGGGTGTTGAAGCCCACCGAAGGCCGTCTGCCCATGCAAGGACGTACCCAGCAGGTCGTGGACCTGACCAATCCGGACGCCTACGACTACATTTACGGCGCAATGGACAAGCTCGTCGGCGAACTCGGCATCGACTACATCAAGTGGGATCACAACAAACTCGTCACCGAAGCTGTCTCCCCACGCACCGGACGCCCGGCAGTGCACCAGCAGACGCTCGCCGTATATCGCATTTTCACTGATCTGAAGGCCGCGCATCCAGGACTTGAAATCGAAAGCTGCTCTTCCGGCGGTGGCCGCGTGGACCTCGGCATCCTCGAAGTGGCCGACCGCATTTGGGGATCCGACTGCGTCGACCCGGTGGAACGCGCCGACATCCAGCGCTACACCTCGTTGCTCGTGCCGCCGGAAATGATCGGCGAACATGTGGGCGCATCCCCGGCGCACTCCACGCACCGCGCCACCACGCAGGAACTGCGTATGGCCATGGCCTTCTTCGGACACATGGGCATCGAATGGAACCTGCTCAAGGAACCGCAGGAAGATATCGACAAGCTCGCCGAATGGGTCGCCGAATTCAAGAAGCATCGCGAATGGTTCGCCGTAGACGCAGTCGTGCATTCCGACGCAGCCGATCCGGCAGTGCGCTTGGACGGTGTGGTCATGCCTAACCAAGCGGCCGCCATCTACCGTTTCACCCAGCTCACCACCTCGCAGACCTACCCGGCCGCGCCGGTACGCCTGCCCGGCCTCGACCCTGACAAGGTGTATGAGGTGTCGCCGCTTGACGTGAGCCTCGACCTCGCCAAGCAAGACATCGCCAACGGACAGAGCCCGCTCGGCTGGTGGAAGGCCGAAGGCGTGAGGATGACCGGACGCGCGCTCGCCACGTACGGCATCCGCCCGCCGGCACTGCACCCGGCGCAAGCAGTCCTTTTCAAGGCCGTGCTTGCGCCCGTCGAGAGCGCTGAATAGCGCGCTCTCTCCCCTTACCTACGGGAAGCCCACTGGGCTTCCCGCTTAACGGTTCGGCAAGCAGTCCTTTTCAAGGCCGTGCTTGCGCCCGTCGAGAGCGCTGAATAAGCCGTAATCGCATAACAAAAATCCTCCCTGAACAAAAGGGAGGATTTTTTGTATTGCAAGACAATCAATCGCAATCAATCAGCCAACATATTGCCGAATTGCCTGTGATGCGGCCGCCTTGGCCCACAAAGCCCAATCGTGGTCGGGAATTTCAAAATCCACTGGCGCGGCCTGGCTATGCCGATACATGTTGATGCCGTTACGCAAGTCGTCAATGCCGAATTTCGCGATGAACGACGATTCTCCGGCGATCATGATTTTGTCTGGCATGGCAAGATTGGCGATGGTCGCCACCAGGGTGCCGAGACGGAAGCAGGTGCGGTTCACCAGATTCGTCGCTTGCGGTTTGTTCGCGCGTGCGTCACGTGCGAAATCGTCGAATGATGCGGGATGTCCGATGATTTGCGAATATTCCGCCGCGATCGAGTTGTCGGACAGGCATTGCGCGCATCCCTTGTGTCCGGAAACACAACGCGGCCCATCCGGATCGACCAGAATATGCCCGACCAAACCGTAACTTTTATCCGGACAGCTTACCAGCTCGCCGTTGAACGTCAACGAATAGCCGACGCCCGCGCCGAACGTCAGCACCGCGAAGCTATCCAATCCAACGCCCGGTCCAAACAGGCAGGCGTCAACCACCAACGAATCGATATCGTTGTAAATTCCGGTAGGCAATCCGGTCGCCTCACGAACCATGACGGAAAGTTCCACGGGCTGCGACCAGTGCATGAACGGTGCGAACGTCACCACGGTACCGTCGACAATATGCCCGCCAAGCGAGATTCCCACAGCGCACGGTTTCGGCCAGCCCGCCATCTCCGCTTCGTCGGAACAGTCGGTCGTCAGTTGTTTGATCAGCGCGACCACGGTCTGCGGGGAAGCGTCTTCGATTTCCAGATCATGGCATCCGGTGATGATCTGCCCGATTGCGTTGACCGCAACTGCCGAAATATGCGTCGCGTTGATTTTCATGCCAACGAAAGATCGCGCATTCGCAATCACCTGCAATCCGGTTTGCGGGCGGCCGCGACGTTCCGTATTTTCTTTCTGCACGAAACCTTTCGGCAGTTTGCCGGCCTTGCCGGACGGCATCGGCGTCTCCTCAATCACGCCCGCATAAATCAGATCGCTGGTAATTCGGGAAACAGCACCCTGCGAAAGTCCTAAAATCTGCGCCAACGTAATGCGTGAAATCGGACCATATTTCATGATGCAAGCCGCGACTTTATGGGTATATTCCGAGCCTTCAAACCACTGTGGCAGAGGTGAAACCGCCATCTGAACCATCCTTCGTGCTCCCGTTCGCGCACATCGTGCGTCAAATTACTTTCTCAGAGTAACAAAATCTCGTCGTTTTTGTTTTCCGCCCCGCACAGGCGCGCTGAGTTGGGAATGAAAACCGCCCCCCTCTATAATTCTCAGTAACGGTGGTGTGGTAAGGAAGCCGCTCCACCGTAATAGAGAAAAAATACAAAGGAGTCGAGAATGAAACCTGATTCCACCACTAGTGTAGGTAAATTCAGGAGGATTGTATACCGCGCTCTCACGGCCACATGCGCAATCGCGTTGACGGCCGGCCTTGCAGGTTGCGGCAACAGCACCGCTGGAACCGTCACTTTGGATTTCTTCCAATTCAAAGCCGAAGCAGCGGACTGGTTCACCGCAAAAGCAAAGGAATTTGAGAAAACCCATCCCAGCATCAAAGTCAACGTCAACAATTCGTCCGACGCAACCACTGATTTGCGTACGCGACTCGTGAAAAATCGTGAACCCGACGTCATCACCATCAATGGCGACATTAATTTCGGCATGCTCGCCGAAGCGGGTGTTTTCCACGATTTCACCGACGATGACATCGTCGACGAACTCAATCCAGGCATGGTGAACATCGCCAAGAGCCTTGTACAAACCAACGACGAATCCAAGAAGCGCCTGTACGGCCTGCCGTATGCGGGCAACGCGTCCGGCTACATCATCAACGCTGACGTGTGGGAAGAAGCGGGCGAGGATCCCGACAATCCACCGCAGACGTGGAGCGAATTCATCGACCTGCTGCAACGCTTCAAGAGCAAGGGCATTGTACCGATCGAAGCGAGCACCGCTGATCCGTGGACACTCCAGGCGCCGCTGGCGTCACTCAACTCCACGCTGGTACCGGAATCCGAATATCTTTCCCTCAAAGACGGATCGAAGAAATTCTCCGACCTGTGGGGCACTGTCAGCGATCAGCTGGTCGAGATCTACCAGAACTACACGCAGAAGAATCCGGCCGTCACTTACCAGCAGGCCACGCAGGATCTGGCCGCAGGCAAAGCCGCGATTCTGCCACTCGGCACCTACGCGATTCCGCAGATCCGACTCATCAACAGCGATGCCAACTTGCGTTTTGCGCAAATGCCGGCAACCGACGATGCCAGCGAACAGCAACTCACCGCAGGCGATGACGTGATCCTGACCATGGGCGCACACACCAAGCATGAGAAGGAAGCGCGCGAATTCATCGACTTCCTGATGAACGACGAAAACATCAAGGACTACTCCAAGCAGCAGTCCGCCTTTACCCCCTACAAAGACACGTATGTGGGCGATGAAGCGCTGAACGGCGTGCTTGACTTCTACCAGGCGGGCAAACTGGCCGACTTCTGCGACCATTACGTGCCAGCCAGCATCAACATCGCAGGCTTCCTGCAGACGCTGGTTCAGTCGGGCAACACCGAAAAATTCCTGAACAGCATGCAATCCGAATACGACAAGATCGAAGCCAGAAACTTCAGGTGAGAGGAGGAACGGACATGACTACCGCACATACTGCAAATACTGCGAAGAAATCTGCAAAAACTTCCAAGAATAAGGTTTCGAAATATTCCAAGCGCAAGGTCGATCCGGCATTTTATTGGATGACCGTTCCGGCTGCGATTCTGGTGTCCATCTTCCTGTATTGGCCGTTCCTGCAGGGCGCGGCATACTCGTTCACTAATTCGCAGGGTTACGGTGATTTTAAATTCATCGGATTGAAGAATTATATTGCGATGTTCCAGGATTCTCGCGTCGGTCACGCGTACCTGTTCACTATTCTCATCGCAGTTTTGATTACGCTCGGCACGAATATTCTCGGCATGTTCCTGGCGGTGCTGCTGAATTCGAAAATCGCATTCAAAAATGGATTCCGTGCGATTTTCTTCATTCCGTACACCCTGTCGGTGCTGGTGATCGGCTACGTGTTCAAGTACATTTTCATGACGCCGCTGCCGGCGCTCGGCCAGGCGCTGCATATTGATTGGCTGTCGACGTCGATGATTTCCAATCCGGATTTGGCATGGTTCCCGATTGTGTTCCTGTCGATCTGGCAGGGCGTTGCCTACTCCACACTGCTGTACTTGGCTGGCCTACAGACCATCGACAACGAGATTTACGAGGCGGCCGCGATCGACGGTGTGAACGCTTGGCAGAACTTCTGGCAGATCACCTTCCCGCTGATTGGCCCGTTCTTCACCATCAACATGGTGTTGAGCCTCAAGAATTCGCTCGGCGCGTTCGACCAGATCATGGCATTGACCAAGGGCGGCCCGGATTCCAAGACCGAAACCGTCTCGTATCTGATCTTCCAGAACGGCCTTGGCAATGGCGAATACTCCTACCAGATGGCGAACGCGGTCACGTTCTTCATCGTGCTGGCAATCCTGGCCTTCGTGCAGCTGAAGTTCTTCAGCGGCAAGGAAAAGGTCTGAGCAAGGGTCTGAAAGTCTGAAGGTAAAGAGGAAATATCATGACTAGCGCAACTGTTGCAAAGACTGCAAAGACTGGCGTTCAAGCGCAAGCAAAGCCGGAGAAAATCCGCAGGGATCATAAGGTCAACTGGTGGCTGACCGCGGTTGTGACGGTGTTGAGCCTTACCGTGCTCGTGCCGTTGTATTTCGCTGTGGTCACCGCGTTGAAGACGCCGGGCGAGGCTGGCACGTTCAGCTTGCCGACCACGTGGGAATGGCATAATTTCGCCGACGCATGGAATAAGGTGAACTATCCGAAGGCCGCACTTAACTCCGCGATCATCACCGTGTGCGCGGTGGTGTTGACGCTGCTGACGAACACGTTCGTCGCGTATGCTGTGGCACGAAATATGGATAAGCGATTCTTCCGCTTCCTGTATTACTTCTTCCTTGCGATGATGTTCGTGCCGTTCACGGTGATCATGCTGCCGGTCGCGAAGGAAATGGGTACGTTGCATCTTGATAATCAGCTTGGTTTGATTATTCTGTACACGATTCTTGGCATCGGCACCAACCTGTTTATTGCGATTGGTTTTATTCGTTCGATTCCGATTTCGTTGGAAGAGGCGGCTCGTATCGACGGTGCTTCCACCTGGCGTATTTTCTGGACAATCATTTTCCCGCTGATGGGTCCGATTAATGCCACGATTGCGATTTTGACCGCACTGTGGGCTTGGAACGACTTCCTGCTGCCGTTGATCACGCTGACTGATCAGAGCAATCAGACGATTCCGCTCGCACAGTACGTGTTCCAAAGCCAGTTCACGTCGAACTATCCGATGGCCTTCGCGTCCTATCTGATGGCCATGGCTCCGGTCCTCATCGTCTACATCTTCGCCCAGAAGTGGGTCGTCGGTGGAGTGATGAGGGGAGCCGTTAAGTGAACAGCCCAGTGGTCTGTTCATAGGCTCTCCCTGAGCGAGCCGATAGGCGAGCGAAGGCAGGGACAACGCGGCCGTAGGCCGTCCGTTCAGGAAGTAAGACTTCACAGCGACGAGCGGGACTGGCCTATCCCACTCCCCAGCGCGGGACGTTCCATTTCCCTTTCTGGAACGTCCCGCGTTTTTATTTTTGCGGATTGGTTTTTCGCGTCCGTAAGAAGCGTATTCTTTTCTTGCTTTGCACAACTCGCCGCGGGAAAGAAAGAAAAACAGGGTTGCATACCATAGGGGAGTAGGCAAAATCGATCTTCTGCATGAAGCTGACATGAGCTGAAAACGGGCAGAGTCAGTCACGAAAGATCGAACGAAAATCCAACAAACGTCAAGCAAAGGAGCTCCACGACATGACGAATTTCAATCGTTCCACCCTTCCCGACACCGTGCGTTCCAACGGCGCGACCCCGAACCCGTGGTGGGCCAACGCGGTGGTGTATCAGGTGTATCCTCGTTCCTTCCAAGACACGAACGGCGACGGCATCGGCGATCTGAAGGGCATCACCAGCCGTCTTGACTATCTGGCCGATCTTGGCGTGGACGTGGTGTGGTTGAGCCCGGTCTACAAGTCGCCGCAGGACGACAACGGCTACGATATTTCCGATTATCAGGATATCGATCCGCTGTTCGGCACCTTGGAGGATATGGACGAGCTGCTTGCCGAAGCGCACAAGCGCGGTCTGAAGATCGTGATGGATTTGGTGGTCAACCACACGTCCGACGAGCATGCTTGGTTCCAGGCTTCCCGCGACAAGGACGATCCGCATGCCGACTGGTATTGGTGGCGTCCAGCCAGGCCGGGGCATGAGCCGGGCACTCCGGGTGCCGAGCCGAACCAGTGGGGTTCCTATTTCGGCGGTTCCGCTTGGGAGTACGATCCGAAGCGCGGCGAGTATTTCTTCCACCAGTATTCCAAGAAGCAGCCGGATTTGAATTGGGAGAATCCGGAAGTGCGCAAGGCCGTCTACAAGATGATGAATTGGTGGATGGATCGCGGCATTGACGGCTTCCGTATGGATGTGATCACGCAGGTTTCGAAGACTGTTGATAAGAACGGCAAGCTGCCGGGAGAAGACGGCTGCGAGATTGAGGATTATCCGGTTGGTGAGGAAGGCTATTCCAGCCCGTTCCCATGGTGCTCCGACGGTCCGCGCATCGACGAGTTCCTTGCCGAAATGCGCCGCGAAGTGTTCGAAGGCCGCGAAGGCTA
>ERZ773134.2169-NODE-2169-length-14628-cov-6.903795_pt1 | contig 14628 bp, 11 predicted proteins | sample MGYA00580856_ERZ773134 | MGnify/ENA primary metagenome ERZ773134 (study PRJEB29015, sample SAMEA2737823) | human gut metagenome | biome: human gut; feature: human-associated habitat; material: faeces | place: China | collected 2012 ... | reverse complement strand
CGGTCAAATCAACCAGGGAAAACAGGTTTTTGCCCTGGTTGATGTTGTCCAGGTTATGCTCGTTGGCGTCAAAGGTGTAGATCTCGCCGCCATCCTTGACAAAGTAGTCTACAAAATCGCGGGAGAACTTCAGGAACTTTTCATCCCCGGTGGTCTTGTACAGGCTCAGGCAGGCGGTGATCATGCAGCCGTCCACATAGTTCCATTTATTGGGCTTGCCGCTGCGCACCTTTTCAATGTTCCACAGTGGGGCTTCGGCAGAGCTGCCGGCAATCAGATAATCCACATAATTGCCCAGGGTGGTCAAAATCTCTTCATGGGTCATGGCTTAATCCTCCTTAAAGCTGCCAACGTTGATAAAGTTCAGGCGTTCGCCTGCATAGCCTTCCAGTTTGACATTGTGGAAGTGAATCTCCTTCACGTTTTCGGCCCAGATCGCCAGCTTGCTGCATTCAGCGGCACCGCACATCATGGCGGCGTGGCCAGCCCCGGCGTTTTCGGCAAAGGAGATGCTGACATTGTTCATCTCCACTTTTTCAACCGGCTGCTCCGGCAGACCGCTGAACCAGCAGCCTGCATACTCGGCGTCGGTGGCGGTGATATTTTCCATCGTCAGGCTGCCCAGGCGGGGGGTAGCATCGTCCAGCGGCAGGGGTTCATGGCTCTGCACATAGTCGCTCTTGCCGTCCGGGTCACAGAAGTAGAACATGTTGATGACGAATGGGGTCAGCACATGGCGCATTTCCACGTTGCGGAACACCAGCCCGTCGATTACGGCGTTCTTGCCGCGACCGCGGCGGGTCTTGATGCGCAGGCCGCGGTCGGTGTGGTCCATCAGGCACTGGGTCATCACCACATTTTTCACGCCGCCGCTCATCTCGCTGCCAATAACCAGGCCGCCATGGCCGCGGTTCAGGTTGCAGTTGCGGATGGTCACATTCTCGCAGGGGGTATGCATCACAGTGCCAAGGAAGAGTTTGCCGGACTTGAGGGCGATGCAGTCATCGCCAACATGGATGGAATCACCGATGATGTTCACATTCTTGCAGCTTTCGGGGTCAATGCCGTCGGTGTTGGGGCTGTCGGCACGGTTGTGAATCTGCAGCTGCAGGATATTCACCCCGTCCGAGTAGGTGGGGTGGATGGTCCAGGAGAAGCTGTTGCACACCTCCACACCGTGCAGGGTCACATTCTTGGCTTTGCTGGTAAAGAAGAGCCGCGGCCGCCAGGCGATAAGTTTCACCTTGATGTGCTGGTACCAGTCGCCGTTGTCGGCGTTGGCGTTGATGCAGCCTTCGCCGGTGATGGTCACATTTTCGACATTGATGACATTGATCAAACCGGCAAAGCAGTCCAGCGGGTTTCCCTCCCAGCCGCCGAGATAGGCTTCGTGCTGTTCATCGGCGCAGGGCAGCACACCGGGCAGGATGGGATATTCGCGGCGGTCGGTGCCGCCCAGCAGGGTGCAGCCTTTTTCCAGGTACAGGGTGGTGTTGCTGCACAAAAACAGGCTCTGGGTGCGGTAAGTACCGGCGGGCACATACACCGTGCCGCCCGGCGGGCAGGTGGAAAGCGCAGCCTGCAAAAAGGCGGTGTTGTCGGTCACGCCGTCATTCACCAGGCCATAGCGGGAAGCATCTACAAAAAAGCTTTCCGCCGCGGTGGCAAAGTCCAGGGTACCGGTATCGCCATCAGTGGCAAGCACTTCCAGGTGGTAGGTTTTGCCGGGTTCCAGGCTGAACACGCTGAACACGTTGGTGCAGCAGGCTTCCAGCACAGTCTGGCCGTTCAGCTGAACCCGGAACGGGGCAGGGGCGGTATAGCAGGTGTTGTTTTGCAGCTCAAAACAGGCGCTGCGGGTACAGGCACGAACGAGAGCGAGTTTCATACGATGATTTCCTCCATAAAAAATGAAAAAAGTTTTGAAATTCAACAAGAAATGTGTTAAGATGAAATAAATCAACAAAATTGAAGCGCGTTCTGCCCTAAAACTGGCAAAAATGCTTGGGCGGGGCGTGGCGGGAGGTTTGAACAGGATGGTCAAGGAATATACCTATTCCCCCCATGTGGACTTTTATATTGATATGATCGACCGCGAGCATAGCTACGATATGGGAAGTTTCCACACACACCACAAATATGAACTGTATTATGAAGTGGAAGGCGCGCGGCGCTATTTTATTGAGGATTCCGCCTATATCGTCAATGCAGGCAATGTGATCCTGATTGGGGAAAACCAGATCCACAAGACTGGTTCGGTAGGGGATGGCCCCACCAGCCGCATTGTGTGCAATTTCAGCCGCGAGTATCTGCAGGAGATCAGCGGGGCTTTCCCGGAGATTGACCTGTTCGGCTTTATGAGCGAGGAGAACAACCACCTGCTGAGCAGCATCACGGTTAAGCAGCAGAACTATATCTACTCCATCCTGCAGCAGCTGATCCAGATGCAGGACGAAAACAGCCCCGAAAGCGCTGTGACCCGCAAAATGCTGCTGGCCACGCTGCTGTTGCAGCTGAAAAAGATGTGCGAAAACCAGCATGAGCTGGGGGGCGACAGCGGCCGGGTGACCAACCGCATCGTCAGTCAAATCCAAGGTTATATTGCGGAGCATTACGCCGAGAAGCTGACCCTGACAAGCATTGCCAACCAGTTTTACATCAGCCCGTATTACCTCAGCCGTCTGTTCAAAAAGACCATCAACCTGAGCCTGATCGAATACATCAACGGCGTACGCATCAAAGCGGCGCAGAACATGATCGAAAAGACCAACGAAAGCATTTCCAGCGTGGCGGAAAAGACAGGCTTTATGACAAGCGCGCATTTCCGGCGGGTGTTCAAAGATGCCACAGGGCTTTCGCCCCAGCAGTACCGCCAATATTTCAAGCGGGTAAACAAACCGGAAAAATAAGGCCAAAAATGTTACAGCACAAAACCACAACCCCCGGCGGCTGCCAACAGGCAGCCGCTTTTGTTTTGCCCCTAACGGATAAGCAGGGCAGGGGAGAGCGATGCAAAGGGATCAGCAGAAAAGGCACCATCATGTGCTGGAATACAGCGGAAAGCCGAAAGCTTTTTTATTCCGGCTGCATCCTGAATATTAGGAACGGCCAAAAGCGAGAAAAGCCAGTGGCCGGAGTTTTCAAAATAAAAGCTGCCCGGTACCCCTTTTGCAGCGGTACGGGGCAGCCTGTGTAGTGGTTTGGGCGCAAAAAGATCAAAAGTTTTGGAAAAAACTTGAAGCTTAGCCCTTTACACTGCCAGCGGCAATGCCGTCAATAAAGGAATCCTGAGCGGCAAAGAAAACCAGCAGCTGCGGGATAATGGAAATCAGGGACAAGGCAAGGATGCGGTTCCACTGAATGCCTTCACTGGTACTGTCCATAGACAGCTTAACAAAGATTGCCATGGGGTATTTGCGCGGGGTAGTAACGTAAAGCAGGGGACCCATAAAGTCGTTGCAGCTCCACATGAACTGGAACAGCGCACAGGCGACCAGAGAGGGGCTGAGCATGGGGCAGATGATCTTGTACAGGATCTTGACCGGGCCGCAGCCGTCAATGGCGGCGGCTTCGTCCAGGTCGTGCGGGATGCTGCGCATGAACTGCACCAGCTGGTAGACAAAGTAGGTTTCGGTAGCAAACAGGGACGGCACCCACAGGGCGGGGTACAGGGGGTTGTTGATCCAGTTAAACTTGTTGTACATCATGTACTGCGGAACGTTCAGAACAACCTGCGGCAGGAACAGCGTCATGATCATAACGCCGAACAGGAAATCGCGGCCCTTGAACTTGAAACGGCTGAAACCGTAAGCAGCAATGACAGAAGAAATAACAGTGAACACAACCTTGGGGATAACGTAGCTGTAGGTGTTCAGGAATGCACGCCAGATGGTGATATCGCCGCCGTAAGTTTTGGTCACAGCGTTATAATAGCCATCCAGGGTGGGATGCGCGGTAAACGGGGAGAGGCTGGTAAAAATCTCGGCGTTGGTCTTAAAGGTGGAGCCCACCATCCACAGCAGCGGATAGACCATGATAAAGCCCATAAAGATCAGAACAAAATACTTGAAGAAGGTTGCCACATTGGCGCGTGCTTTCATACCCATAAATCAATTCCTCCTTCAATCAGTCAGCATAGTAGACCCAATGCTTCTGGCTGCCAAATGCGATGACAGTGAGCAGGGCGATGATGATGAACATGACCCAGGCCATGGCGCAGGCCATACCCATTTCGTTGCTCTTGAACGCATAGTTGTAAACCAGCAGCGAAACCAGCGTGACGGAACCGCGGGGGCCGCCATTATTAAAGATAATGTAGGGACCGTTGAATTCCTGGAACGCCTGAGCAATCTGGGTAACGAGGTTGTAGAAGATAACGGGGGTGATCATCGGCACGGTGATGGAGAAGAACTGGCGGGTCTTGGAAGCACCGTCGATGGTGGCGGCTTCGTACAGGTCGACCGAAACGCCCTTCAATGCGGCAAGGAACAGCACCATGGCGGAGCCGAACTGCCATACACGCAGCACAATGATAACGACCATGGCGTAATCGGGGTCAGCCAGCCAGCTGGGCCCCTGAATGCCGATAAAGGAGAGCAGTATGTTGATGATGCCATCCTCTTTGAACAGGGCCTTCCACAGAACGGCAATGGCAACAGAGCCGCCCAGGATGGAGGGAATGTAGTAGATGGTACGGAACAGGTTGACGCACTTGATCTTGAAGTTCAGGATGTAAGCGATGAACAAAGCAAAAATCAGCTTGAGGGGAACGGTGATGAGGGCATAACGGAAGGTGATGATGAACGAGGTCAGCGTTTTCTTGTTGGTGAAAATGTAGATGTAGTTCATCAGGCCGTACTTGGTAATGCCGTCAAAAAAGTTCATATCCGTAAAGCTGTAGAACAGGGAAGTGGCAAACGGATACAGCTTGAACACCACAAAACCAATGATCCAGGGAATCAGGAACAAAAGGCCAACGTTTTCATCACACCATTTTTTGAAAGGAGTGCGGGTCACTGTCTTGGCAGCAGGTGCGCTCATAAAGGAAACCTCCTTGTTACATAATAAAGGGCTGGCCCCACCGCCATGGGGCCGGGGCCAGCCTTGCTGATGCGTAAGGTTAAGGTAATACCGCATAATTCTAAGTGCCGATACGGCGAGCGAGGTGCGGCAGCTGCTAAGCCAAAAGCGCAGATAATACTTTGTGTATTATCGAGTATTTTGGCAACGCAGATGCCGTGCCGCAGCCGCCGGAGCGGTGCTTGAGCCATTAGGCGGGAATTGTGCGGTATTGCCTTAAGTGTGGAAACGGGGATTAGGCAAGTGCTTCGCAGATGCCATCGTACAGCGTCTGGGCAGCCTCGGCGGAATCATACTGATCGTAGCTGAAGCCTTCAAACACATCGCTGTACACGCCATTGGTCTCGTCCTTCAGGGAAGTGCTCTCGTAGCAGGGGTCGAACGGCTGGTCAACAAAAGCCATAACCTTGGTGTTGGCTTCCAGAATCAGCTCGTTGACAGCACCGGCCTCCTTGGCGTATTCCTGGCCGGCCTTGGAGCAAACCATGCCGCACTGGGTGCCCATGATGGAAGCGCCCTCTTTTTCGTTCAGGATGAAGTTGATCAGGGCAGCAGCCTCAACAGGATGCTCGCAGCTCTGGGTAACAGCCATACCCATGGAAACCTTGGCAAAACCGCCGTTGGCAGCCTCGCCCCACTTGATTTCGTCGCCAACAACGAACTCAGCGTCGTCGGGCAGGTTCTGGCTTGAACTCAGTGCGCTGGAGTCCCAGGTGAAGATGCCGGCGTACTTGCCGGTGATCCAGGCCTGACCATCGGTGATGTTCTTATCGCCGGCGGCGTTCATGGTCTTCAGGTCGGGCATCACGTGGTTATCTTCCAGGCTCTGGATCCATTCCAGACCTTCCTGCAGCTGCTCAACGGTGTAGTTCAGGGTGCTGTCGGTAACCCAGGGCTCGCCGTACTTGCTTTCCAGGTAGAAGGTCATCATGATCATGCGGTCCAGCGTGGTGGCAGCCAGCGGATAGTAGTCATCGCCCAGCTTTTCCTGGAAGGTCTTGGCGGCGTCCAGCAGCTCCTGCTCCGTAGTGGGGTAGTGGTCCAGGCCGGCCTTCTTGAAGGTTGCCATGTTCCAGTAGAAAATACGGCCGGCCATAGCAACGGGAACAGCCTGCAGGGAATTAGCCACAGTGCAGGCATCCAGAGCGTTAGAGGGGAACTGGGTCAGATCCAGCACATCGGAGTAATCGTTCAGGTTGACGAAGCTCTGACCCTTGCCGGAGTACTGGAACAGCCAGTTCCAGTTGACCTGCATCACGTCGGCAGCGTTGCCGGCAGCCAGGGCAGTGGACTGAGCTTCCTCTCAGCCGTTCCACGGGCCGTAAGTGCACTCAACGGTGATGTTGGGGTATTTTTCAGTGAATGCCTTGCAGGCAGCCTCGTATGCAGCCTGGCGGGCATCGCCGCCCCACCAGCTGATGGTCAGGGTGATGGGATCGGTGGTGTTGATGGTGTGAGCCTCGGTAGCAGCCTCGGTAGAGGTGGAAGCAGCTTCAGAAGAAGTGGCCTCGGAAGAAGCTGCGGTGCTGTTGGCAGCGGAGCCGCCGCAGCCTGCCAGCAGGCCAGCAGCCATAACGCTGGCCATTGCAAGGGCGATTGCCTTTTTCATTGTTTTAGTCCTCCTAAAAAATGTTCATATAACGAGCGGCCTGACAACTGACCGCTTCATTCAACGCTATTATAATAACAAATTGTGAACATCAAAAAAATATCCAAAATAGTGTGTAAATCATGAAAACAAACAAATATTGCTTTAATTGAATGGGCAAAAAATCAACCTATGTCAAAACATACGAACTAAGGCAAAACGATTTGTGCATAATGCTGAAACAACTCGACCCTGCATCTAACAAAAATTACGGCAAAATCTTGCATAAATTGAGGCAATTTGTGCGTATTTGTATATATTGCAAACGGTTGCAACGAAATTATAGGGGAAAACGTGTAAAATGCTGAATGAATCACAGGAAACAAACGCACAAATTCGGTAACGCAAAAAATGTACGCAAACGCACTTCTTTTGCGCATTCGTGCATAATTTGCAATGGGAAGAAATACAGTATGCTAAAAAATATTCGCGATGGCAAAATATGTGCGAAAAATGGAATGGAAATTGCTGCACATAAAACATATCTTGTATATGCAGCCTTTTGGTGCTCTGAAAATTGCGCCGCAAAGTGTTGGAAACAAAAATGGCACAAAAGCGGTGCTGCAAGGTTGGGCAGCGGCTTTTGTGCCATATATGTTGTCATTTACTTATTAAAAGGGCGAAACACAGATTGAAATAAAAGAATGGATCACTGGTGCGCGGGGTGGCGTTTCAGGAAAGCGCGGTATTCCCGGTACCAGCACTGGGGGCAAAGGCTCTGATACTCTACAGCATCCACTGTGTCAATCGCAACCTGGGCGCCCTCAAACACAAACTCGCCGTTTACCTTGCGGCCGTTGCAGGTGGCTTTGCGGCCGCAGGCACAGATGGTTTTCATCTCCTCGATCGTGTGGGCCAGCTCCAGAAGGCGGGTGGAACCGGGGAAGCCGCGGTTCATAAAGTCTGCCCGCAGCCCATAGCAGATGACCGGAATGTTCAGGTCCACCGTGACCAAAAACAGCTGCTCGGCCTGCGCCGGGGTAAAGAACTGGCTTTCGTCACACAGCACACAGGCAGGGGCGCTGCCATGGGCGGCGGTATCGGCCCGGACGATATCCAGGATGTCCATGTCCGGGCTGACCAGCACATCCACCTTGTGGCTGACCCCCAGGCGGGAAACAATACGATCGCCGCCTTTGGTGTCCACGCTGGCTTTCAGAATCAGCACCCGCATGCCGCGCTCGTTATAATTGAAAGCAACCTGCAAAAGCGCCGTGGTTTTGCCGCTGTTCATTGCGCCGTAACGGTAATATAGCTTTGCCATGTTTGGCTCCTTATTATAAAGTGAAAAACAGCATGAAAATCGGGGTGTACCACAGGATCCTGCACCCATGCCGGGGCAGGCGCTGGGGTACACCCCGCCGGAAACGGTCATGTGCTGTGTGCCCGGCTTTTATTCATCATGGTTGCGCAGCCGGTAGCCAAGGCTCATCAGGCTGTCGCCCAAATGGACGTTTTCCACTGTGACCTGCGGATAAACGACCGAAAGATCATAGTGGCTGAAGTTCCAGAAGCCCTGAATACCCAGCCGAACCAGCTCGTCCGAAAGGTCCATGGCGCTCTGGCGCGGCACGCACAGCACGGCGACCACCGGCTTGTGCGCCGCACAGAAGCTTTCCAGCTCGGACAGTGGGCGGATGGTTACGCCGCTGATCTCCTTGCCCTCCAGGGCGGGGTTGATATCAAACGCGGCAATCAGCTTGTAGCCGTTGGTATCGCGGCTGATAAAGCTGGAGACCGCCGTGCCCAGGCGGCCGGCGCCGATCAGCACGGTAGGCAGCAGCTCGCCGTTGCCAAACAGCAGTTTGCCAATCTCGGTAAGCAGCACATCCACCTTGTAGCCGATGCCCTGCTGGCCAAAACCGCCAAAACAGTTGAAATCCTGCCGCACCTGGCTGGCGGTGGTGCCCATCATGCGGGCCAGCTCGCTGGAAGAAATTTTATCACGCCCATCTGCCTGCAGGTTGCTCAAGTAGCGGTAATATTTGGGCAGCCGCTTGATCACGGGCAACGATGCTTTGTTTTGCATTGTTGATGACATAAAGACTAATCTCCCGTTCTCCGGGCAGGGGGTAAGGGAACACCCTGCCTCTTGTGTGATTCCGATGTAAATTCTAGTAAAAGTATAATCAATCTTGTGCCGATTGTCAATTTTTTATCTAAGTTTTTCCGCGCTTTTTTTGCTCAGTCGCGCCCCTCTGTGCATAAAAAAGCGTACCAGCGGGGCATACTGTCAGGGTATAGCCGGGTTTTGCACTGCCCGGCGCACCGATTCTGTCGGAAGGAAAGGACCCCCGCCATGCCAAACCGTACCCTAAAACAACAGCCCGCCCCCCATGCTGCCAAGGACGCCAAGGATGTGGAGCGCATGCGGCTGGAACATGACCTGATCACGGACAGCGGCATTGTGCCCGCCACCAAGGGCCGCCATGCCATTTATTGCCTGACGGTGATCGGCACCATTGAGGGCCACAGCCTGGCTCCTGATAACCAGAAAAGCACCAAGTATGAGCATGTGATCCCCCAGCTGGTGGATATTGAGGAGGACCCCGCCATTGAGGGGCTGTTGGTCATCCTGAATACCGTGGGCGGCGATGTGGAAGCTGGGCTCGCTTTGGCGGAGCTGATCTCCGGCGTCAGCAAGCCCAGCGCAACGCTGGTGCTGGGCGGCGGGCATTCCATCGGCATCCCGCTGGCGGTTTCGGCCCGCAAAAGCTTTATTGTGCCCACCGCCACCATGACGGTGCATCCGGTGCGCCACTCCGGCATGGTGCTGGGGGTGCCCCAGACCCTGCGCTATTTTGAGCAGATGCAGGAGCGCATCGTCAGCTTTGTGGCGGGGCATTCCGGCATCAGCGCCAGGCGCTTTACCCAGCTGATGCACAATACCGGGGAGCTGGTGATGGATATGGGTACCGTGCTGGGCGGGGAACAGGCTGTGGAAGAGGGGCTGATCGACGCCATCGGCAACCTGGGCGATGCGCTGCGCTACCTGTATGCCGAAATCGACGCCGGGAAAACCGGATATTGAGGGGGCGCTGCCCGCCAGTGGGCGGAAAGGCTTTGATGAAAATAGAAAGAGAAAGGGGTTTTACAAGCGGGCGTTTTCATGCTACAATATACCTTATGCTATAAGGGGCAGTATGCCCCTGCCCAAAACAGCACGGCACAGCCGCCGTGGCGGATGGCAGATAAAATCACTGCGCGGAAAGTCTCTTTATGCGGGCCCACCGCGCCAAAGCAAATCAACAATGGCTGCCCGCTGAACAGGGCAGCCTGAATATACGCATATTATAATAAAGAGGTAGGGAGAGCATGGCACGTTCAAGTTCCGCCAAAAACGGAAAAAACAGTAAAAACACATACCGCGCCTCCGGCAGCAAAAGCAGTAAAAGCAGCAGCTCCGGGGCCAGACACAACAGTTCGTCCTCCGGCAGCAAAAAGCGGATGTCCAGGCTGGAACAGCGCCGCGCCCAGCAGCAAAACCTGATCCGCAGCGTGGTGCTGGCCGGGTTTGGCATTCTGGCCATTGCGCTGGTGCTGGTGCCGGGGCAGAGCTTCTGGAATGTTCTACGCAGCTGGCTGTTTGGCACCTTTGGCGTGGTTACATATTTTGTCGGCCCGTTTTTGCTGTATCTGGCCTATCTGCTGGCATCCGGTTACCATGTGGGCACTTTCATTGGCAAGGTGCTGCTGTTGGCGGTGCTGCTGGCCGGTACGGCAGTCATCTTCTCGGACTTTAAGGTAGGGGATACCCCTTGGCAGACCGTCAAGATGCTGTTTGCCTGGGGGCAGCGCAAGTTCTGGACCGGCGGTGTGCTTGGTGTGCCCATCGGTGCATCGCTGCTGGCTGTCTGTGGCCGTCCCGGTGCCAATATCGTCATGATTATTGTCATCCTGATGGGGCTGATGGTGTTTTTTGCCGTTACCCCGGTGGATGTGGTGCAGTTCATCAGCTATTATATTCAGGAGTTCAAAGCCCGCCGCGCCGCCCGTGCGGAGGAAGAAACCGCTTATGATACCCAGCTGTTTGGCCATGAAGCGGAGGAAGAATCCCTTGAAAACCTGACCGGCAGCCTGCCGCCCATGGCCGGTGAGTCTCCGGCCACGCCGCAGTCTGGCACCCGCCGCCCCTTTGATGTGGCCCCCTATCTGGAACAGGAGGAAGCCGCCCGACGCAATGCGGCCCAGGCAAACCCTGCCGACCAGGCAGCCGCCGCAGCGCAGGCCGGCCAGCCGGCGGCCCAGCCCCAGCAGACGTATACGCAGCCCGGCACCGCAACATACCCCGATATGCAGCGTGCCCAGGCTGCGCCCCAAGGCGTGCAGCACACCCAAAGCTTTGCCCCGCCCGCCCAGCATTCGGACTTTGATGTGGACCTGGGGCCGGATGCTTCCCAGCGCGCTTTGCAGAACGCCGTGCAGCATGACCCGCTGCAGAAAATTGAGATCGGCCCCGGCGGCACCTTTGGCCTTGACCCGCTGGAGCAGTTGAACCATCGCAAGTACCCCGCGCCCCAGCCGGAACCCCAGCCCCAGCCGCAGGAAGAAAGCTTTGAGCTGCACCTGGAACCGGAAGCCCAGCAGGCTGAGGAAGCCCCGGTGGAGGAAGACAGCCTGAATGACCTGATCCAGCGCGCCGTGACCGGGCGGGATACCCCCGTGGCCGGTGCCGATGTGGGCCTGCCCGATGAGGATGAAACGGAAAGTTTTGAAACCCCGCTGACCCCGGAACCGGATGATAACGCACCTGCCGCCTCAGCGGAAGATTTTTCCACCCCGCTGGAGCCGGTAGAGGAACTGCCGGAACCGGATGACGTTGGCAGCAGCGGAAGCGCGGATAATTTTGAAACACCGCTGGTGCCGGAACCCACCCAGCCAGCGCCTGCCCCTGTTACAGCCATCCCCACATTGGGCGGCAGCTTTGACCAGGGCGGTTTCGATGCAGCCAAGGCTGCCTGGAACGCCGGAATTCCGGTATCGGATCTGCTCACCGGGCGGGTCAGCGTGCAGGCCCCGGCACCGCAGCCCACGGCCCAGCCTGCCGCCGCTGCGCCTAAAGTATACAGCGTAACGGATGAACGCCGCCCCGGCAGCCCCAACCGGCTGCGGGTATCTTCCAGCATGGGCAATTCGGCTTCGGCTCCCATTTCCAGCCCGCCCAGCGTGGCCAAAGCAATGGCGAAAGCCCCTGCCACCGCACCCGCCGGTGCAGCCCGCGAAGCGGACGAGGATGCCAGCAGCGAAGCTACGGCAGCCTTTGCCGCCCAGGCCAAAGAGGAGTTCCCGCCGTATACTTACCCATCTTTGAACCTTTTCAATGCGGCCAAGCCGGAAGATGAACGCGGCGCGGCCGCCGAGATGAAGAAAAACGCCGATACCCTGGTGAACACGCTGGACAGCTTTGGTGTTAAGACCCATATCCTGGATATCTGCCGCGGCCCTTCCGTGACCCGGTATGAGCTGCAGCCCCAGGCGGGCATCAAGGTCAGCCGTATCACCAGCCTGTCGGATGATATCGCCCTGAACCTTGCCACCGCCGGTGTGCGTATCGAAGCCCCCATTCCCGGCAAACCCGCCGTCGGTATCGAGGTGCCCAACAAGATCCGGTCTACCGTCAGCATCCGTGGGGTGTTTGAATCCCAGAACTACATCAACATGCGCAGCCCACTGACCATGGCGCTGGGCAAAGATATTGCCGGTACAGCCCAGGTGGCGGACCTGTGTAAAATGCCCCACCTGCTGATCGCTGGCTCCACCGGCAGCGGTAAATCCGTCTGCGTCAACTCGATCATCATCAGCTTTTTGTTCCGCTCCGGTCCGGAAGATGTCAAACTGATTCTGATCGACCCCAAGGTGGTGGAACTGGCTGAGTACAACGGCATTCCCCACCTGTTAATGCCCGTTGTGACCGAGCCGCGCAAGGCCGCCGGTGCCCTGGGGGCCAGTGTGGCCGAGATGGAGCGCCGCTATAAGCTGTTTGCCGAAAACAATGTGCGCGATATCAAGAGCTATAACAAGCTGGCCAAGCAGCACCCCGATGTGCTGGAACACCTGCCTTATATCGCCATTATCATTGACGAGTTGGCCGACCTGATGATGGTTGCCGGCAAAGAGGTGGAAGATTATATCTGCCGCATTGCCCAGAAAGCCCGTGCGGCCGGTATCCACCTGATTGTGGCAACCCAGCGTCCCAGCGTGGACGTTATCACCGGTCTGATCAAAGCCAACATCCCCAGCCGTATTGCATTTGCAGTTTCCAGCCAGATCGACTCCCGCACCATTCTGGACAGCGGCGGTGCCGAAAAGCTGCTGGGCAACGGCGATATGCTGTTCCTGCCGGTCGGTGCTTCCAAGCCCGTGCGTGTGCAGGGTACCTTTGTGACGGATGAAGAGATCAGCGCTGTACTGAACTTTATCAAATCCACTTCCAGCGCCCAGTATGATGAAGAGATGATTGCCGAGATGGAGCGCCGTGCCGTGGCCGAAAAGGGCGGCAAGGGCAGCAGCTCCGATTCGGACGATGACAGCGGCAGCCGCGACCCCATGTTTGAACAGGCGGTGGAATGCGTCATCGAAGCCGGGCAGGCATCCACCAGCCTTTTGCAGCGCCGCTGCAAGCTGGGCTATGCCCGTGCGGCCCGCATCATGGACCAGATGGAACAGGAAAAGATTATCGGCCCCTATGAGGGCGCCAAGCCCCGTGCCGTTTTGCTGACCCGCGCCCAGTGGCAGGAACGCCAGCTGGGCCAGGGTGAGTAAATACCGGCGGCGCAGGTATTGCCGCCATTCCTACCGCCGCCCTCAGGTGTGGACCATTGTGGCCGCTGTTCTCATCGCCGTTGCCTTGTATGTGGTCGAAAATTACGGCGGCAACGGTTTTGTGCCCAGCTGGGACCAGATTTACCAATGGGTTGGCCTGGAACCCAGCCAGAGCGAAACCACAGCCCCGCTGCCGGAGGGGAAAACCGAAGTGGTGTTCCTGGATGTGGGGCAGGGGGATGCCGTGCTGATTTTGCAGAACGGTGCGGCCTGCCTGATTGATGCAGGCCCCAGGGATGCCCGGCAGAACCTTGTGCAGGACCTGCGTAGCTATGGCGTAAGCCAGTTGGACCTGTTGGTGATGACCCACCCCCATGCCGACCATGTGGGCGGCATGCAGGCCGTTTTGCAGAACTTTGATGTGCAGACCCTGCTGACCCCCGACCTGAGCAAAACTGACGTGACCGGCCAGACCCAGCGCACCCTGCAAACCGCCCAGGAATGCGGTGTACCGGTGGAAACTGCCTATACCGGCCAGCAGTACACCATCGGCACCGGCACATTGACCGTGCTGCTGCCCGGTGTGGATGCCGATACGGCGGGCAGTGACGATGCAACAAATGATATGTCGCTCTGCCTGCGGTTTGAAGCCGGGAACTTTACCTTTTTGGATACCGGCGATGCCGAGCGCAACGAGGAAGCCGCCCTGGCGGAGCAATATCCGTTCCGCTTGCGGTCCACCGTGTTCAAGGCCGGGCACCATGGGTCGTCCACATCCAACACCCAAACACTGCTGTGGCAGGTGCAGCCCCAGCTTGTGGTTGCTAGCTGCGGCCTGAACAATGATTACGGCCACCCCCACCGCGAGGTCATCCAGGAAATGCAGGATGAGGGCATTGACTTTTACCGCACCGACCTGTACGGCACGGTGACCGTGACCGCCCAGGCGGACGGCAGCTTTACTGTGCAGACGGCAAAACAGCCGGACGAAGAGCTGGCTCCCGCCGCGTAACCCCCGGCAGCCGGACCCTGTGTGCCTGACCCCAGTAAGCCGGCAGGAAAGTGTTCCCGCACGCCCCAAAAGTTTTAAGGCAACACCGCACAATTCCCGCCTTACGGCTTAAGCACCGCTCCGGCGG
>ERZ773134.2167-NODE-2167-length-14639-cov-3.615743_pt1 | contig 14639 bp, 18 predicted proteins | sample MGYA00580856_ERZ773134 | MGnify/ENA primary metagenome ERZ773134 (study PRJEB29015, sample SAMEA2737823) | human gut metagenome | biome: human gut; feature: human-associated habitat; material: faeces | place: China | collected 2012 ... | reverse complement strand
TGCTTCTTTCCACTGTCTACAGGTGTGTAGATGTAATTGGTGATTCAGTGGCACAATTACCATTAGAGCCATATAAGATTGACAAGGACGGATATAAAAGAAAGTATCTGGAACATCCCACTTACTACCTGCTGAACAAAGAGCCAAACAGCCAGATGAGCAGGTTTACTTTTATGAAAACATTGATTACCTCTGTCCTTTTAAATGGTAATGGTTACGCCTTAATTGAAAGAGATGCCAAAGGTGATGCAGTAAGTTTGAAGCTGATTCCTTCTGAATTGGTCACTATATCAAAAGTTGATCCTTTAAAGAACAAGATAATGTATAATGTTACTGGCATTAAACAACTGGTAGAACCTGTTAATATGATTCATATACTGAATTTCAGCTATGATGGCATTACAGGAATCAGTACATTACAACACGCCAGAAATACTTTGGGACTGGCTACAGACAGTGAAGCACACGCAGAGGGGTTCTTTAAAGGCGGTGCAAATCTGGCTGGAATTATCAAAGTACAATCCAGCTTAACGCCAAAACAGCAATTGGATATTAAGGAGAGTTGGCAAAGTACATTCAGCCCTATGACTGGTACGCCAAATGGTGTAGCCGTATTACAGGGAAATATGGACTTCCAACCAATTACAGTCAGCCCTAGTGATGCACAATTATTAGAAACCAGACAATTTAATGTAATTGACATTTGTAGGTTCTTTGGAGTATCACCAGTAAAGGCATTTGACCTTAGTAAATCCAGCTACAGTACGGTAGAAGCAACTCAATTAGCTTTCCTTACTGATACGTTATCACCTTTATTAGAGAAAATAGAACTGGAGTTTGAACGTAAACTATACAAACCTTCTGAAAAGAACAGCATAGATGTAAGATTCGATACGTCTGTATTACTTAGGGCAGATAAAGCCAGTTTAGCTACATATTACCAGACCTTGTTTAATATTGGTGTAGTCAGTCCTAATGAAATAAGAAAGCAATTGGATTTAGAACCTTTGGAAAATGGGGATAAGTCATTTGTACAAGTAAATGTAATGACTTTAGATAATGCAGTTAATAATTTACCTTCTAATAATGCTATAAAGAATGATACAGAAAATATATAAAGGCAGTGATATAATGGTTGCATTGTCATTGAAGGATGCAGAAGGTACACCCTATAGAATAAGTACTACTAATGAGTTTACTATAAGGTTCTTTACTACTGATCCTGATACATATATAGAAGGTAGTTATTCTGCTGGTAAATATACTGGAATCATAGCAGAAGAAGATACTGATTACATTGCTTTGAATGCTTTGGATTTAGAAAAGCTGGAAGATGGAGTACTAAGTTATGTGTACCATATCAGAGTTACCAATAGTAATTTTAAAGATGGCTTCTATGATGAAGTAATAAAAGGACAGACTAATTTATACTTGAAATCAAAACTTACTTGTAATGGAAGATAATGTATATCAATTAGAAGTAAAGAGAGCAAATGTTGTATTAGGTAGTGGGCAAGAAATCAATGAAACTATCTGGGGTACAATTATAGGTGATATTTCTAGACAGAAAGATTTACAAACAGAACTTGATAATATAAAAGGATCAATTCCAGACATTACAAAAATTAATCAAGATATTAACCATCTAAAAGAAGAAAAAGCTGATAAATCAGAGATTCCAAATATATCTGGACTAGCTACCAAAACGGAATTATCTTCTTCTTTAAATGGTTTGAATCAGCAAATCACTCTGAAAGCAGATAAAGTAGATGTATATACGAGGACTGAAATAGATTCAATATTTGGCTGGACTGAAATTGACTAGAAATGAGAAAGTATAAATTAGAATTGAATAAAGCTGATGTTGTGTTAAGAACAGGTTCTGTAGATGCAGTTTGGGGGTTTATTACTGGTGATATAAAGAGCCAGACAGATTTACAGGATTCACTAAATGATATTAAGGAATCTATTCCAGAACCTTATAACGATACTATTATAAAGAATGATATTAACCATATAAAAGAAGAATTGTCTGGAAAATTGGACGGTTCTTCTTTAAATGGTTTGAATGAAAAAATAAACCAAAAAGCAAATAAGGCTGATGTATATACAAAAGAAGAAGTTGATGGAAAGATTACAGCAATTCCTAAACCAGATCTTTCTGCATATAGCACAACTGTAGAGAATGATAAGAAATACCAGCCTAAAGGGAATTATCTTACTTCAATACCAGCAGAATATGTTACAGAAACAGAATTAGCCAGTAAGGGATATATTACTGATATTTCTGGTAAAGCAGATAAATCTAGTGTATATACTAAGAGTGAAATTGATACAAAGCTGGGTAACATAGATACTTTATTAGACCAAATTAACGGGGAGGTGATATAATGGCTACAGCAGATAAATTAAATAAGTTGATTGAAACTAAAGCAAATATTAAAGAAGCTATTAAAGCTAAAGGAGTTACAGTTAATGATTCAGATACATTTGCGAGTTATCCTAGTAAGATTACTTCTATTAATGGTGGTGGAGATAAAATTATATTACCAGAAAGTACAAAATTTGCCAAATCTGATTTTACTGTATTTGATGTCTCAATATTTGACCTTAGTAATGTTACCAAATGTCATTATATGTTTTATGAATGCTATAGTATAGAATCTTTAGACTTTTCCAAATCTGGTATAATAAGACCTGTAACTACTGCACATATGTTCAATAGCTGTGCACGATTGAAAGTTCTTAATTTAGAAAATATTGATAATTCTGTTAACAAAAAATATATAGGTATGTTTGATGATTGTAGCGCACTAGAAGATTTGAGGTTTAATGATTTAGGGCATTTAGACATATCCGATCCGGGATACCAGGGGATTGATATTAGTTATAGCCCCAAATTAACTAAAGAATCAGTTCTATACTTGTTTGAAAATGCTTTTGATAGAGCAGCAGCAGGATATACAAATCCATTTACAATTACACTACATCCTGATACTAAAGCATTACTAACAGAAGAAGAAATAGCAATAGCAACTAATAAAGGATTTACAGTAGTATAGTATGAAACAGTTAAAAGCCACAACGAATAAAAAATATACTGATTCAAAGTATTCATTCTTTACTGATACTATTTATATGCCTGATGATGCTAACACCGATGAATATTTTGAAGTAGATGCAAGTGAAGCAGATAAAATAAAGAATGCTAAGGACAGTATATCAATCAACAGTAAGGAGGATTTAGATAAAGCAATATCTAATATAGATATAGAATGAAAGACTTCAATTAAATATAGTATTACTGGATTAAACCTGACAGATAAAGAAGCATTGTTATATACTAAGTATTATCCAGATTGGAATGATTATATTAATAAGTCATTACCAACCAATTTTAAGATACAATATAACAATAAACTCTTTAAGACTAGACAGCCTATTAATGTAGTACTGGAGAATCAACCACCTTCAATACATACTGCTGCTTTATATGAGGAAATAAATGAAAGCGATACAGGGACATTGGAAAATCCTATTCCTTATTCTGGTAATATGGAACTAGTAGAAGGGAAATATTATATACAAGATAACGTAGTTTATCTATGTACAAGAAGTACTGGAGTTCCTGTACAACGTAATTTGAAAGATTTGGTTGGATTGTATGTAACCAAAGTAAACTAAAATGAAAGAACAACGAAACTGTAACTATGAATTAAGAGCTACACCAGAATCCAGAACGGTAGAAGGATATGCTTTGGTATTCGATAAAGAATCCAGAGATCTAGGCGGATTCATTGAAATAATAGATCCTTCTTCTTTAAATGGTGTGATTGAGAAATCAGATATATTATGCCTGTTAAATCATAATGAAGATAAAGGGGTATTAGCCAGAAGTAAATTTGGTGTTGGTTCTCTATCTTTACTTGTAGATGAAACAGGATTGAAGTACAGATTTGAAGCACCAGATACCGCACTGGGGAATGAATTGCTGGAAGGGCTTAAAAGAGGTGATATTACTACTTCTTCTTTTGCCTTTACCATTGATAGTGACAAATGGGAAAAGAGAGCAGACGGTAAATATCTAAGACGAATCACCAAATTCAAAGAATTATTTGATGTTTCCCCTGTGTACAAAGAAGCCTATCCAGATACCAGCGTAGCCTGTAGAAAGATGCAGGAACTGAACACAGAGGAATTAAAGGAATATTATCAAAACCTTAGAGAAGGACTATAATGGACACTTTGACTTTGATAGACCAAAAGGAACAATTAAGAAAGAAGGCAGAGGAATTGATTACCAATGCTGAAAAGGAAATTAGAAAGTTGAATGATGGAGAAGCTACAGAGTTAAACCATCTAAAGAAAGAGATTGCAAGTATTGACAGCCAGATAAAAGGTATAGAAGAAGAGAATAAAAGAAATTACAAACCACAAATCAATAAAAAGACTATGGAAAAATTTTCATTGCTTAAAGCTATCAATGATGTAGCTAATAACAGACAATTAGATGAAAGAGCCTTAGAAGTAGTAACAGCTGGTCAGAATGAAATGAGAAAGGCTGGACAATCTTATGCTGGACAAATTGTATTGCCTATCGAGGAAAGAGCAAATATTCAGGCTACTGTTGCAACTGCTGGACAGGAAAATGTTGCAGAGGATAAATTAGGAATCCTAGAACCTCTAAGAGCCAATTTAGTATTAGTACAGGCTGGTGCTTCTTATATGACTGGCTTAATTGGAAATGTATCTATTCCAGTTTATTCTGGATCTAATGTAGGTTGGGCTGGTGAAGTTGCTGCTGCTACTGATGGCGCAGGTAAATTCAGTGAAGTAAACTTAGAGCCTAAACGCCTTACTGCTTATATTGATGTTTCAAAACAGTTCCTTATTCAGGATTCCAACAGTGCAGAAGAAATGTTGAAAAGAGATATTGTTGCTGCTATTTCAAATAAACTGGAAGCTACTATTTTAGGTAATGCTGCTGGTTCTGCTACACAACCTGCTGGTTTGTTAAATGGTGTAACTGCTGACACTGCTGCTGTAACTTATGCCGACTTTGTAAATATGGAAGCTACATTAGGCGAAAAGAATGTAAGAGGTGATATTAAGTTTATCGTATCTCCATCTGCCAAGGCAGTATTAAAGTCTACAGCAAAGAATCAAAATTCTTTCATTATGGAAGGTAATGAGGTAAACGGTTATCCAGTCCTTTGTACATCTGCTGTAGCTGGAAAAGGTATTGTTTACGGTAACTTCAGTGATCTGGTTATTGGACAATGGGGAGGTATCGACTTGACTGTAGATCCATATACACAGGCAGCTAACGGTAAAGTAAGACTGGTTATCAATGCTTACTTTGATGCCAAACCCAGACGTGCTGATTCTTTCGTAAAGAAAGTGTTGAAAGCGTAACCTTAACTTATGAATAAGCTATGTATGTAACTTTATGTGAAGCAAAGAAACATCTGTTGGTTGATAATTCATTTAAAGATGATGATGAATACATACTAGCTTTAATAGATATAGCAGAAGATGCTGTTTCAATTAATATAAATATTCCATTGGACAGCATTACAGTAGGTGGTGAATTACCGCCTGCTGTAAAAGCTGCTATACTTTTATTAGTTGGTAACTTATACGCTAACAGAGAACCTGTAGCTTATACTGCTGTAAATAAAGTGCCTTACACTTTTGATTACCTAATTTCCTTATATAAAAACTATTCCACAAAGTAATGAGGGCAGGACTATTAACCGATCCTGTAACCTTTAGAAAGGCAACCATTACAAAGAACCAATACGGACAGGAAGAAACAGATTGGATTGATTGCATATCAACAAGGGCAAATGTAAGGTTCAATTCAGGTAACAGGGTTACAGAAAACAATGAAATCATTAATACCTATACAGTAACATTTACTGTAAGAAGGTATCATAACATAGATGAATTTATGAGGATTCTTTGGAAGGGCAAAACTTACAGAATCCTGTCCATAGAGGATAATAACGAAGATAGGACAAAACAATCTATTACTATTATTGGAGAACTGATAAATGAATAATGTGGATGCAAGGCAAGTCCTACAGATGTTTGCTGTACTGGATAGCAAGAGACAGAAGAAAGCACATAGGACTGCACTTAGAAAAGCTACAGGCATATTGGTTAGAGAAACCAGAAAAAATTTCAGGAAGGTAGTAAAGAATCCCAATGCCAGAAACAGGTGGAACGGAAAAACCTTTTCTTCTGGAATCAAATCTAAGGTCAATAAGGAAGCCACAGAGGGTAAAGTACATATTATGGGAGACTTTAGATTAAAGTTCTTTGAAATGGGAACTAAGACACGTTACAAGAAACGGACTAAGGGCAGACCATCTACAGGTAGTATAAAAGCCTCTTATTTCTTTAAAAAAGCCAGAGAAGCCAAAGAATCAGAAATCAGTAATAGTATGAATGACATAATAACCAAATCTATACTAAGGGTAAATGGACAGTTTAAAGGTAGGTAAAGAAATCTATTCTCTTTTAAATGGTAATGATTCTCTTACTGGGGTAGTAGGCAGTAAGATCTACCCTATTATAGTAGAAAAGGAAACTACATATCCATTTATAGTATATAAGAGAAGTAATATTATTCCTAGCTATACTAAGGACTTCCATTTCAAGGATGAAGTAATAATTGACATTATATGTGTGTCTGATGATTATTCTGAATCCGTTGATATAGCCAGTATGGTAAGGGATATTCTGGAAGATAAAAGATTTGCTGATATAGAAAGCATCAAACTGGAATCTGCTGATGAAGATTTTATAGATGATGCTTACGTACAGACATTAAGTTTTAATTTAATAATAACAAAATAACTATGGGAAAGCCGATTAACGGTAGTGATTTGATGTTATTCATTGATTCTACTGGAGAAGGAACAGCATTTAAATCAATAGCATTTGCAACTAGTCACAGTTTATCAATTTCTGCTGAAACAGTTGAAACAAGTTCTAAAGATACTGGTGGAAAATGGGTGTCTAAAGCACCTAGAAAGCTAAGTTGGACTATGAGTACAGAAAATCTTTACTCTTTAGATGGTGAAGGTTCTACTTATGATGATCTTTTTACTGCTATGACAGAAAGAAAAGAATTAAGTGTAGTTTTCAGCTTAGAAAAAGAATATGCAGCAAAGAAAGATGAAGTTCCTGAAGGTGGATGGACACCTGTAACCACTGGACAATATAAAGGGAAAGTAGTAATTACCAGTCTGGAACTTAACGCACCGAATGGAGATAATGCAACATTTACAGCTTCTTTTGAAGGAGTTGGAGCACTGACTAAAACAGCATAATATAAAGCCTTTATATCTCTGTTATAGAGGTGTAAGGGCTTTTTTATATCAACAGAATTATGGAAATAACAATTAAAGACAAGACATATAAAGTAAAGTACAGCATTAGGGCAATGTTCGTATTTGAAAAACTGACTGGCAAATTATTCAAACTGGAAAGCCTGATGGACTTTTATATATTCTACTATTCTATGATACTGGCAGGAAATCCAGAATGTACATTGCTGTTTGACGATTTTATAGATGAATGTGATTTGAATCCTGTTTTGGTGGCTGATATTCAGAATTACCTTAATGCGCAATTTCAAAAGCAAGGGCAACTGGAACCATCTAAAGAAGAAGATACTTCAAAAAAAAAGTAATATCCATTTCAGAACTGTATAGTATCATTGTGGTAGAGTGTGGAATCCAGCCAGATTACTTTTTGGATAAAATGCAGTGGTATGAAGTGGATTCCTGTTTAAATGGTCTGGAGGGTAAAAACAAGAACGGTTGGGAACAAACCAGATTCCTTAGTTATATCACGGCACAAGTAAACAGCAGCAAGAAGTTAAAGCCTACTGATATTCTTTCCTTTAAATGGGATAAGCCAGAGGATACAGGCACATCTATTACTAGTGAAGATATACAGAGGTTGAAAGATAAGGCAAGTAAAACCTTAAAACTATTATAATATGGCTGATTTGATTACTAGGTTGCTGCTTAACACACAGCAATTTGATAATAATTTAGGCAAGTCAACAAAACAAATACAGGGATTCCAGCAAAAGATACAAGGCTTTTCCAGTGGTGCTGTCAGTGCCTTTACAAAATTTGCGGGGGTACTGGGCGTAGCTTATGGAGCTACAGAACTGCTACAGAAAGGACTTAACAGCAATGCCACTTTACAGGATAAATATAATTCTTTGATGCAGGCTGGATCTACTGTAACAGACCAATTCTTTACAGCCATCTATTCAGGGGACTGGACTGTATTCAATGATGGTATAGAAAAAGCCATTAAGAATGCAAAAGAATATGCAGATACCTATAGGAATGTACAAAGGATGCTGGAAACTACAAGCATCAAATTTGAACAAACGGATGCAAGGAAAACACAGTTGGAAGCCATTATAGAAGATGATACCAAACCACTGGAGGAACGGAAGAAGGCACAGCAGGAGTTAGACCGTATATTGCTAATGGGTGTGGCTGATATTAGGGAAGCATCCCAAATAACAGAAAGGGAACTAAATAATATGTTGGCTGATCTGATTGGAGAAGCTCAATATATCACGACAGAGAATGCACAAAAACTGATTTTGGATATAAGGAACAAGTATTCAGAACTTAGAAAAGAACTGGATGCCTACAGGGAGATCAGAGACACAAAGAATCAGGTACTAAACCCTAATGCCTTCAAATACAGCGGTGACGAGTGGTATAAGATTAATCAGGACGCCACTAAGAAATATTATCAGGAATATACCAAAGACCAAAGAGCGTACTACGATGAATTACTAAGGCTGGCTGATAGAATGAATGATGAAACATTTAGTTCATTTCAAGGCTTGTTTGATAAACTGAATGATCTTAATGACAAGGCTGGTACTTGGGAAAAAGACAGGGCTGGTGCAAGGGATGAAATAGCTGGTATTAAAACTACTGCCAGTAAAAAAGAAATCATTCCAGCAGGTTCTATTATGGAAATGCAGAAAAAGATTGCAGACCTTAGAAAGAAGTATGAAAATGCTGCTGATGAAGGAACTAGAGTAGGGTTTATGAAAGCCATCAAAGAAGCAGAAACAGAACTTAAAATGATGCAATTAAGGGCTGCTGGAACTTCTTTACTACCAACTGGAGAAATTAATAAGCCTGTTGGAAGGAATATTGCAGATGATGTAAAATCTGGATATATAAATATAAAGCCTATATCTACAGACAGTATTCAGGCTAATTATGATTATGCGGATTCTTTAGGTGCTATAGCTTCTATTATGGGATCTGTTACCAATATGACAAATGAAGGTGCTGCTGGTTGGCTGGCTTATGGTGCTAATATCCTTAGTAGTATCAGTGCTGCTATACCAATGATAACCAGTTTAACTACTGCTTTAACGGCTAAGGCTGCTGCTGAAGCTGCTGGTAGTGCTGCTGCTGTGCCTGTAGTAGGTTGGATTAATGCCGTTGCTGCTATTACGGCTATAATGTCTGCTATGGCTGCTGTACCAAAATTTGCTGATGGCGGTATCATTGGCGGTAATTCCTTCATTGGCGATAATATGATAGCCAGAGTAAACAGCGGTGAAATGATTCTGAACAACAGACAGCAAAGGAATCTGTTTAACCTTTTAGATGGTAAAGGTGGAACTTCTGTTAATGCTGGAGGAGAGGTTAAACTAAGGATTGAGGGTAGAGATTTAGTAGGGGTTATTAATTCTCAAACAAGTAAGACAAGTAAATACAAGTAATATGTACAACCTTATATATACAATGCCATTTACTAATGTAGATGGTGAAGCCTTAACTGTACAAATACTAGAAGATGGTGGAACTGGTTCACCTGTAGAACTTACAGGTGGCACACCACCATTTATAGTAGATGTGAATGATGAAGATTTTTTATATACTCCAACCAGATTCAGCGGAGCTACATTAAAGTTAGTTGGAAGTGACTACTTACAGAAATTGTTTAGTACCCAATACCAGAAGTTCAAAGTTAATTTGGTAAAGGCTGGTTCTGTTATCTGGACTGGCTTTATAACTCCAGAATTATATTCACAGGATTATGATAACAGCTTGTTTGAATTGGAAATAGAATGTATATCAGCCCTATCTACTTTAGAGTACATAGACTTTAAGCAAGAAGGAGCTACTGTTTCCTTACTAGGTATTATTAAAAAGTGCATTACAGAAAGTAAAGGGGATTTTAGGGCAGTCTACATACCAAACGTCTATACTTCTTCTTTAGATGGTATAACTGTCAGTACTGCCAATTTCATAGATGAAGATGGCAAGGCTATGACTTTGAAAGAATGCTTGGAAGAAGTTTGCAAGTTCCTCAACTGGACTGTAACGGAATATGATGGTTGTATTTATTTTATTGATATGGACTATATAAAGGCTGGTAAAACCAGTTATACCAATATACTTACCAGTACTACTACTACCCTATCTTCTACTATAAATCTAAGGGATATACCATCTAAAGGAAACAGTAACCTATTATCCATATTAGGAGGATACAATAAGGCTATAGTAATTGATAGTGACTATGAAGTAGATTCTGACATATTATATCCAGAACTGGAATTGAATCTGTCAGGTGGAGAGTTGTTTAAATTTGAAAAGACAAAAGATGATACCATATATAAGAAGGAGTATTATAATTCCAATTTGGAATTATTCAATTATGTACTGTCCAATAATTCTTATACAACGTATGATAAGCCGTTTAATACGGACAAACAATCTGCTGGAGCAGTAGCAATGCGAAAAACAAGTTATGGTAAAACAGAAGCATTATCAAAATATAGCTGGCAGGAAATGATTGAGATAAAACAGAAATCTGCTATTATACTGGACAATAGTGCTCCCTATTATTTGTATAAAGACATATACCACAACGGGGAAGAGATCAAAAACGATCCTTTCATTCTTAATTATCCTGCAATCAAATGCAAGGGTAATGAATTGTCTTATCTGGTATTTGATCCAGATATAAAACTGTGTATCAACTTTGACATCTATCTGACTACCGATAAGGATGGATTTGAAGGGGACTTTAAGCCAACAGGACTTACTTCTGTTCCAAAATTGTTTATTCCAATGCAATTAAGGATAGGTGATCATTACTATAATGGCAGCAGTTGGGTAACGGATAGCAATACCATCTTCAAAGTATCAACAACTGCAACTCCAAACAATTATGTAAATACTTGGTTACAGGTTTATAATTACAATGATCCAGAACTGAATGTCCCAGATTTAAATGGCTATATTGTTTCATTTAAAAGCATTACAACTGGTGATATTGAATTGACAATATACAATCCTGCTATAAATCCTTATAGTACTCCAGTATTTGAAAATCCAATCGAATCCTTTTTTATACGGAATATTGAAATATCAACTCAAAGGGTAAATGCAAGTAAATCCGATTCAACTAAACAAGATACAAAATATGAGAATGTTGTAAATGAAGGATTCATTAATGCTTTGGATGATATTGAATTTAAGATAACATCAAAGAATGAAAGCGAATTATCCTATAGTAAGGCTATGGATGGTAACAGTATATTGGACGTACTCACAAATAATATTAGCAATAACAGCGAGAAGCCAGAAAAGCTACTGATCCAAAGGATCATTAACCAATACAAGCAGCCTAAAATAAAGCTGGTACAAGTTATAAAACCTGACATTCCGCCTTATTCCAAAGTAACAGACAGTTATTTGTCTGGCAAACAGTTTGTATTTACTGGTGGAAGAATCAATTATGAAGATAATAGTATAGAATGTAACCTTATAGAACTAAACTAATATGGATATAACAAGTAACAGGATACCTGCCACACCTAGAAGCAAATATGCCAGATACGGTAACAATAATGTATCTATAAGTGGCAGCAGTGGAGGTGCTAATATAGATACTTCCAACTTTGTCAGGTTAAGAGGGCAAACCAGCCAATCTATAGAAGGTGCAGTAGCAGCTACTGGAGAGATTATAGCTTACCAGACGAATCCAGAAGCAGGAGACTTTCAATTCCCTATTGCTTCCACTGATGCTTTAGGTACAATCAAAGTAGGTAACGGACTTAAAATAAATGAAGATGGTACTTTGTCTGTAGATGGTGAAATTGGGGGTGGAGGTGTAAGCAGTTGGGACGATCTTACAGATAAGCCAACTACATTTCCTTCTACTTGGGAACAGGTAACAGGAAAGCCAACTGAATTTATACCGTCTGCACATACACACGTAATGAACGACATTACGGATTTTAATGGAGTTACAACAGATACAGACCAAACAATTACAGGACAAAAGACTTTCAGTAAGGCAATATTAGGACAGGCAGATGTAGTGGCTTATGCTACAGGAAAACACGATATAACATTTCCTATTGCCAGTAAAACGGCTTTAGGTTGTATTAAAGTTGGAGAGAACTTAACCATTACAGAGGATGGTACACTGAATGCACAGGCTGGAGGCGGTATAACTTCTTCTCTTGTGGTGATACTATTTATTTTGAAAAGGTAGAAACTCCTAATACAGCTGGTTATTCAGTAATTGCTAAAGATGTATTGGCTGAAAATGTATATGCATTGCAGCACTATAATGCAAACGTAAATAATTTGTTCCTGGGTATCAGTGCAACAGATAATTATATCAAAGGTATTCCGGGTGATCCGACTTACTATGAATTGCACCTAATCGAAGGCGCTCAGGCTTATGGTTATACGAGCGCTACAGCTGGTGCAACTCAGTTGAGCCGTGATGTATATGCAGTGAAAGTAAAAGATGCAAACAAGATCGACAATGACCATAAATATATGGCTCTTGACCACATGCATCGTTATATTGTTGCTGACGAAGCTGACATTCAGGCAGGTAAGAATGGTTTGACATGGGCTATCTTCTATTTGAAAGAAAATAATAATGTAGACGGTACTCCTTATTATGCATTGGTAAATCAAAACAGCGTATGGACAAAGACAGGAGCTGATAAGAAGGAAATCATCCTGAACAATAACAAGACAGCCGGTAAGATGGCTATCAAACAGGGTACTAACGAAAGTTATATCGATCAGTTATGCGGAACAACTTCTGATGTATTTGCTTTGACTTCAGATCCTCGTCCTTTGTACAAATCTTTGAGTGCAGATGCAGCTTATGCTGAATATGTAAATAATCTGGCTAAGTCTGTTACATTGTCTTCTCTTTCAGGAAACGAATATCTGTATGAAGATTCACAATCAGGTATCCTGAACTATCTGGCTGTTGAGAACAAATCTGTTCAGACAAAACATGAAGGTCTGTATGTTGATTATGTGGCTAAATCAAAAGATCGTATGCCTCAGTATCTGTTTGCTGTTGCTGCTGATAGCGTGAAAGCATATTACTATTGTGGTGAAAACGCTCATGGTGCAACTCACGGATTAAATCCTAGCTGTGATCATAAAGTTGAGTATCCGGGTTATGTAAGCGGTCGCTTCCTGGTTAACCTGAACGACTCTATCCAGAACTCTATCAACAAGGTAGAAGCTGCAAGCAAATTCCAGTATGACAATTACACTCGTCTTGCTTTTGTTGAAGCTGTTCATCGTGGTGATTCACTGTTCGTGCTGAAAGCTCCTTATACATTGAGAGGTGAAAATGCTATTACAGGTGCAGATGCTGACGGAAATATCCTGATTATCCCTGACTATCTTGCTAAAGACCAGGAAGGTATTGTTTATGACGCAGTTGTATTGGATGGTACTCATAACAATGCTGCTTTCTCATTGCGTTATGTCGGTGATACGGAAGAAGAAGGTTTCTTGCTGTAATCAAATGACGGTCAGTTCTCTTCAGTCGGCTCATTCGAAGGAGCTTGGTTACGTTTCGTAAACGGTACACCTGTACTTGCTAAGTTCTTCAACACAAACGGAAATCATAATACGGGTGATATCATCGACGGTAATGGCTCTACAGGTGTTACAGACTTCGGTCAGGTATTGAATCAGGCTGCTATTCTGACTTTAGGCACTGTTGATAAAGTTGCTACAGATAATGAAACTATCAACGCTGTTTCAGAAGTAGAAGTTTCAGTAATCAATGGTAATGTAATCGTTAAGGGTGCAGAAGGTAAGAAAGTTGTTATCAGCAACGTTCTTGGTCAGATATTGGTTAACACAGTCATCACTTCAAGCGAAGCTACAATCGCAGTTCCTGCCGGTGTAGTTTATGTAAAGGTTGAAGGCGAAGCCGCAGTACCTGCAATCGTTAAATAAGAAATTATTTATAATCAAATAATTCTAATAGAGTATCACGCAGCGCAATAGCGTTAATTACCCTGTGACAGGTGAACAAGTGATATTTATTAATACTAAAGTAATGAAATAAAGTTCTTCTGTTCTGCCTCTGTGAAGAGTGAAAACAGACAAAAAAGCAAGCCCCGGGGGATTCGTCTCCTGGGGCTTTGTGTTGTTTAGTCAAAATGTTTTGACTAAATTCGCCCGTCCTTAAGGAGATACATGTGGAATATTATGAAGAACAAATAGTAAGAGGGGTAAAGGAGGGTGATGAGAATGCTTTCCGGATACTTTATGATAAGTATT
>ERZ773134.2155-NODE-2155-length-14705-cov-22.728874_pt1 | contig 14705 bp, 27 predicted proteins | sample MGYA00580856_ERZ773134 | MGnify/ENA primary metagenome ERZ773134 (study PRJEB29015, sample SAMEA2737823) | human gut metagenome | biome: human gut; feature: human-associated habitat; material: faeces | place: China | collected 2012 ... | reverse complement strand
GTGGTAATGGACTGATCCTCCACCACCACGGGGTCCGGCATATACAGCTTGACACCCTTGCGGGCGCAGATGTAGGGCTTGCCGCTCTGACGGCTCATCTCGTGTGCCAGCGGGATGCCCTTGGCCTCAGCGGTCAGCAGGATGTCAAAATCCGGGCATTTCTTGAGCAGCTCAGCGGCAGCAGCCACCGTCAGCTCGGCGTCGCCCAGCATGATGAAGGCCGCAATGTCCATGTGGTCGTTCACCTTGCAGATGGTCAGTTCACGGGTCAGGCCCGCAACATTCAGGGTATAGGTCTTTGCCATAACAATTCCCTTCCTTTTGTTCGATCCGTTATTTTTACGCGCGGCTCAGACAGGCAGCTTCTCGCCGCCCAGCACATGGAAATGCAGGTGCTTTACGGTCTGGCCGGCATCCTCGCCAACATTGGAGATCACGCGGTAGCCGTTGTCCAGGCCGACTTCCTTGGCCAGCTTGGCGATCACGGCAAAGATATGGCCCAGCAGGGCACCGTCCTCCTCCGTCAGGGCAGCGGCACTCTGGATGTGCTTTTTGGGCACAACAAGGAAGTGCACCTTGGCCTGCGGGTTGATATCGTAAAACGCCACGACCTGATCGTCCTCATACAGCTTTTTGGAGGGGATCTTACCCTCGGCGATCATGCAAAACAGACAATCTTCCATGGGAATTGCTCCTTTCGATTTCTTTTCTCATCTTATCACTCTTTCTGAAATTTACGTTGATGCGTTATTTTAAAATGGCAAATCTTCACTGTCCTGAATTACGGCAAAGTCGCCGGTATCAGGCGAAGAACCAGACCCACCAGCCAGCGTTTTCTTCGGTCTGACCTCATAGTCACCGGAACGAATCTTGTCAACACTGGTGAAACGGTCAACGACAAGCTTCGTCTTGATGTTCCCATCGTTACCCATGTATTCTTCCTCACGGAGAACCACACCGACCAGCTTGCCACGCAGGGTCTTTTCATCGTTATTGAACTTATAACCGGGATTGGACTGCTCCACAGCGGTGATAAAGCCCTTGAAGAACGGCAGTGCCTTTTCCTTATAGCTCTTGATGGTCTTGCCGCCCCATGCCCACTCGCCCGGATTCAGCTTGCCACGCTCGATAAGGGAAGCGGTCTGCTCGCGCCAGTATCCCTTGAACTCGCCCTCTGCGACTTCCCACTCGATGTTCAGGCGCTCCTTTTCAGGCTCGTCCGTTGCCTTGCAGATACCGGCAACATATCCGCCAACAGGCAAGTCACGGCGCTCGGTAGCTTCCTGTACGTCATTCCAGTTGATGTTCTTCATCTGTTACTCTCCTTTGTTATCCGGCTGAACCGGGATGTTGTAATACTCACGGATGGTCTTGTCTACGGCTGCGAGGTCGTTCTCGATCAGCGCATCGTTGAACATCCCCAAAGGGGTTTTCACGGTGTCCATCCCATCATTGCGAGTGCTGAACAGGTATCGCCCATCCTGCACAACAGTTTTCAGAACGATGGTGAAGTACCCTTCCACGCAGACCTTTTCGTCCAACATTTTTCCGACAGTTTTGAATTTGTCTCCACCATTTTCTCCGCATTCGCTGTGCCCGAAAAAGTAGACCACCACATCGTCCGGCAGCTCCTTTGCCCGCATCAGCAGGGCATTGAAGTTGGCTGCCATGTCGGTGTACTTCTGGTATCCGGCAACCTTTGCGTTCCGCATGAACTCGCCGGTCATAAGGTAGGTGGCATCGTCAATGACGATGGACTTACGCTTAGTGCTGTGGATTGCGGCATCAATCTTGCCGTAGTCATTGGTAATGTACGTTTTCATGCTGCTTCGGAACGGCAGCGGCTTGCCAAGCACGTTGATAACCGCCACCTGTTCCGGGTCAAAATTCCGAAGCGAAGCGGACTTTCCGCTGCCGGAATGACCATAGACCATTACTAATACTGCCATTTTTCTTTCCTTTCTTCGGCTTTATTAGGCTTCATTATTCTTACTTCGGCTTAACTTGGCTGTACAAAATCAACCAGCCATCAGGTCTGCCAACTGTGCGCGGAGGTCTTTCAGCTCTGCTTCCCTGTCCTCAATTTCAGACTGCAAGTCCTTAATCGCTGCCAGCCGTTCGGCTTCTTTCGCTTCCGCCACCTGCTCGTTGGTCATAAAGTATACGCCGTCCTCCGGCTCTGTCACGCCACCGAATCTGTCAAGGCTAATCATCTTTGGGTCTCCCTCTCTTGCGTTCCTCTTTGATTTGCAGTGCGCTGTACCACTGGTCTTTGTCGATTTCGATGGTAGACCACCGGTGATTACAGACAAGACACTTTTTTCTGCGAACGATGCTGTCGTGGTCAGACCGGCTGTCAACCGTTGTGATGTTGTCACTACCGCATAACGGGCATTTCATTGTGCATCCCTCCACTCGTTCGTGTGGTTGGCAACACGCTTGATTTTTCGGTGCTCGCGTTCGCTGCGTTCTTCCTCTTCAGCGCTAACAGCCAGCGCGCACAAGACGATAGCCGTTGCAAGAAGCCCACACGACACGGCCACCCATCCGAACATTTGTGCGGTGGTCTGACAGCCCTGAATCGTGTCACCGCACCCGACTGCTGCAATTGCCACGACCAGACCGATCATGGACAATGCTGTTCCTTTCAAAGTTTTCATTGGTTCTCCTTTTTGCTGCCAAAATTAAAAATCCATCCGGTTGCCATTACAGCGGCTGCCACGATGATTCCCCATGTGCCTTTTGCTCCAACCAGTAGTTCAACAAAATGCACCAGCCACAGGTTCAAAAGGAACGCTGCAAGAATCAACGCCAGAACGATGCCCCAGATCAGGGCGATTTCCACAAGTGCTTTCATTTTTCTCCTTTCGCTTTTGCCGTTGCTTTTCGATGAATTGCTTTGCCTTTGCTGTCCTGCTCCTAGCTACTCAATGCCTTAGCCTATTGTTTCTATTCTTTGCCATTGCGTCGCACGTCGCCGCGGTTCGATGCCTTTGCTTATCAAAGCTACACCTTGCATCCATAGCCGTTGCATCTCGGTTCTAAGCAGCGCCTTTCCGTTGCCGTTCTGCTCGTGTCGTGTCAAATCCACTCCTTGCCATTGCTAGTCACCTCAAGTCGTTGCATTTCCTTTGCGCTACGTCTCGCGGCAATGCCATAGCCATGCTATTATCAGCAATTCCGAACTGTGCCGTTGCGGAGCAAATCATGTCGGGTCTATGCAATTCCATTGCTCGTCTGAGCCTTGCTTCTCCATGCCTTTGCAGATCTTATCAAACCAGCGCATCGCCGTTGCCGCTCAAGTCGCTTCGTCTCCAGGCATTGCCTTAGCATTTCTGAGCCAATCGTCACTATGCCGTTGCCGTTCCACGCCGAGTGCAGCACAGCCCTACCCCGCCATAGCGGTTAATTGAGGATTTCGTAGGTATATCGCCCCTTGCCACTGTTGCGCCACTGGCCGATACCACGCAGAGCGCCGTAGTCCAGCCATTCACGCACGACCTTCTCGTGAGAATCGTCCAGAAGAACGATTTCAAACTCGCAGGTCGAACCAGCTGGAATCTGCTCGCTGTTGGCAAGGCTTACACGTTCGCCCTGCGCCGTCTGGGCACGCAGCGGACGCTGGCACTCGGTGATCTCGCCGTTCACATGAATGGGAATCATGCGGGGCTGAACAAAAATCAACCCATCAATGACCTTCTTGTAGGCCGTCAGCTTGCCGCTTTCGTTCACGGCCTTCTTCTTGCCAGTTTCGGTCTTGCCGCCGATACGACACAGCATGCCGCAGGAATCCTTAAAGAATCCCTTGACCTGATAATCGTACAGAATCGGCTGCCCTTCCTCGTTTCGTGGAAAAACCGTCATGCCCTTGTCTGCTACTGCGTCAGCACCCAGAGCTGCAACCTCGTCTTCGATAGTGTTTGCATCCGGGGACTTGCTGGCGATGAACTCGCGTGCAATGTTCTGATTGCTAGGCCATGTGCCGAGAACTGCTTCGATGAATGTGATTCTTACTTTGATTTTTTTCATTTTTTCTCACTCTTTCTTTCTCAATTCGTTCCAGCCGTTCTTTCTGCTGGCTGTGCCAGCGGATTTCTCGCTTGCCGTAGTACTTACCGTTCATAGGTCAGCTCTCCTGACGCAAGCATCCGTGATACTTCGCCATAGTGTTTGCCGAGCTTGTCAGCAAGAACTTGAACTTCTCCGATAGACGGAAACGCTTTTTCTTGTTTCTCTAGCTCTTGCGTTTTCGTTCTGTAGGAGCCTTTTTTACGCTTTTTATCACGTTCCTTGTCCATTTTGTGCTTGCACTCCGAGCAATATCTCTTTGTAGGGTTTACTAAGCCAAGAAATAGACCACAACGCTCGCAATATTTAATCTTCACGCTGCATCTCCTCTTTCAGTCTGGCTTCCCGATTGTGGCGCTCAAAGCACTGATTGATGGTCTTCTCCATCCAAAGCACCTTGTTGGCATCGTTTCGGGACACGCCAGCATCCATTGACAGCTTCAGTCTACGCTTGCGGCTTTGCGCCCTGCGAAAATTCGTCACCAGCACTCACCAGCCCTCCTTCTGCTCAATCTCCAGAATCTTGCAGATGCTCTGGATAATCTTCTCCGGCTTTCGCTCACCACGAAGAATCTTGTAGAGGTACGAATCATCAAGGAACAATCCAGTATCGCTTTGAACCGCCTGAATCAGCTCCGTTTGCTTCATACCTCGCTGTAACAGCTTCATCTTCACTTCCAGCTCAAAGCCAGAACGGAAGTTTTCTTTCAAAATTCCACCTCCATTTGCTAAAATCTATTGACATGTACGGAAAACTGTACTAATATAATGGCGTAGAGAGTTTATATTGTACAGTGTTCTGTACTGCCCATGTCTGTATTATAGTACAGACATCTGTACAAGTCAACTCTTTTGTACAAAATTCTGTGCATTTGTATACTTGCACAAATATGGGAGTGTTCTTATGTCGGACTTGTACAGCAACATCCATGCACTCTGCGAAAAAGAGGGCATCAAAGACGGAACCCTTTGTGCCAACATCGGTATTCGCCGTAGTTTTCTTTCCGAGCTGAAAGCCGGGAGAACAAAAAGCCTGTCCGCAGAGGTTCTTTCTAAAATTGCAGCCTACTTCAACGTATCGGTAGACTACCTTCTCACTGGCGAACAAAAAGAAAACCCGCCCCAGCAGCCGCAAAGTGAAGTTGATGCAGCAGTGGAAAGGATTAGAAAAAAGCTTGAATCTATGCCGACAGCGCAGCGTGAAGCGCTGATGAACCTGATCGAGAAGATGTGAGGTAAGCCCGTGTATTACTTGTTGTGTGGCTGCGCCTTTTGCTTTTGGTTCATTCAGGCCTTGTTAAAAGGCAATGACCGTGTACTATATGGCAACAGCAGAAAATATCGTTACCGTAGAAACCGAAAAAAGAAATGGTTCTGACCCGGTAAAATAAAAACCCCTTGTGCCGGGCTGGTATAGCTCTGCGCAAGGGGTTTTCTATTATTCCAGGTCTAGGGCTTGCTCTGCTGCCGGAATCTTTTCAGGATGTTCCAGCAGCCATGCAATAAATCGGTCAATCTTGGCTCTTTCCTGTTCACTCATTGTGGCATATCCTCCCGATCAGTAAAAATGAATGTTTATTTGATAGGATTATACATCTTCTAGTTGTAAAGTCAATGTATTTTTAACAACTTCGTAAAAATCGAATGTTTTCTTCGCATCCATTACTTTGTATCAGGGAAGCCAAAAATTGCAATGACAATGATTAAGAGCCATATTAAGTTTAAGTTACCCTTTGCTTTGTAACATTCCGTTGAGCATGGAACGAAAAGGGTTATCCGGTAAATTGTCCAGCACATCTGCTTTGACGAGAGCGTTTGTGCTGATGCTGTGCGAAACATTGTTTAACTGTACAATAGCATCGTCTAAATCCTTCACGGTTGCTCCACGCCGTTCCATTGACTGGAGGAAGTTTTTTACTTCTTCAAGAATAACAGGGTTTTCGGTTTTATAGAATCCGTTCGTAAAGTCCATCTTCTTCTCCTTTCACAGTTCCACAAGCTGTCCGTCAATGCGTTCGATGTTATCTGCCGGGTCGCGCCCATCGTCTAAGGCGGCTACGGCACGTTCTAAGATGCCTTTCGCTTCGAGGTAAGCATCTTTATCAGCTTCGTACCCAGAAAGGCTCAGGACAAGCTCCAAAGTCCGTCTGCGAGCGTATGGGATAATCAGAGCATCTACGGTTCGATTCATTAGCTTTCCTCCCACGGTTTTGGCGTTCTGCTTTCGGTCGGTTCAGATGCGGGCATCCCGTCAATGATAATCATGTTGTTACCTCCTGTTTGATTATTTTTTCGATGTTACAGTTATAACATAGGCTGCTGTTGGTTCTCCATAGCAGCTTTTTCCATTTTTTAGCTTGTCGAATCCAGCAGTTTTGCAGAATTTTGTTGAAAGGGCGTGAATTTATGGATGAGTATTTGGTAAGAACGGCCAAAGCATTAGAGATGGCACGGATGCGTTCTGGCTTGAGTCAGCAGAAATTAGCCGCACGAATGGGCGTGAATCGTGGTACGATTGCCAACTGGGAGCAAGGTCTGGCGGCTATTTCCCTACCAATGGCTATGCGCTGGTTCACCTGCTGCGGCGTATCGGCGGCTCGATACATGGACGCTTGCATTTATCCTGGACTGCTGGAGCATCTGGAAGACGACCTTTCCAACATGGAAAAGCGTCAGATTCTCATAGATGCTATGATGGAGTGTTCTTCCTATGAGATAGATGCCTTGTTGTACATCCGATACGGAGATCACGGTTCAGACCACATTGGCGTACTAACGGAAATCCTGGCAAACCTCCACACACCGTTGAAGGACAGGGTCTCTGTCTGCCGGATGGTATCGGGCAGCTATGAGATAGCACAGGCTACCGGAACAGACCCAGACCCGAACGGAACCGCCCCGAAGATGGAAATTCTTTATCAGGCGCAAGATGCCGGAACGGAAGCAGCCATGAAGTCCAATGATTCTTATACCGTGAACCCGAATAATATAAGTGGTTGATTGTCGAATTATCGCAGTTTTTGAAGAACATTTTGTCCACGTTCATCCACTTTTTGTACACCTATCGGGTAAATCCACCTTGTCATTTCGTCCCCCATGGGCTGTAAATCGACAACATTCGCACGGAATAAATGACGAATTAGCGCTAATTTGTTGTTTGCAATTGAGTGGCTTGTCAATCCGTCCCCCATTGTGCAGATTAGGTATACCTGTCCATCCACAATCTGTACACGTTAGATAATACTAATCATTGCCGGAAAGACTTTATTCAGCAAATGGAAGGTTGAGTTATCCACAAGCTGGAATGGAAAAACAAAGAAATTGTTGAAAATTATCGTCATCGCCTATTTAACGATGATATTTAACCTCTTGTTTATTTCTTGTTTAATATATAATAGGTAGATGGGGGACAAAAAGACAAGTCATGGGGGACGTTTTGACAAGTCATGGGGGACGTTTTGACAAAGGCATGGGGGACAAAAAGCCAAGCCATGGGGGACAAAAATCGTTGACACGTCCCCCGAGATGTGGTATAATCATGTCAGCATAAGGAGGCGTGAATTATGAAAAAATATTTTCTGATTGGTGAGGACATCGATCGTACCGAAATCACCGCAGAGGAAGCTACGCAACGTCAATTTGATGGGGACTATCGGGTTGTTGTTGAAGATGACGAACCCGCCGTCAAGGTTGACTCTGTTGCGATCAGTGCGACAGCGGAGCCGGATTGGGAGCCGTTCGCGTTCCCGGAAAAGCCCGGCTATCGCCTGACTGGGCACATCATCACCCGGTACGACAACGAGGGACTGTCTGACCGTATGGATTCCGTCCCTGCTGATGCCATCAAGACGGAGGAACAAAACCGGTGGAGTTGGAAAGTTGGGCTTTGCCACTACTCCATCATTGCAAGCCCTGTGTATGACATTATTGCCACTACAGCCTGCGGTGGTTGCGAAGGGTGCAAGCGCATGACCTGCCCTCGCCGTCAGAACGGCGTAAAGTGCCGTAATTATAGGGCATAAGGAGGAGCAGATGCAAAAAATATCCGACAACAACCTTGTCGAGAAAAGTAAATCTCTTGTTTGGGCAAAGTTCAGGGACTACACGGCAGGCGAGCTTCGGTTGCTAGAGGTTTACTTGTCAAGAATAAACCCGAGAGACCCAAACAGCAGCCGTGTAGAGTTTACTTTGGCAGAGTACAGAGACCTGCTGGGGTTAAAAAGCCTTGATGCACGAAGGATTGAGCCGCAGATCAAGCACTTTCTAGGTAATACAGTGTCGATTCCCATTGACAAAGAGAAGGGCACGTTTGAGAGCTTTGTCCTTTTCACAAGGGCAAAGCTGGACTATGTGCCGGAAACAAGGTCTTATGTTGTGGCAATCACTTGCAACCCTGACCTTCGCCCTATCTTCTTTGACATCGCAGAAAGCGGCTATGTTCGGTATCGGCTGCGTTACACGTCACGGATGAAATCGCAATACAGCATTCTGCTTTACTCGATTCTTCGGGACTGGATAAACATGGACAGCAAGCCGCATGAAATCAGCCTGAAAAAGCTGAGAGAACAGCTTGGTGCGATGGAAGCAAGCTACGATATTTACAAGAACCTTCGCAAACGAGTGCTTGATGTTGCAGTAGATGAGATCAATGCTGTGTCTGACATTGTAGTGACCTATGAACCGGTTCTTGTGGCACGAAAGGCTGTGGCGGTCAAGTTCAAGCCCAAAATTAAAGCGTCTGAGACGCTGATTGAAGCTCAGGCAAGCGAAGTATCGACCGAACCTCAAAAAGCCGCCAGAAAGCCCCGCAGAAGCGGATACGAGGATTTTGACTGGTCTGTGTGTGACGAGCTGGAAATGCAGGACTGCATTGACGTGGCAAAAGTGGTTGAGAAGTGGATGAAGAAAGAGCATCCCGAAATCAAGCTGCCGAGACGCAGAGAAGCGGTTTACGATACGGTGAAGGCGGCGTATAAGGACATCTTATCCTTGAGCAGAATGCCGTTCCCTGACAGACCTGTTGGCTATCTGATTAGAAGCGTAGACAAAGCGGGTATCGTAGACAAGTATATGCCAGCGTTCTATTTTATTGAAGCGTTACAAGAGCCGTAAGACATAGCGCGTTGAGCAGATGATGCAGAAAGGAGAAAGAGTATGGTTCCAATGTTTCCGAAAGGCTATGACAAGGACAAGTGGTACATGGCCAAAGACGTTATGCCGGATAAAAGCCTAGAAGGATGGCCTCATGGGCTTTTACTTCGTATCGAAGATGAGAAAACAGGAGAAAAAAGTTTCATAACCGGCGAGTACGATACAATCAACGGCAAATGGTTTGATTCCGATAGTAATGAAATCAAAGGAACTGTAATTGCATGGCACGTCACGCCTGTATTGTGGGTCGGAGACGAGATAAAGGTAGCATATCCGTTCTACTAAAAAGAAAGAGTGATAAAATGGCAAAAGTTCCCTACTCCGTTCTGAATAAAGCAGAACTTGACCTTGAAAAGAAGTTTGATTATCAGTTTCGGTTCAATCATCATGGAAATCAGGCTTCTGTAAGGGTTTTGCCTCAAAGAAGTTACAGCGAACTAACGCCTGACGAAGCGATTGAAGCCGGGAAGTCTCTGATCGAAGCTGGAATTGCAGCGAAAGGATTTGCATACAACGGTTACTATGTAGACTGGGGAGAATAAAAATGGCAAAAATCATAGCTGTCGCCAATCAGAAGGGCGGCACAGGAAAGACCACCACAAGCACCTGTCTGGCTGGCGCATTGCAGCTGCTTAGCAAGAAAGTCCTGCTGGTGGACTGCGATGCCCAGTGCAACGCAACGGACACCTACGGCGCACAGACAGAGGACGTGTGTACTTTGTTCGATGTAATGACACGGCAAGGTACAGTAGAAGAAGGAATCCAGCACTGCGAAGCCGGTGACATTCTGCCGTCAGACAACGCATTGAAGGACATTGACGAGCAGCTTGTCCGGGACATTGGCAAGAACTTCCGACTGCGAGAAGCCCTTAAAAGCGTATCCGAGCAGTATGATTACATTGTGCTGGACACTCCCCCACAGCTCGGTCTTGCGCTTGTGAACGCTCTGATCGCCGCCAACAGCATCATTGTTCCAATTACAGCAGACCGCTATGCGCTTGCCGGATTGAGCCAGCTTTCGCAGACCATTGGTGACGTTCGCAGATACTTCAACCAGACCTTGAAGATTGAGGGTCTGCTCCTGAACCAGTACAAAAGCCGTGAGAACCTGTCAAAAGAGGTCGTGGAGCAGCTCCCGGTAATTGCACAGAGCATGGGAACAAAGCTGCTTGACGTGAAGATTAGACCGTCTATGGGTGTTCGTAAGGCGCAGGCAGAGCGGCACAGCCTGTTTAGCGGTGATACGGCAAAGAGCACAAGTGCAGAGGATTTCAAAGAGCTGGCAAAGAAGATTGTAGAGGGGGATGTGCAGTGAATGTAGTTAGATATAAAGAGCTGGAAAAAGCCGAGTTTGAATTGCAAAGCAAATTCAGCTCGAAAGATGTTATGTTTTTCCGCCGAGGAGATGGAATAGACAATCCGATTTATTATGTTGTTTCACAAAGACATTGTGGGGCGTTAAGTTCCGAAGAAGCCATAAAAGCCGGAAAAGTTTTGATTGAAGCTGGAAATGCGGCGAAATCTTTTCGGTACAACGGGTATTTTATTGATTGGAGTGACACACAGTGAAAAAGTCCAGCAAAAAAACATCCGGCTTGTTGGGCGGGTTTGATTTCCAGCCTGTTTTTTCGGAACAGACATTAAGCCGAAGTGAGCCAAAGGAAGAAGAAGTAAGCCAAACAAAGCCGAATAATGCCGAACAAGCGCAGATTAAGCACAGTGAAGCCACAGACAGCCATACACAGCCGAGTGAAGCAGAATTAAGCGATATTAAGCCGAAGCAAGCCAAAGACAGCGGAAGACAGTCAAGTGATGCCATGTTAGGCGAAAGTAAGCCGAAGAAGATGAAACAGGCAAAAGAAGTGCAGCGTTTGATTGAACAGGGTGATGTACCCCGCGCACTGGTTGAAGCTGGCTTGACAAAGAAAAAAATCCCGATGCCGGAATCGCATCAGGGCGTTGCAAGCGGTGACGGCAAGCGCTCTAAGCGCATTACCATCCTTATGAGCGAGGAAGAACGCAAGTACATCAACCGTGAAGCCAGACGGCACGGAATGACGATTGGACAGTTCGTGTACGCTCTGGCGGTTGCAGCGGCAGATGGGAAGATTGAGTTGGAGGATTTCTTAGATGAATGATAGTGAACGACACCTTATTCGATTTGTTTGCGATGGTGATATGCGAAACGCGCAAAAAGCTGTTAAAATCATTTTGAATTCCATATCATCCAAAAAAGATGAGCAGTTCAAAGAAAATATGTTTCGCAAGTTGGAAAGCAAAAGAGAATTTATTGAATTGCCATATAACTTACAGCATCTTTTGATCGCAGAGGATACAGAAGAATTTCCAGAAGCAAGATTCCTTCTCAGGAACGAAGAAAAAAGTATAACGCAGAAAATCGTTGCTATTTATCGAGCATCTGAAAAATTGAACGAAATTGGCATTCCTTATTTGCCAGCATTGATGCTTTATGGGCAAAGCGGATGCGGAAAAACAATGCTGGCTAGGTATATCGCGCATAAAGCAAAACTTCCGTTTTTGAGGATTCAATTTTCAAGTCTAGTTGATTCGCACTTGGGGCAAACGCAATCTAACCTTGCAAGAATTTTTGATTATGTGAGAACTGCTCCTTGCGTTCTTTGTTTTGATGAAATAGATGCGGTCGGAATGGCTCGTGGGCAAAAAGATGACGTTGGGGAAATGAACCGTGTGGTTATTGCGATTATGCAAGAAATGGATAGATTGCCGAACAACGTGATTATTATCGGAACGACAAACCGATTTGATAGGCTTGACCCTGCACTTACAAGAAGATTTCCGTTGCAATACGAATTAAAACCGTTGTGCCGTGCGGATGCAGAAATACTTTCTAAAAGGTTCTTTGAATATGCAGGAGCACAATATGAAAACATAGCTTATGAAAATCACGTCCCCGCATCTACTGTTATCAAAGAATGTACAGAACGAATTGTAAATCAAGTTCTGAATCAAGAGGATTTCTTGGAGGATTGACGAATGGGCGTAACCATCAAATGCAAAAAGACTGGGCGTGAAATGGATGTGGGCTATTTCGGCTTTTTCAAGTTGAGAGCGAAAGTTGCAGAACTTGTTGGTTCGGAAGTCGGAGAACACTATAAAAAGCTTGATGACATTCTCGACATACCCTCTCCAGAAAAAGAACACGCTCTTGAATCGTACAATGACAAAACAGAACGATTGGTTGAAAACGAAGAACTTCCAATCAAAATTGCAGATTTCCTTTATCAATCGGACTGTGACGGAAAAATCCGATACGGTGCCTGCAAGCAAATCTTGAAAGTTATAGGTGATTATGACGATAGCATTATTTACGGATATGCTGGCAGAGAAAATCCTGCAAAGTTCAAGGATTTCAAAGAAATCATTCAAGATTGCGTAGACAGTAAGTGTTTTATGATTTGGAGATAACAATAACCCCCTGTGTAGCCGTTAAAAACTACACAGGGGTTCTGTTTTACTTATCAGCAATGCAATCCCAGTAGAGATACGCCTTGCCGTCCACAGCATCTGCGTCCTCAAGGAACGCCTTTGCCATGTCAGCGTAGAAGCCCGGAGTGTCAACGGACTGACGCTTTGCAACCTGACAATAATCCGAGTACATCATGTTCATGACAGCCCAGAAATCGTTTGGGTCACAGGTGATATTGCGCTGTTTGGCAACGTCCTGTGTCTGTTCCAGCGTCCAGTGACAGCCCTTCGTGCCGTCAGCGTTCACCATGCTGTCGCACCATTCCTCCGCTTCATCATGGGTGAGGTGCTGGCGTGGCATCTTGATGGAGCGGCTGTTTGCGCCGCCATGTTCATACTGTCCAGACCGCTTGTCCCAGTCTCCGTTCTGCGAGAAGCCGATTTGCGGCATTCTGCGCCCATTCTCTACGTCAGGGTAGCGGGGGATAGGGTAGGGGTCGATGTAGCGGTTCTCCTCCTGCGGATAGTAAGGATAGCGGTCATTGCCATCTTCCAGCTTGCGCAGACGGCGTTCCAGCTCACGCTCCCTGCGGTCACGTTCTTCCTCAAGGCGGTCACGTTCCGGCTCACGGTTTTTGTCGTGGTCGCGGAGCATCATCATGCGGCGAAAATTAGTCTTGCCCATAATCTATACCTCCTCAGGAAATGGACGCAGGCGCACCGGCGTGGGAGCGGCAGAAGCATCCAAGATACTTGAATGTGTCGGTGCCGGTGGCAGACGTTGCCACACGGGTAGCGTAGCGGGTGCGGGTGTGGATGCTCTCAGCAGTTGCCTGAGCGCAGTTGCAGTCGGTCAGAGGGTATGCGGTCGTGCCTGCACCTATGGTAATGACCACAGGGGCGTTGATGGTGGTCGTGTCAGGCAAGCTCTGAGCGACCACGATACAATACTTCTCTCCGTTCTGGTATGCGCCAGCAGGGATGTTGATGGTCAAAGTATCGTCGGCAAACGTAACTGCCTGACTGATGACCAAGTGCGGGCAGAGTTTGCAGCTTGTTTTGCAAGCCATAATGTTTTCCTCCTAAAAAATCAGGGGCAGAGGTGTCTTACCCCTGCCCCGATGGTTCACCCGGTGTTATCGGGGAGTGTGTAGGTTAGCAGCAGCCGCAGCAGTTCACGCCCACGTTGGGGTTTGCCACCTGATAAGCGGGAATCGGACGAGGATTGACCCGGTTCAGGATGGTATCGGTCTGCTGGGACATCACAGTGGTCAGAAGCGCATTCTGACGATCCTGAGAAGCGGCGAACTTCAGGCTCTGGTTCTCAGCGGTCAGAGTGGCGATTTTATCCTGCGTGAAGTAGTCCATCATAGCGCGGTAGTTTGCGTTGCAGGTGTCCACGATGGCACGGGCATTGTCTGCGATAGCCTGACGGGTAGCGCAGTCCTCCGTTGCGATGGTATACTTCAGATCGCCGATCAACTGCTTGTTCTCGCAGCAGCAAGACGCCAGCTGCGTGGCAAGTGCGGTCTGACCGGCCTGCCGAGCATTGCCCTCCTGCATGATAGCAAGGTTAATGGCGTTATCGCCATTGGATACGCTGCGTTCCAGACCGTTCACGAGCTGTGCGTTCTGGTAGCCGAGCTGACAGATCGCCTGATTAGTACCAGCAAAGCCGCCCGCAATAGCAGCGTTGAGGGTGTTCATCTGTGCGAGCTGGTCATAGCCCAGAGAGCAGATACCGCTCTGGATGCCAGCCAGAGAACGGGAAGTGTCCTGCTGGTAGAAGCCCTCAGACAGCGCCGCACGAGTATCTGCGCCGCCCTGACCGGTTGCGCCAGTGCCGACCAAATAGGGGATGTAGCTGTTCATGCCATTGTCACCACCGTTTCGACCGTAGCCGTTTGTACCCCAGCCGAAGATGATGGCGAGGATAATAACCGCCCACAGGCCTTCGTTGCCGAAGAAACCGCCGTTGTTATTACCGCCGTCCTGCCCAGCCAGATAGCCAGTTGCAAAATCGTCCATAACAAAACTCC
>ERZ773134.2147-NODE-2147-length-14756-cov-29.189239_pt1 | contig 14756 bp, 12 predicted proteins | sample MGYA00580856_ERZ773134 | MGnify/ENA primary metagenome ERZ773134 (study PRJEB29015, sample SAMEA2737823) | human gut metagenome | biome: human gut; feature: human-associated habitat; material: faeces | place: China | collected 2012 ... | reverse complement strand
CAATGTCAGGAAAGATGTATGAAAAACGGCCGGAAGAGGATGCCCGCTATCACGACACATGGAGACTGCTCAAAAAATATCGGGATGTAACATGGAGTCTGGAACTGTCTATCCGGCAGGTCAAGAATCAGTTTCGCATTGATTATGATTGCAGCATTGAAGATTTTTTGGAGTCCATCTATATGGCAGGCGCGGATCTCGGCGGCACGGACATAGAAAATCATGCCAGGTGCATCGAGCGCAGCTACAAAATGCTGACCCTGCTTGAAAATTCTGTCAACCTTCTCCGCACGCACCACCAGAGTGGAGAGGTGTACTACTGGATTTTGTATTACTCATTTTTATCCCCACAGAAGCTGAAAAATGTGGAGGAGATCATTGAGGCGCTCCACCCTCATATTAGGGACATTAGCTTCAGCACCTACTACCGTCTGCGCAAAGCCGCTGTGGAAGCGTTAAGCTCTGTCCTTTGGGGATTTTCCGCGCAGGACACTTTGAAAACGCTGGACTGCTTTTTCCCGCCAGATGTTTGAGAGTATTTTGAAAGAGAATTGGGAGAAAATTGGAAGGACTTTGCTATTGAACGCAAAATCGCCGTATGTTAAACTAAGTATGCTCAAAACTATAAACAAACCAAAAGCAGCCGCAGGAGGACGCCATTTTTGATGTGCGTCTTTTTTTCTGCCCTTATGCGGTCAATGAAACAGCATCCGGCTTTCGCTGGGTGCTGTTTCCTGCTTTTGGGCAACACAAGGAGGTAATGCTTTTGAAGCACAAGTGTCCGTCTCCCCGTATTGGGAAAAAGCCGCGTGGCAACATCGGCCGCTGGCTGTATGCGGCGTTTCTGACCGCCACGCTATCCGCGTCTCTCTGTCAGCCGGCTTCTGCCGCAACCGTGTGGGAGAAGGCCAATGAGATCATGCGGGATGTCTATACGCAGATCCTCGGCATCTCCACGATTGCAGCCATCGTTACGGCCGCAGTCGCACTGCTGATGATGAATTTCTCCCGCAGCGGCCGAACCGTCGATGAAAGCCGGGCATGGCTCAAGCGAATCATTATCACATGGGCCGTGCTGAATGGCCTTGGCTTCATTATGAGCTATGTTACGCCCTTCTTCAGCGGTGGGCAGTGGACCGCCCCGTAAAAGCTATGGGAATTTTAGACGGTATTGTAGAGTGGATCGCAGAGCAGATCATGTATGGTCTGGATATGATCAACACCTCTGTTTTGGGGGCATTGGGCTGTGACATGAACACATTCCTGCGATATTTTCCCGCAGCGGAAACCATGTATAGCCTTCTGGTGGCACTTGCCATTGGGTTGATTTTGTTAAGCTGGGTCTGGAATCTGTTCAAGAACTACGGACTGGGCTTGGGAATTGAAGCTGAAGATCCGGTCAGGCTGACAGCCAAGGCGATCCTGTTCATTGTGCTTGCGTACTATGCGGATGAGATCGTAAACATTGCGCTGACGATAGGCGGAACGCCTTATGCGTGGATACTGTCCTCAGAGCTTCCTTCTTTGGACTTTGCCAGCTTCAATTCTGTTCTGCTGACCATCATCGGCGTCTGTGCCAACGGCGGCGTTGCGCTGATCGTTCTGATTCTGACACTGATTCTTGCGTGGAACTACATTAAGCTGCTGTTTGAAGCGGCAGAACGGTATGTACTGCTGGGCGTCCTGGTTTATACCGCACCTGTAGCCTTTGCCATGGGCGCATCGCAATCCACCTCAAATATTTTTAAGAGCTGGTGCCGGATGTTCGGCGGCCAGATATTCCTGCTGCTGATGAACGCATGGTGTCTTCGGCTGTTTATCACGATGGTCGGCACATTCATCTCAAATCCGCTTTCCATGTAGGAGGTCATTACCACGAAGAAATATCATAGAATCATTCCGCTGCTGGGCACCGTTCTTTTGCTTGCGCTTGCCCTGGCGGTACCTGCGTTTGCTCTGGAGGAAAGCGATGTTGAAGCCGCAGTCAGCAGTTCCAGCCGCGAGGCCGTGACGGGGAATGTCCTGGTCTGGTTTCTCTGCGCGGTCGGCTTTCTCAAAGTCTCGCAGAAAATCGACAGCTTCATGGCAAGCATCGGCGTCAATGTGGGGCATACCGGCGGTTCCATGCTGGGTGAGGCGATGGTCGCATTCAAGGGTGTCTCCCTCGCTGCCGACATGGCTGGAAAAGTTGTCGGAAACTTTGCCGACAGAGCCTCCAGCCGCGCAGGCACCGCCGCATCCGGATCTTCCGGCTTTCTGCAAGGTGGTCTGGCCGGCGTTGTCAGTCGGAAAATCACCAATGATGCCGTAAGAACTGCGACGCAAACGACACAGAAAGCGTCTTCCTCCACCATGTCCGCCGCGCATCAGGCCATGGAGCGTACTGTAAATGCCGAGCGGCAGGCAGCAAGCGTTGTTCATCAGGCGAAGCAGACGCGCAGCGAAAGCGCTTCTCAAAAGTCGCAGATGGGCGTGACCCATCAGCAAATCGCTTCCAGTACCCGAACCGCCTCAGTTTCCTCACTCCGCAGGGAGTCACAGCATTCCGTTGGCCTCGGCGGGCGTATTTTTACAAATTCCATGCTGGAGGGCGGGCGTTTTGCCAACGATGTGATCGGTATGGTCGCAGCCGGAGACTTGCACTCCACCGGCTCCATCACCGGAGAGTTTGCGTCACAGGCGTTGTCCTCCTACATGGGCATTACCGCTCAGGGAGACGCCGCACCGCAAATATCCTATTCCAACATTGAGATCGGCGGCGGGCGCATCACCGGCACAGAGTATTCTCCGGAGCATCCGGAGGGCATTTCCTTTGGAATGTACCATACCGGGCAATATGCCGCGCCGGACGGTGAACACCAGAAGGTATTCTCTGCCGATGGCGTCCAATGGTACAAGCAGTATGCCGTTGATACCGTAATCAAGAAGCCGTTTACCGCACCGGACGGTGAAATCGACTATCATAAGGAGATCGTCAAGAAGATGCCCAATCCGCCGAAGCGGAAAGGCCGGATGTAAGGGAGGCTGTCTATGAAACCGGAAGAATTTGAGGTGTATGTGATTCCTCCCAACTTTATGGAGGGCGGCACACTCTTCGGCGGGCTTTTGAAAACCCGCAATACGATTGAGGCGGTCATCCTTGGCCTTGCGGTTGGTGTGCCGGTTCTGCACCTTCCGTTTTCTCTCACCGTCCGCGTTGTGATTTTATGCCTGACAGCTCTTCCGCTGGTGCTTCTCGCTTTGATCGGCGTATCCGGCATGAGCCTGTCCGCTTTTATCCGCCTGTTCTTTTGCTTTCTGCACAACCGCAGAATCCTTTCACGCGATGGGACGCAGGGCGGCAAAAATGGAAAAACGCTGCTGCCCAGCTGGGCGCAGCAGCGGAAAAGCGACTGCGAAGCAGAAGATCCTCCGCTCCCCAAAAGCCGCAGCCGATTTTCTGTTGATCTGAAGCAGCGCAGCGTGACGCAGTTCAAGACCTTCTTGCAGGAGGAAGAAGCCGTTCAGCCGCTCAATGCCCTGGCGGACTATATCCCTATCGAGAAGATTGAGCACGGTGTCATTTATACAAGAGATCACCGCTATGTCAAGGTTGTAGAGGTGGTTCCCGTCAACTTCCTGCTGCGCAGCGCGAGAGAGCAGCGCAGCATCATTTACTCCTTCATTTCCTATCTGAAAATTGCCCCGGTCAAGGTGCAATTCAAGGCATTGACAAAACGTGCGGACATTAACCGGCATCTGGATACCGTCCGCAGGGAGCTGGAGCATGAGCAGGATCCGCGCTGCCGTGTCCTGCAGGAAGACTACCTGAAGCTCATTCGGCAGCTTGGCTCCCGTGAGGCAATCACAAGGCGCTTTTTTCTCGTTTTCGAGTATGAGCCGCTGCCCGGAACCAAACGCGGCCATGAGGAAGAGGATGCAATCGCTTCCCTGCAAACAGCCGCACGCACGGCGGCAAATTATCTGCGGCAGTGCGGCAACGAGGTCATTTCCCCTGAGAACGAGGACGACGCCACGGCGGAGATTCTTTATAACATTCTCTGCCGCAGGGCCAGCAGTGAGCCATTCTACCAACGGGTGAAGTCCGTTCTGGCAGACTACATGGCCTCCGGACGGGACATCAACGCAATTCCCGTCAATGAATTCTATGCCCCTGACAGCATCGACCTTACCCATGGAAACTACCTCTGTGTAGATGGGCTGTATTATGCCTATCTTCTTGTCCCATCAGATGGTTATAAAGCGCGCGTTCCCGCCGGTTGGCTCAGCCTTTTGGTCAACGCCGGCGACGGGATCGATCTGGACGTCTTTCTCGCGCGGCAGCCAAAGGACCGCATGGTCAGAAAGCTGGGGCAGCAGCTCCGTATCAACCGCAGCAAAATCAAGGAAACCAGCGATACCAATACGGATTTTGACGATCTCGACGGTGCGATCCGCAGCGGCTATTTTCTAAAAGACGGTCTTTCCAACAATGAGGATTTTTATTATCTGAACCTGCTTATCACCGTCACAGCCGGCAGCGTGGACGACCTTGAATGGAAGGTCGCGGAAATGAAAAAACTCCTGCTTTCGCAGGACATGGATGTACAGACCTGTTCCTTTTGTCAGGAGCAGGCTTTTTTATCCTCTCTTCCTCTGGTTTCTCTGGAGCGCCAGCTCTATGAGCGGTCTAAGCGGAATGTTCTGACAACGGGAGCCGCCAGCTGCTATCCCTTCACCAGCTATGAGATGTGCGATGACAACGGTATTCTTCTCGGCGTCAATAAACACAACAATTCTCTCATCATCGTGGACATCTTCGATTCCCGCGTCTACAAGAATGCCAATATCGCCATTCTCGGAACCAGCGGAGCCGGAAAAACCTTTACACTTCAGCTGATGGCTCTGCGTATGCGCCGCAAGGGAATTCAGGTCTTTATCATCGCGCCGCTCAAAGGGCATGAGTTTCACCGGGCCTGTTCCAACATCGGCGGACAGTTTATCTCCATATCTCCGGCTTCTCAAAACTGCATCAACATCATGGAGATCCGCAAGGCAGATAAGTCCGTGGACGATCTGCTGGATGGCCCCGGCGCGGAAAAATCTCTGCTGGCAGCCAAAATTCAGCGGCTGCACACGTTTTTCAGTCTCTTAATTCCGGACATGTCCCACGAGGAGCGGCAGCTTCTGGATGATGCCATGATCTGCACCTACGGGACAAAGGGCATCACACATGACAATGCTTCTCTGGAACAGCCGAAACATCCCGGGCGCTATAAAGAAATGCCAATCCTGGGCGACCTGTATGAAATTCTTGCCGCCTCTCCGGAAACAAAGCGCCTTTCCAACATCCTGAACCGGCTGGTCAACGGCTCTGCCCGCTCTTTCAATCAGCAAACCAATGTAGCGCTGGACAACAAGTACATCGTCCTTGATATTTCTGAGCTGACCGGTGATCTGCTGACGGTGGGGATGTTTGTTGCTCTCGACTTTGTATGGGACAAGGCCAAAGAGAACCGCACGGCGGAAAAAGCCATCTTCGTGGACGAGTGCTGGCAGCTCATCGGCGCCAGCAGCAACCGGCAGGCCGCCGAATCCGTTCTGGAGCTTGCCAAGACGATCCGCGGCTATGGCGGCAGCCTTGTCTGCGCCACACAGGACCTCAATGACTTTTTTGCGCTGGACGACGGTAAATATGGCAAGGGCATCATCAACAACAGCAAAACGAAGATCCTGCTGAATCTGGAAGAGGAGGAAGCCCAGCGTGTTCAGGGTGTTCTTCACCTTTCTGAAGCCGAGCTGATGGAAATTACGCACTTTGAGCGCGGCAGCGCTCTCATCAGCACAAATAACAATAATATTGCCGTGGAGATCAAATGCAGTCAAATGGAAAAGGAATTAATCACCACAGATCGCCGGGAGTTGGCCGAGCTTGCTCAGCGTGCTGCGCCAAAGCAGCATCCATGCTAATCCGTACACAATACGCATTTAAGACGTATAACGCTCCACAACCAACAGCAATACGGCGATTATACGGCTTCAATACGCATAACGAGGAGATGTTTCAATGAAAACGAGGGAACAGATCTATGGGCAGGAAGCCGCCGGCCTCCTGCGGGATGTTTCCATGTACCGTGCTCTGACGGAGATGCAGCTTTTGAAGCTCTATCCGCACAAGGAAAGTAAAATTCGAAATCTGCTGTCCTACCTGCAAAAGCAGGGCCGCATTGTGCAGCGCGGCGAGTATTACCGCATTCCCGCTGATGCGGAGGAGAGCATCGATCACGGGCTTTCAAAGGCCGTTTGGGTTCTTACCGACTTTATGGAGCAGGTGGAATATCATTCTGTCAGTGACTATCCCGCCAAAATCATCTTTTTTGCGGATGGCGAAGTTTACGAGATCATTTACGCGGAGCCGGGTAAAGAGCAGCTTATCAACCAAATGCTCTCCGCGGTAAAAGAGGTTCCGCCCAAATACATCGTTCTGATTGAGCAGCCGGAGCAGATCGCCGAGATCCACACACCAAACACCAGCGGCTACTGTACCGTCTCTTCGGGCGGCGAAGTGCAGTATTATCAAATCGAATAAGGAGTTTTTTCTTGAACAGGGCCATCATATCACAAAGAATTACATCTATTCTGGCTGAGATCGAACGGCTGAACAATGCGCTCTATGCCATGAACACGACGGATATCCAGCGTTATCCCGACAACTACGAGGTGTTGTCCACGGATGCGGCGCTGCGGGCCGAGCGGATCACCTGCCGGCTGCGCCACCTGATCTATGCCACTACCAGCATCAAAAAAGAGGAATATCTGCGGTCTGCTGAAACCATGCAGGGTATTGAGATCAGCGAAAATGACGGCATTCTGGAGATCAAGCTCCCGTGCCTTCTGCCAAAGCGCAGGCAGCGCCAAAGCACGGAGTTCCTGTTGGATCCGTTTACCTCCGCGCTCTCCGATTACGCCGCCCACCACACTATGCCGCAATTTCAGCATTGTGTGGTCTGCTTTTCCCATATCTATGCGCAGGAGCTGCCAGAGCGCCGTATCCGCGATTATGACAATCTGGAACTGAAGCAGTTTCTGGATGTTGCGGCCTCCTTCATCTTGACGGATGACAATGGGCTGCTGTGCGACGCCTACAACACCACAGAGCTGGGCGAAGAGGATTGCACACGGCTTTTTCTCATGGACAGCACGCAGTTTCCGGCCTGGCTTGCAGAGCGCCAGAATGGTGTAAAAAGCATATCGGATTTTTGACCTTTTATGGGCGCTTATTTTCCAAGGTACAAAAAGCGCCCTGAAAGCGCTGAAAATACTGCGTTTTTTCAAGGTGATCCGGCCGCAAAATTACCCAAGCTATAAAGCCCTACGGTAAAATATCGTACAAGGAGGCAGCACGGTTTATGCCTCGAAAGCCCCGGCAGCTGCCAGCTCAAAATACGCTGCCCTATCTTCTTTTGACATTGACCGCCCTCTGCGGTGAATACCCCATCCGTCAAATCAGCCGCCTGCTGGGTGGTTCCGCATACCTCGAAAGTGTCGTTACCGCCCTCCGGCGAGATGGGCTGCTGCGTACCTTCTCCAAAGACGGCCTGCGCGGTCTTCGGCTCACCTCGTCAGCCAAACGGCTGCTGTTGGCTGATGCTCCCGAATGGTTTTCAGCCTACCTGACCGGCAGTTCTGAGCCAAACAAGCTCAAAAGCGAAATTTCCAGACGGCTCCGGCTTCACCGGATGGCTGAGATCCTGACCATCATGCACAACGCTGACATTCCGGCCTTTCCATGGGAAAAGGCCCCTTTTTCCGCTGCCAGCCAAAGTGCGGCAATCCCCGCCTATTACACCTCCAGAGAGGTTAAAGAGATCGGCCCGCAAGGGGCGAAAATCAAAAGTTCACGCGCAACCGGCATCCTGCTGACGGATGGCGGTATTTTTTTGACCTATAACACCGCCAAAGCGCAGATGAAATGGGAGTACAAGGCTGAACTGCGGTTCAAAGCTCTGCTGCAAACCGAAGGGGTCATGCCCGATGCGGAGATTTCCGGGATCGTGTTCGGCTCCACCATGGAACAACTTTCTATCCTGACGCAGCCGGACGCGCACAGCTATTTCCTGCTGGATGGCAACTTTCCGCATTTCTACTATCTGACCAATGACCGTTATGGCGAAGCGATCCTTCGCCTCTTATGCGACGCGCAGCAGCGCAGGACGCTCGATGCGATCCTTGCAGACGGGCTCCATGAGGGGATACCAAATTGGCGCGTCGAGAACGACGCCATTGACAGCGAGGGAAATCCTGTTCTATTCGCCTACACCTGTGATTTTCCTCGCATCCGGCGTTTCGATACCGCGCTGGAGCTGCACGGAATGACGGGGACATTGATCTGCTTCGATTACCAGGAAGAAGCCTTGCGGGAAATCTGCGGGCAGCGTGTGATGCTGCAAAGCATTGATTTTCAACAGTTTGAAAGGAGCGTGCTCTATTCCTAAAAAGAAGCTGATTCAGCTTTTCATTATCATTCCAATCGCTGCGCTGGCGCTGCTCTACGGGAGCGGCTACCTCTCGCAGCTTTTTTCCAATTACCATGCATGGCAGGAGGCCGGCGCCGTGTTTGGGACGTCTCCCGCATTCCCGGACGCCGGATTCTTTCCCTGCCTTGCGGCAGCCTTCCACTTTCCGTATGGGCTGTATGGCCTCGGCCTCTGCATCGGTGCGCTGGCGCTGCTGATCCTCATGGTCATGCGGATGGGCTACAGCGAAGGCGGCGAATACGACCGGCGGCGCAACCTGATCTATTCCAACAAGGGTACCTATGGCACCGCGGGGTTTATGTCCCGCAAGGAACTGACGGAGGTGCTTGATCTTGTTCCGGATATTCGCAAGCATTCCGGTACGATTCTCGGAGAGCTGGATCATCAGGTCATTTGTATTCCTCCAAAGGCTCGATTTAACGGGAATCTTGCGGTTTACGGCGCCAGCGGCTCCAAGAAGACAAGAGCCTTTTGCGTCAACATGATTCTCCAATGCGCGGCGCGGAAGTCAAGCCTTGTGATCTGCGACCCCAAATCCGAGCTTTATGAAAAGACCAGCGAATATCTGCGGGATCAAGGCTATACCGTCCGTGTGTTCAATCTGGTCACACCGTCAGCCTCCGATTCATGGAATTGTCTTGCGGAGGTCGGCGGTCAGGAATTGATGGCTCAGCTTTTCTGCGACGTCATCATCAAGAATACCGGCGGCGAAGAACGTGACCACTTCTGGGACAGCGCCGAAATGAATCTGCTCAAGGCGCTGGTCCTCTATGTTTCCACCAGCTATCCCAAGGAAAAGCAAAACATCGGCGAAGTGTACCAATTGCTCACCGCCAGTTCCGAAAAGGAACTGAATGCGCTTTTTGATGTTCTTCCCCTCACGCATCCTGCCAAAGCGCCATACAGCATTTTCAAGCAGGCGTCGGAGGGTGTGCGCGGCGGCGTTATCATCGGGCTCGGCTCCAGACTGCAGGTTTTTCAAAACAAAGATATTCGCAACATCACATCCTACAACGAGATCGATTTGGAACTCCCGGGAAAGCAGCCATGCGCGTATTACTGCATTACCAGCGATCAGGACAGCACATTTGATTTTCTTTCCTCGCTGTTTCTTTCCTTCGTGTTTATCCGCCTGGTTCGCTATGCGGACGAACATTGTCCCGGCGGGGAGCTTCCGGTTCCTGTTCATGTACTTGGTGAAGAGCTGTGTGCCTGTGGAGTGATCCCAGATCTATCGAGAAAAATTTCGGTCATTCGTTCCAGAAACCTGTCCATGTCATGTGTGTTCCAGAACTTAGCTGGCCTTCAGAACCGCTATCCCTACAACCAGTGGCAGGAAATTCTGGGCAACTGCGATGTGCAGCTTTTTCTTGGCTGTACAGATGCTTTGACGGCGGAATTTATTTCTGACCGGACCGGCGAGGCCAGTATCTCTGTCACCAGTAAAGCCAAACAGCTCGGCACATGGCGTGTATCCAATTACACGCCTGAATACCGGGAAACCAGCGGTGTCGGCCGGCGCAAGCTGATGACCATGGACGAGGTGCTGCGTATGGATATTGATAAAGCCCTGATCCTCATTCGGGGCAAGAATGTACTGGAGGTGGATAAGTACGACTATTCCAAACATCCCGAGGCAAAGAAGCTGCGGCCGAGCAAGGCCGCCTCCCATGTCCCTGCATGGCGGGCAAATCAGCCGCAGGAAAAGCAAACTCCATCGGCGCCGCCATCTCAGGCAGCGGAAAAGAAGCCGGCGCAAAAGAAAAAGCCTGCACCGGCTGAAAAAGTCGTTGCCGTAACCAAAGAATCCATTATGAAGAAAAAGGAGGATACTTAATGCCCAAGAAAAAAACGATCCCGCCCCCTGATGATTTCTCCTCAGAGTTCATGGAAATCGAATCCGGCAAAGAACTTTCTGAGCAGCAGGTGGAGGCCGCCGGCAGCGACTACACGGAAACTCCGCTGGCAGAACCCCCGGAAGTTGATCTCGGCTCCGGCGATGTGAGCGGCACAGCAGAGGTTGAGGAAAACGAGCCGGATGCCGAAAACACCGCTGATGCCGCAGAGATTGTCCCCGTTTCCGATGAAAAGGCTGAGGACCCGGAGTACGACAGCATTTTACAGGAGCTGAACAGCAGCACTCCGGCACCCCTTGACAGCAGCGGCGAAAATGCTCTGGATGCACTTTTGCTGGAAGAAAATGTGGAAAATGTTCCGCCCGCTGAAGATGAAACGGAATCCGCAGATGGTGAAGCTGCTCCGCAGCCTACTGCACCTCCCGCACCTGCCGGACGCCGTGACTCCTACATTCTGACCGTTGATGCAAAAGACCGTATCGAAACGGAAGAAGAACGCCGTGAGGTCATCTGGCACGAGATCAAAACCTCGCATATCACCGGGCGCATCTTGACCGGAACGTTGGACGGCGTGGAGCAGACCCCTTCCGGCCGTACTATCGTTGTCATTGACTACAAGGGCTATCGCGTTGCGATCCCGCTGAAAGAAATGATGCTCTATTCCGGACCCGTTCCGTATGGGGCGAAATACAAGCCGTTTATGGAGCGGATGAACAGTATCCTTGCGACCATGCTCACCGCGGAGATCGATTTCATCGTCCGGGGTCTGGATAACACCGCCCGCAGCGTTGTGGCAAGCCGCAAGGCCGCCATGCTCCGTAAGCGTCAGACCTTCTATCTGGACGCCAATGAAGATGGCATCCCCATGATTTATGAGGGGCGCGTCGTACAGGCGCGCGTCATTGGCGTTGCGGAAAAAGTCCTGCGAGTAGAAGTGTTCGGCGTGGAGTGTACGATTTTCGCCCGCGATCTGTCTGCCGCATGGTTCGGTGACGCCCGCGAGTATTACAGCGTCGGCGACCGTGTTCTTGTCCGTGTGCTCACCATTGACCGCAGCGACATCAACCATATTTCCATCACAGCAGATATCCGCAGCGTTTCGTCCGCCGCCAACCAGAGCAATCTGGATAAATGTGTCCTGCAGGGCAAATACGCCGGCAGAGTGACCGATGTGCGGCACGGCGTTGTGTTCATCCGGCTCAACAACGGTGTCAACGCGGTTGCCCACACCTGCTATGACCGGCGAATGCCCGGAAAAAAAGACGACGTCAGCTTTGCCGTTACCCGTCTGGATGAGGAACGCGGCATCGCCGTCGGCATCATCACCAGAATCATCAAACAGAATTTGTAAAAAAGGAGAGGCCACCATGAAGAGCTTATCAAAGCTGGCCCTTTGCCTGCTGCTTGCCATGTCGCTGACGGTCAGCGCCTTTGCCGCTCAGGTTCCCGATTCATTGGTAGCGGAAAACCTGAACGGCCAGCAGCGGCTTGTAAAAACCTACACGCTTTCCCCGGAGGTTGACCCAGATGATCTGAAGGAAGAGGACTTTTCCTACGACGGCTATCTTTATACCTGGGCCTATACCACCAAGGTGGAACACCCGTATCTGGAAAGCAAAACTGTAACGGAAACCGTCACAGTCAATACCGCCAAAAATGACCTTGCGCAGATCCTCGCAGAGCTTTCGCCCAGTATGCCCTATGAAAAAGGCGGCTTCTCCGGCGAGTTGGCGCTGGATCATACCACGCTTTCCACAGAGGCGTCCGGCTACACCACCAAATACAGCAAAACCACCGAGACGAAGGTGATCGGCAATCTGGATCGCAACGACATGTCTTATGTGCCGGCCACGACCGTCAAAAATGGAAAAACGCTCACCCTTGCCAATGTGGAATGGCAGGTCACCGGCACGGCGCTCGTCGGCGAGGCGCTGGTTCCTGCCCAGTATCAGGCGGTCGCCACCTATTCCGCCTCCAGCAGCTATCAGGCTGCCACTGGCTATGTCACCACGGCGGAATATCACGGAACCGTTACTTCGGAAGGCGTGGACAGCATCACTTATACCGTGGTTTATACCGGAAGTGAGATCGTCCCCGTAAAAACACATATCTGGGATAACGACAGCCTTGCCGCTCCGCTGCTGATCATCGCTGCCGTGCTGCTCTGCGCGGGCATCGCCGCCGCTGCACTCATCCTGCTGCGCCGCCGCAAAAATGTCTATGTGTATGTTCCGGACAGCAAGCCCCGAGAGTACCGGCTGATTGCAAAGTTCCGTGTGGAGCCTGACAGCGAGGTTCCCGCTATCGATGCAGGCGCTCTCACATTGAATCCGGGAGATACCGTCGCGGTTGAGGTGAAAAAATCCCTTGCCAGGCACCTGGCTGGGCGCGAGTTCACCGTTTCTTTCCCGCAGAGTGACTATACTTACACGATCCAAGCCAGCAAGCACAATGACTGGCATGAATTTACCGTTCCCGCTGAAGAAGAACAGGAGGCTCCCGTATGAAGAAGATTTTCTCATTGACTTTGACTCTGGCTGCCATGCTTTCTGCGATGGCGGTCAGCGCCCAGGCTGCCGATTTTTCCTTTGAAACCGATGGCACCCCGGAATACTATCCCTCCTCTTCCTATGAGGACGTCTACGGCTCCCGCTACAATTACGGTGGAAAAAATGTGGTGGACTACCAGATCCCCGAGCTGGAGTACGGGCAGCTCAGCACCACCCAGACCGGAGTGATGGAGAAAATCATGCTGCCCGGTCTTCAGGGCATCTCTGCATCCGGCAGCGGCATTTACGGAATTTCTCCCGGCGGCGGAACTGTGGAGATCCCCGGTTTTCTGCAGGGCGGCTCCACAGCTACTCCTGCGACGCCCGCTTTCACAGAGCTGACACAGGATTTTCTGCTCTCCAACGGTGCCGTCGGAAAGATCTCCATTCCTGCCATCGGAGTTAAGAATTACTATCTCTGGGAAGGTGAAACGACTGCCAGCATGAAAAAGGGGCTGGGGCATTTCACCAGTACCAGCGTCTGGAACGGCAATGTGGCTGTCTGCGGGCATAATCGCGGCGCCAAATATGTGATCGGCAGCATCAAGGATCTGGATGTGGGCGATAAGATCACCTATACCACATCCATGGGTACCCGTACCTATCTCGTGGAGACTGTGACCAAAATCAGCAGCAGCGATTGGAGCTATTTGTCCTCTACCACGGATAACAGAATGACTCTCCTTACCTGCGTTGCCGGAGATTCCAGTCAGCGCTGGTGTGTGCAGGCTGTTCAGGCATCTTAAAAATCTTTTGTTGAAAAAGCCGCTTTATGATCGTAAAGGAATAGTAGATCAAAAATAAGGAGGCTTTTCCATGAAGAAGCAGATCCTCACGATGTTTACGGGCCTTTTTATCGGCGCTATTATCACAGGCGGAGCTTCCGCCTATGCTGCGGGAATCCTCGCTGAACGCAGCAGCCATCGTATTTTTGTCGATGGGCAGGAGGTGCAAATGGAAGCGTATGGTATTGCTGGACACAACTATGTGAAACTCCGCGACATTGGCAAAGCGGTCGGCTTCGAGGTTTACTGGGACGGCGATGCCAAATGTGTGCAGGTAGAGAGCGGCAAGCCCTACACAGGTGAAGCGCCAGCGAAAGCAGAGGATACAAAGTCTACGGAACAGCCTGTGCAGACTGATGTTGCCAACGCAAAACAGGACATCATTGACCGTACCAACGCTCTGCGCCGCGAAAACGGTGTATCAGCCCTGGCTGTTAATGACAAGCTCATGCAGGCGGCGCAGGTACGAGCCGACGAGATGGCTGCGCATACCGTCTATTCGCACACAAGACCGAATGGCGGAAAATTCAATACCGTCACGGATTGTCCCTACATGGCCGAAAATATCCATCGCATCGCAGATTGGACAATGTCCAACCAAACACTTGCCGAACGGGCCGTGGCGGATTGGAGCGCTTCGACAACCCACAACAAGAACATGGTCAACCCAAAGCTATCTGAGATTGGCGTTGGGCTGGCAAGAGGTGTCAATGACACTGGAGACCCGTGCTGGTACTGTGTCCAGCTTTTCCTCTACGATGGATGCTCCGTCACTCGGGTGGATACCCCCACAAACAAATAAATCATCAACTTTCACGCAAGAGCAGGTCGTCAAGATCTGCTCTTTTTATTGCGCTTTTGGGAAAGGAGAAAGACATGAAGTCAATTAAACATCGCTTGTTGTCACTGCTTTTGACGCTGGTGACGATCTTGAGTCTGCTGCCGACTGCGGCGTTGGCCGCATCGCACAGCGGTTCAGGCCTCAAAATCACCAGCAACCAGGCATATTGGAGCACGCGCCTGCTCGCCAACGGTACGCCTTATAGCTAC
>ERZ773134.2133-NODE-2133-length-14818-cov-29.551853_pt1 | contig 14818 bp, 16 predicted proteins | sample MGYA00580856_ERZ773134 | MGnify/ENA primary metagenome ERZ773134 (study PRJEB29015, sample SAMEA2737823) | human gut metagenome | biome: human gut; feature: human-associated habitat; material: faeces | place: China | collected 2012 ... | reverse complement strand
TCTCAATAACCAATCAAGAAATTCTCCACAAAGCTGTGATTGTTCCCGAATTTCAATCATTCTATCCAGTGTTGGTGATTCAGATTTATTCATATTTTCATCCTGCCTTTCACATGGAAGCAATTTTTCATTGCCAAATATTTTCTTTATCATATTCAACGTCCAGTTTCGAAAAATCTTCCCTCATTTTGTCTCTCATTTGAGCCATCATATCGAGCTGTGTATACGAAACTGTCTGACGTGTTTGCTCTAATACCATATCTGTTTCTGGAATATAATATAAATAAACTATTGTATCTTTATATCCATTAAATCTCGCCCATAACTCCATTTTACTTTTAGAATTTTGAGTACATATATATTTATATCCTTTATCAATCAAATCTTGTTTGTTCAAATTATCATCTCCATTCTTCACCTTGAAAGCAATTTTCATCTAATTAATGCATCTACATCAATATCTATTTTAAAAATAACAAACGATCCTGACTTCATTAATTCATCAGTTTTTTTAGCAATTTCTTTCCAATTTAATCCTTCATAATCTCTCTTTAAAATTTCGATAAAATCAGTTTCGTAAATTTTCTTATGAGTCTTTTTTATATCAACACATCCACTACTATTCAGTTCAGGTCTTCGTATTTTTACAACATATGCATCATATTTTGTGTCAATTATAAGTACACTTGCCATTTCATAGATTCTTTTATCTGGCAATCTACTTATAAGTTTTGTTTTGATATATGGGGACTTGTGCTTTTCCTAATAATTATGCTTCCAAATTTCATATGGTTTGCGATTCCTGCTCCAAATGATATTCTGCGAACAGATTCCGTTACGCCCATAGTTGATGCTATCGGGAGCTTTTGCCAGATATTTTTTATAATAACTCTTTGTATTTTACGGAGGAAAAGCACACCTAAAATACAAGTAAATCCACTTATCATCATAGTTATAGCATCAGTGATTTTGTATTTTACAGGTTGGATATTCTATTATATCGGAGCAACTAATCCGTTAATCATTCTACTATTGACAATCCCACCTTGTAGTGCATTCATTTTTCTTGCAATAGATAGAAAAAATATTATCGCTTTGATACCTGCTATTGCTTTCACTATTTGTCATATAACATATGCAATAATTAATTTCATCATTTAAAATTCTAACTGCCATAAAAAACTGCAAGCATTTTGCAAGCACAGAAAACGGGAATCTGCATAAATACTGGCTTCCCGCTGTTTTTACCTTATTCAAACTCTTCCCCTATATTTTATCGTCATCCAACAAATGCTGATATTTCCTACATTTCAGGTATATCTGCTTCGTCAAATATCACGCTTTTCACATAATTTTAAAAATTTTTAGTAGCAAATTAGTAGCACAATTTCAGATAAAAATCTATCTGAAGACTTGATATAATCTACATTTTTACTACTTATTGTGAATAAATTCCTGTGGCTGTCATGTTATCTATTACGCCTTCTGCCACAGCCAAAACGAAAGGAGCATTACCATGAGCGATAAACATAAAAATCCAACCATCAGCTTCAGAATTACTGACGCTGAGCGAAAACAAATCGAAGCACGTATTCTTGCCAGCGGAATGATGAAGAAAGATTACTTTGTTCGTTCCTGCATTTATAACCGCCTCTGTGTTGTTGGTAAGAATGAAACTATATATCCTTTAGTACAAACTGTAAATGCGTTGTATCTGCAATTACTTGAAATGCAAAAGGCATTTACCGCACCAAACTGCACTCCCGATACTCTTCCTTCCTCGGAAGCCATTAAGGAATTACAGATTAAATACACTAATATGCTAACAGCTATTATCGACCTGCTGGATGGTGCAAAATATCTGTGGGAGGGTGACTGCCATGAACAACAATCTTAATTTCCAGTTTGGTATGTACGAACCAGCCACAGACTCCGTTATCATCAATACCGGCGAGAACACAATTCTTGTTATCCGTTGTAAGGAATGTAATTTCTCTGTTATCTTTGATGATCTGACTGATATTGTATATCTATACCGGCTGGCAGAGAAGTCACCTCTGCTATATGCCAAACTGGCATTGAAAGAAAACGGATTGCAGGATTATGTGGACGCAATGAATGAATTAAATTAACTCTCAAATTATTCTCGCCGATACCATACGTATGTCGGAGAGAATAATATTTCTAATTCACTATTCAGAAATATTATTGTTCACTATTCTTTAATCTCTCCTTTGCTTCTTTCAATCTATGTTGATTAATAGAAATCATACTTACTGCTGGTTTCTCATTAGCTTTGTAATACACCAACATATTAGATAAATATTCTTCTTTACAATTGATTGCCTCTTTTCTCATCTCAAATTCATTTGTTACATTCGCTAACCACTGTTCCATAATACTTTCCGGTAACTGAAAACAATATTGGCATCCTCCCGATATCATTTTCCACGGAAGTCGTTTACTAACCCAAAACAAATCATAGCTTTCTGAAAACTTCGTTGTTTCTCCTATTTCTCTATGCAAAAATATAATTTGTCCAGAATTTGTAATAGCTACCGCCATCCTTCTTCCTATATTATCTGCAAATCTAATAATCCTTGCTTTTTGTTCTTCATAAGACAACGAATCATTATTAGATATATCATGTAATACACTTCTAAAATCAGCCCAAAACCCCATTTTATCAAATTCTATTAAAGGAATCCTGTGTGTTGCTGCAAATTTTTGTGCCTGAATAGAATAGCCACTCATTGACGCAATAGCAACTTGATAAGAATATCTTTCGTGGAAATTAATTATTCCTTGACGTCTTTGAGTTTTTCTAGACAACAATTCATTTGCATCTACAAGTTCAAAATGGTTAACATCTTCTCGTAATCCCAATGCGTCACGCACCACATCCAAACCAACTTTTCTTTTATAATCTTTGCATTCCACAAGTAACCTTATCTTGTTAAGAAATGGTGTTTGCACGGGTGGTTCAAGAAGCACATCTGCATTATGTGCTTCTCCTAACCCCTGTAGCATTTGCCCAGAAGAACCATCATATATATATGTACCATCGGGTTGCACTTCACTAAAACCAACACTGATTAGAATTCTTTTTACCAATATTTCAAATGCTATACCTGCTTTCATATGTTTTACTCCTGTATTTACGAATTAATTGTACTTTATTCAAATTGGGCTTTTTATTTTTTAATTATGTAAGAATCCAAATGACCACCAAAAAAATATATTTTCCATTCAGACATGCCACAATCCTTAACTAATGCAATTTCATAAATATCTATTCGTGAGTTTATCAGTCATAATATCACCAACTTTCGTAATGTTATACTTCCGTACTTCCCCGTCTAAATTTTTGAAAGATTGTTTGCATTAATATTACTTAGCACATCTATTATGTAAGGAACAATTCCAATAACACACAAAATGCTCATAACTAAAAATAATATGCCTATCGACATATGAATTTTCCAATCTTTTCCTCTTTTATATGTCAATTTAAATAAACTGTTCCAAAACCATTTTCCTTTTTTACCAATTACAATATTAGTTATTGCGATAATATAAAAGTCCGAACAAACTATATGGAGTATGAAAAATGCCAGCAATATCATTCCCACCATTTGAAAAAAGGCATAATATGCATATTCAGAATTTAAAAACGCCTTAATTATTCCATCCATATCAACGATTTTCTTAAAGTCATCTAAATCTATTTTTGATGTATATAAAGGCATATTGATAATTCCTATCAAAAGCGGAATACATATTATTCCTGCCATATTGAAATATAACATTTCTTTTATATTCTTTCCATATATCACCTGTGCTTTCCTGCTATTATAATATACCCCAACAGTAGCAACTTCTATAATTATCGACGCAAGCACCAAACATAATTGTACTTTAATGCGATAATCCAAATAAAACACTGTAAGAACTAACATCCCTATTAATCCTAACCCAAACAATTGATCTCCTGATCCACCAGATGAAGCCTCTCTGCTATTCTTGTTTCCTTCAACCACTATGGTTTTAGGAATATTATCAATATCTTTTTCATAGTTCTTAGCGTCTATTCGTCCATTATCTGTGACAACATTTATCTGATCACCGTTAAAATTTATCGTAATCCCATTTTCATTTATCTTCTGTTTACTAAAATAGGTTATTCCATCCAAGGTTAGATATATCTGTATTGTTTCTCCTATAATTTCACTTTTCTTAGATATGCATTTAAGTGTTTTTAATTCATTGATAATTTCATCGATTTCAACTTCTATGTTAGGAATCCCTCCAAAATAGGTAATATTTAGTTCAAATGCATCTTCTCCAATTTCTGTCTTATATTGTAAACATTTTCTCAAAAATATTTCACTGTCTTTTCTCATAGAGTACCCCTATCTATTTCTACAAATTCATTATGCACTGAATAATAATATCATGTAGCTTTTGCAAATTAGTAGCCAATACCGGAATACCATTTGCAATAGTAATCATCGGCGCAATAAGTTTTAAACAATTCTGCAAACGACTTTTCTTCGGTTTTTCTTTATCTATTTCCTTTTTCACCTGTTCCAATACATCTAATATTTCATCGCCATCCTCTTTCTTTAAACTTGACAAATTATCTTTAATTGCTTGAATAATAGTTTCAAACTCATTTCCATCCAGCCCATTATTTTGTATAGCATTTATCGTTGCATTATCTTTTGCAATATTAACTTGTCCGCCACTTATATTTACTATCATATTTCTTTTATTCATATCCCATTTTTTCCTTTCCATTTGCATATTGTATTCTTCTTGTATGTCCATTGGCATTAACTCAATATATTGTTCAATATCAATATGTAGAAATTCCTCTAATATCTTCGGATTCTTTTTGTATAATGAATACATTTCCTCTAGATGTAAAAAATCCAAATCTTGAAACATAAAATCCAAATAACTATTTACACTATTCAGATAATCATACATATCCATTCCTTGTTTATTGATATACAAATTTCTTGGTAGTTCATCTAATGGAATATCGTTTGCAACGTCAATCCACCAAGAAATCGTGTGATATAACGTAAACTCAAAAAAAGAGGATAGTTCATCTCTATCATAATTATCTTGAACCATATTGTGAAGAGCATTTACTGTCATCACGCACTTTTCAAAATTTGTTTCTATAATATATTATGGGAAAATATCACTCAATATTTCCTCATAACTTAATGCAGCACAATTTGATTCTAACAATTCAAACATATACCAAATATTTTTATTAATTGCCCTTTTTGCTTCATCTACAATATCTAAGTATATAGGTAACATATAATTCCGCCTTTGTCATATTAATAATATTTCCCCTATAATTTAACAAAATATAGTCCTTAATATCGAATGTACGCTTCTTAATATTCACTCATAATACTCCCCAGTCTCAACTCAGTCTCAAAATCTCATCTCCAAAATGAGACTAACTTGAGACTGATTTTTTCTTACTTTTTGAAAAAATGCCGATTTTATCAAATTTTTGCCGCTTTATTCAGTCTCATCTGGTATCAAATCTCATGAGACTATGTTGAGACTAACTTAAGACTGCATGAGACTAAGTCAACCCTATCAATCCAAAGTCCATGTCGATGTCTTTTTATCATACATTGCACCTGTTACTTTTTTGATTTTAGCATAGTCTCTGAATACCGTTGCTCTTGATATATCAAGTTCTGCCATTACCTGTTCAACCGATAAATGCAGGTTTTCACAAATCATATTGTAAATTTTTTGTTCTCTTTCAGATAAAGTTTTCTGTTCTCTTCCCTCGTCGTCAGCCACCTTTTCCAACGGAATGGTTATTCTAAACACATCATCTTCAACCAATTCCGGCTTACCACCATCAGAATATATTGGTGTATATTTGTATAAATTTCGTACACCGGAACCAATTGTATCTGTCCTGCCAATATTTGCAAAAAATTGCTAAATCAACGGATTCTTAGGATATGGTGTAAATTCATCACTCATAATATTCCCATGACGTCTTGGAATACACCAGTTTTCCGTTTTTAGCCAATCCTTTTCGATAATTACCTTTGCCGGAAATGCACTGGAATAATCTCTATGAACAAGAATATTTGCGATTACCTCTCTGGAAATAATGCCTCTAATGCTTGTATTCACATTGTCAATCAGACAGAACTTATCAGAAGTATGCTTTGCCACAAAACCCATTAGAAGCTCATATGCCTCTATCAGATTTGTTGTCACCTGCAATCTATCATCATATCTATCCAAATTTTCGACCCTGTAAATTGCATCTGTAATATATCCTGGACAACAGGAACGTATCACTTCATCCTTACCAAACAAAAGTACTCCGGCAAGATTATATCCCTGGATGCCTGATGAAAAATCTTTTTCCCATAAGCCAGCACTCTTCAATATTTCCTCATCAGACATTTTCAGCCAAGGATGATCCGGATTTTTGCTCTTTGCAAGATTTCTTATTTTATCCATCAAATCCATGCGTAGATCTTCCGGTGTAACATATGGGAATATCTTATGCTCCGCATATGTATTACTCTTTCTGTTATACATATTTTGCAACTGAATCGGCGAATCTGTAATATCCATATCGCCATCTTCATTCCTATCATAAATCCTATTCACGCATTTTTCCACTGTAGATGTCGGTGGCACATATACCCACAGAAGCAACACTCCTTCATATTCCAATTCCTCTAATGAAAGATATAGTGTAGGGGACATCTTATCCGGATTATTGAGTTGATTCACAAAGTTTTTCTTCATGTCCTTGACCATATTCCGATTAATGCCTATTGGCGTCCCATCATCTTTCGCACCCATGATGATATAACCACCATATCTGTTAGAAAAAGAACACACTGTTTCATATACATCTTCCTGAACACCTTGCTGACAGGTTTTGTATTCTACTGTTATTTTTTCATCTTTTGAAAGCAAGTCTCTCATATATTCAATTGTCATTCTATCGCCTCCAATTTATCATCTTTTTCAAGAAGTATTACAATATATCAAAAGCTTCCCCATGCAAGAGAGGTTACATTTTCTCGATAATTTTTAAATATACTTCTTTCATATGTCTTAAAAGTGTAATTACGCAAAAAGTCTTTTTCTTCCATATCCCATTCAAAAAACTGTCTACTGTTATTTTTCACAAATTCAACAAACAGATTTCCACATATCTCCTCCGCACTCAAATTCGTAGCTGTACTAACTTTTAATTCGTTAATTAAATCGTCAACTTTGGATTGCTCTGCTATAGTAAGATGTGGCGACTTATTAAATATAATTACCCACCAAAATTCCCTATATGTATATATACTGTCTTTTTTTATGATCGCATCAATGCGTTCTAACAAAATCCCGCCTATTTCATCTCGTATCTCTTTGTAATACTTGGTACTGTACTGCGAATATAGTAAATAGGATGCCCATAGAATAGGATCATCTTTTTCACGCAACTTACATACAATCATTTGCTCTTGCCTATATGGAATTTCTATTTTTGCATGAGCACAAAATAACACTAAATTTATTATGTCATTAAGATTCGCCTTATCAAAAATAAAAGCATATTTATTAACTAATTTCTGTAATTGTTCAGATGAAGTGAATATGTCATATTCATCTCTAATATAACTTACAATAGATAAAAATCTCTGTGTATTATTATAGTTAGGAAAGAATGAATACGCATAAAATATTAAATCCATAAAGTTTGCTACTGTCTGCTCTGTAACATGTTCCGAAAAAATTTTTACATTTTCTTTATTTCTTGATACCTTATTGAGAATTGTTCCCAGAAAGTAAGCCACTATCGTTCTGTCCTTTGAAGGATATTCGCAAATAAGTTCATTTAATTGATTCATTATACTTCTTTTTGAATAATACAAAGCTCTGCTTTTAAGAATATGTGGTACTACCTCTTTCTCCGGGCTATTTTGCTTCTCTTTTTGTAACCAAATTTCCTGCTCTTCCTTTGTACGAAACAAGCAAGTGCTTGTTCTATTTGCAAAAATCGAAGTTTCATTAATCCGTTCATCTAATACAAACGGAACTGTATTTTTATATAATTTACCTTCATTTAATCTTAATAAATATTTCGCAGAAATCTCCGAATATATTTGCACTATTTCATTTGCAAGTTCCTCTGATTCAGCAAAAATAAAAATATCATCAACAAATCTATAAACATTATAATTCTCCCCAACAGCCTTCCCACTATTTAATAATTTACTGTAAACCGTTCTATCTATAGCCTGTAATAATATTTCAGCTATCATTCTTGAAAACTCTGGTCCAACCACAATCCCATTCGAGGTTCTCGCATTAATATTCTGTAATATACGGTCAATGGTCGTATATATATTTGTATTTTTAAAATCTTTTGTATCATTTACATCTTTTCCAATCAACCACTTGAATGTATGAGTATATATACTATCAAAACACGCTTTATAATCAGTTCTGATAAAATAGCGATACTTACTATTTAAAACCAACCATTCCTCTGATGATGTGAAAGATGCAATCGACTTATATGGCTTAATATCAAAAAACATTCCTGTTTTCTCTATTAAGTCTTTATCTATCTGTGCGCTTTCCACCGCAAAATACTTTGTAATCGATTTGTTTTTATTCTTGTAACACAACTCATTATTTTTATGATGATGTCTCAACGAAAAAATCGAATTCATATCTAATAAATTAATCAATTCTTTTTGATATATTGATACAAAAGCAAACAATTCTACCGCAGCTATAGGCTGCAGTAAACTAATTTCTCTTTCTGTATGTAATTCTTTCATTATTGAATATTTCAAGGGCATTGTAACCCAGTTATTTCCTTTATGCCCACCATGTCCACTTCCTCCACCTTCAAACATAACCCCTGTTTTATACTTATTCTTGACTGAAATCAAAAAATTGTTCATTTGCTTCAATTCTTTTCTTTTTGTCATTAAGAATTCGTAAAAGTAGAAAAATGTAAACCTCTCAGACAATTCCGTCAGCAACATATCTGTTAAAATATAATCTAATTGATTTCTCTTAATATTATTTAAATCCATTGACTTTTTCTCCATATAGTTTAATAATAATACTGAACGATATACTGTTCACGTAACAAGAGCATACTACATAACCCAAAGGCTATTATTATTCTCTTGTTACACACGTCAGCTGTACAAGATACTTTCATTAGGAAAGAGTATACATTGTAACGGAGTAGGTTCATTTCGCAAGAAATGAACCTATTCTATTTTCAAAATAGTAAGATAATCCATTACAATTCTATAATAGTCCTTTCCCCACTCAGAATATGTGGGGTCTAATTTTTTTATCCACTTAATTATCGTATTTTCAGATATTCCTATACTTTTCTCGAAAACCAAGGTTCTATTTCTAGATAAAGAAGAATACAAATTATAAATACTTTCTTCATTTTGTTTGTTTGTAAGAAAATACGGTCTTTTACAATTGTACTTTTTCAGAAAATGAAAATATAGCTTTTTCAAAAACACTTCTGTCTCTTCTGACAATTCATCCATCCTATACCTTAACTCATTATAGTTAGCAACCACTCCTTTAGTCAGCCAATCAAAATTCCTACCTTCTATAGCCCTACCGATAACAACCCTTGATGAATACAATTTTATTCGTTGCCTCAGTTTTTCCATATCATTTGTTTTGCTATATTCTTGGAATGCCTTTTCTATTATATTGGCATACTTATTTATCTTTTTAGCTGCAATACCATATTCAAAATATATTTTATTTGTGTCTTGCTTCATATTAAAATCATATCCTAAAAAATTAAATCTATTGTCTGTCGCTAAATTTCTCTTTGTTATATACGAAAACTTTCCAGCATTTATATTTATCTTTACCGGACAATTACCAAACACCTCAATAATAGTCTCATCCATTATTTCCATAAACTTATCTTGAGCCAAAAAACTGTTTGTAATAATCAACATATCATCCACATATCTTTCATAAAAAAACACACCGTATTTCTCAAGCCTCGCCATAATATGATTATCGAATTCACGACAAATAATTTCAGTTAACCCATTCGATAAACACAATCCCGCATAGCAAAATTCAAATATTTGAATGTATGTTTCTAAAATTTCCTTGTCATTTCGCTTTAATAAAGATTGTTTAACGTACTCATTATACACATGTTCAGATAAGACACTATCAAAAAAAGATTTAAAATCCGCTCGTATAATCACAAAGTCATTCATATTTTTCATTACTGGTAATGTATTAAATAACCGATTCATAATTTTACTTCTACTCGCATATCGAATATTGAATATGTTATCTATCTGCTTCTTTAGATAGTGACACAAAACATTTTCAACAGATAACTTATCATAAGTATAGATTTTTCTTTTTTTATTCTGTTGTGTATATATTTCGCAATTATAACTTGAAAAATCATATATATTCGACAAAATCTTATTATATATATCATCAGTCATAGTTTCCACTGTATTATCATCTAATGTATAATCCAATTTCCTAATAACCGACCATATCTGTTTCCTTGTCATACGCAACATCTTTCCAGCAAATTTTCATTGCATAAATTTAATTTCAAGCTCATCTAAAAACTACTTGTCCACTTCCGTAAAGAAGTATTCCAATGTATCTACAAACATATTTGCATCAAACAATTCTTTTATCTGTTCCCTGTTCATCCAAGCAACCTGTGCCACTTCATCCGTTGTGGCATTGCCTAAATCAACCTCTCCATCGTAATCAAACAGCCAAACATCAACAATTTTATTAACCACTTTCCCAAACTCGATTTTCTTAATGTCTGACAAAACAACTTGACCTTTTTCTGGCAATAAATCTATTCCAACCTCTTCTTTGACTTCTCTAAGCACTCCTTGCAGACTGTCCTCTCCTTTTACTACAGAACCATCCACACATTCCCACATCAAAGGGTTTGTCGGTCTGTTTGCAGAACGCTGCGAGATAAGATACTGTCCCTTAGAATTACGGATCCAGACATGCACCACCAAATGATATCCATCTATCGGTAGCTGCTCTCCTCTTACATGTTCTTTTCCCAGAAGCTCTCTGTTCTCATTATACAAATCCCATATTTCTGCATCCGGCACATACTCCACAATATCCCCAAAGTCTGCATGTAAAGTTTTGCAGATTTTGCTAAGAATTGTTAGACTCACCTCTTCATCACGGCGAAGCTTTGTCATTGTGTTAGGAGCAATTTCTGCCTTTTTACGCAAATCAGATTTGCTCATTTCTTTATCCACTAATAATTTCCATAATCGTTTATATGATACAGCCATAATAGCATCTCCCATTTTATTTCCTATTTCGGTTACCCAACCAACTTATCCAACATCTCGATAATCTTTTCTTTCTCGCCACTACCATTAGTCATAAATCTCAGTAATGGAATTTCATACAACTCCATAATATGATTTTTCAACAAATCTCTTGAAGCCTGAACAGCATCCTCTTTATGGTATTCATATCCGTCAACCTCAATCGCCAACACAGGCTTTTTACCAATTCTGTTATAAATCAGAAAATCTAAATGTGTTGCTGGATTCATTGCATACTGACATTCCTGCTCATTTAATAGTTCTGGATTCTTAATCAACATATTCAACGGAAAATGACAAACAACATCCAAGCTTGAATACTTGTTAGCGGAGATAATGTCCTCTATCAATGAATACATCAGATTTTCCGAATCATATTCTGATACTTTTTTGTGCTTCTGCAAATATACCCTTCTTTCCTCAGTATACTGCTTGTAAAGGTAATCAAAAATCGAATAAATCTTGCTTTCAGTAACCTCAAAATTATTATACTGAATATAATCAATCAAATCTGTTATATTGCGCTCTTTTGATTGCTCATTTCCAGTTACAACCAGCATCAATTTCTTTTTAGCTCTTGATACAGCAACATTGATTAAATATGGATCATCAGCAAAATCAGATATTTCATCATCCACGGTAGATATAATAATATTCTCTTTCTCCTTTCCCTGAAACTTATGCACTGTGGAAGCATCAATATCTGTTATCTCATTGCTTAATGCTTCTACCTGATTTTTGTATGGTGCAATAATTCCCGTTTCTTCCGGATTTGAAACATATTTGGGTATAATCTCATTTTTAATAACATCTATCTGGCGCTGGCTATAATGATTACGCTCATGATTTCCCGCTACCGTTTTTACTACCGATAAAACATCCTCTTCACCTTTATCCGTTGTCATAATAATCAATTCACCACGATAGAATTTCTGGTTACAGAAATTTATTATTTTAGGGTGACACCTATAATGTTCCCGCAACAATGTTTGTGTTACGTTTGGCATAACATCCAAAATGGATTGCAGAAAGCTATTTGTATACTGATATCCCTCACTAATATGAAAGCTGTCAAATATAACTTTTGCTTTAACCTTTGTATCATCTTTAACAACATTAGGAAGCTGCTTGGTATCACCCACAATAACAACATTCCTTGCACAGGACAATGCCAATGCACCAGTTGCAATATCTACCTGTGATGCCTCATCCATGATAAGGTAATCATACACCACATCTGAATTCAGACTGTTTCTTGACGAAAATGTTGTACTTAATATAACCGGATACTCAACCAGTACACCGTATGGCTCCTTCCACAGATTATCTTCACTAAACATTTTTCTCTTGCTGTTACCTTCATACTTTCTTGCCAGTTTGTCTTTTAGGACAACCATTGACTGATTGCATAAATCCTCAAGCAAATTTTTATTAACACTATTTAAATACTTTTCAATATCTGCAATTTCTGCAGACAACTCCGCTTGCTTTGCACGATAATACATTGCCTGAAAGGTTGTAATTATCTTTGAAATATCCTGCTTATAAATGCCCCAATCTGTTACTCCATATTTAAATAAGGCTTTTATCTTAAACCAAAATCCTATTGCCGTTTTTTCTTCTGAAATCAACTGGCAATCCTGCCACAATACCATCCATTGCTTTGAAGATAGCTTTTTCTTGAACTTAATACTATCTGTATGAACATCTGATTCTTTAACATATTGATTGAAATATTCCTGTTCAGTAACCAACTGTGAAAGTTCCTGCCTTAAACACGCCAGTTTTTCCTGCTTATCAAAAACGCTTTTTAACTGACTGGATTGGTCAGCTATTCCCTTTTGCAAAACACTTGGATCTTCTTGCGTTTTCCATGACGAAAAATCTGGATAAGCGGCATCCTGATGCTCAACAAATAATTTCTTATTTTTAGAACTTCCTAATGTCGCAGCAATAAAACCTAAATTGTATTTTGAAGAAGATAATTTTTCATATACATTTTCTGTTGCCGAATTATTATTGGATACTATCTGTACCGTTTTCCCTTGCATTAATATATTGGCAATAATATTCAATATTGTTTGTGTCTTCCCTGTTCCTGGAGGTCCCTGTATAACACTAATCTGATTCTCCATGGCATTTTTTACAGCCTTATACTGACTGTTATTGCATCCAAATGGGAAAATCAGAATGTATTCGCGTCCTGTTCTTTTTCCTTGCAATGATGATGGATTCAAATACTTTGCTAAAGCTACATCACTACCCACAAAAGAAATCTTATCAAACCTCTTAGACAATAATTTTTCACCAGTCTCTTCTTTCTTAAGATTACTCAAACCTGCAATTTGCTTTATATATTCAAATACATTTGATGACTGACTATGAGTAAGACATGATTCCACAATATTTAACTCACTGCGGTGATAATCTCTTTCACTCCCATTGCCAAAACAAATATGCCAATAGGACTCATATCTGCTTCTAAACACATATATTGCTTTAACATCAAAAAACTCGCGTCCTTCTCTGCTAATACGATACATATCAGGATTTAAAACTTCTGGCTCAGTCAATTTTTCCACATTCAAATATGCATAAGAGTATATTTTTCCAGTATTGAATTTTACATCCCATTTTTGAGTATTTCTATTGTAACCACATGACATTATTTCGGATGTCTTTATTTCACCCTTGATAATGACCATATAATATCGTGTATTCATCTATTCCTCACTACTTCTTATCCGCACGCTGATTGCCCTTGAATTCCTTCTCCACATAGCAATGTTCATGCTTACCAACCAACTTATCACCTTTAAAATCCAGTTCAATAATATATGGCATCCAGTCGATAATTCTTAGAAAATCTTCACATCCAAAACTGTTATCATAAAAATTCAATATAGTACTAAGGGCAGTACCATGGGTTCCTAAAACAATATCTTTATCCGTATTATCTGATAAAATCTCGTTTAGCGCCTCTATGTTACGATTTTGAACCATAGCAATGGATTCTCCCCCCTCTTCATGATAATCATGGTCAGCCCAACGTTTCTGGAACATTCCGTGGTTGTTGCCATCAGGACCTTTTTCACGCTCCCTTAATCTCTCATCTTTTATAATTTCTTTTCCGAAAAAAGCTGCCGCATCTGCAATGGTATCCATGCTGCGTTTGTATGGACTACAATAAAACGCATCTATTTTCTTGTCCTTCAAAAATTCTAGTACAATTGCAGAATCTATCTTGCCTTCTTCCGTCAAAGGTCTTGTTCTGTCTTCTTTCCAATCATGTTCCGGCTGTGCGTGACGCACGAAATACACTCTTGTCATTTGATCAGCTCCATTTCATCTTCAATTTTTACAAATCCATACTTTTCATATAACGGTCGTCCCATCTC
>ERZ773134.2120-NODE-2120-length-14893-cov-2.826055_pt1 | contig 14893 bp, 9 predicted proteins | sample MGYA00580856_ERZ773134 | MGnify/ENA primary metagenome ERZ773134 (study PRJEB29015, sample SAMEA2737823) | human gut metagenome | biome: human gut; feature: human-associated habitat; material: faeces | place: China | collected 2012 ... | reverse complement strand
TGGAACCACCTCGCCCGCTGGGCGGCAAACTCCGACCACATGATCGAGCAGGCCGTGAAGAACGGGGACGCCAACTCGGAGGCCATCGCCCTGACGATGCGGGCGCTGTTCGTCTCGAACTGGACGGACATCTACGGCGACATCCCCTTCATCGACCACCAGCTCGATCTGGACGATTACTCCGACTATCCGCGTATCCCGCGCGAGCAGGTGACCGCGCGGCTGTTGCAGGATCTCGACGACGACCTGCTCGATTACCTGCCCGTGCAGTGGAATCCGGGCACCTACGGTACGACGCGCATCGGCCGTGTGGCCGCCTACGCCCTCAAAGCGCGCATCGCGCTGAACTGGGGGTTGTGGGAGGAGGCCGCACGCTGTTCGAAGATCGCCACGACGCTCGCCGAGGGCGTCTACGATCTCGAACCGCTCGACTGCACCTACTACGCTACCCACGCCGACGACCAGGAACTTCTGGATATGCTGCTGGCGGCCAATCTGTTCGGATTCGCCGGCCAGACCAGCCGCGAATGGTTGTGGGCGATTCAGTATAACCGTCTGATCAACTACACGTCTGCCACCTACTATGAAGCGCCTCGTATCCACGGCGGTTGCAGCTGGCTCGGCCCGTCGCAGGCGATGATCGACACCTTCCAGTGCACCGACGGCAAGCCGATCACCGAATCGCCGCTCTACGACTGGCAGAATCCGTGGGCGAACCGCGATCCGCGTCTCGATCTGTTCTGTCTGCGTCCCGACACCCGCCTGTGGGGAGTCCAGTACGACACCGACGTGCGTGTCGAAAAGGTGAAGGACTACAACCAGTCGACGGCGGGCAAAGAGGTGCTCATCAGCAACGCCGACGCCGTGGGCAACAAGAGCGAGTATGCGGCCAACGGCAGCAAGGGGCCCGGCGGTTATCTGTGGCGCAAGTACTCCGACAAGGGGATGATGGGACTGGTCAACGGTACGAAGACGGAGGACGACATCAATGCGGGAATCATCCGTTTCGCCGAACTGCTGCTCATCGAGGCCGAGGCCAACATCGAGTGGGACGGCGGCGATCTGGCGATCGCCGAGGCGAACATCAACCGGGTGCGCGCCCGTGTGAACATGCCTCCCGTGACCGACCGTTCGCGCGAGGGCTTGCGCAAGGCGCTGCGCTACGAGCGCAAGGCCGAACTGTGCAACGAAGGGTTCCGCTGGTTCGACATCCGCCGCTGGAAGATCGCTTCCAAGGCGGTCAACGGCCCGATGTACGCTCCGGGGTATTCGACGGTGCAGAATCCGGGAAACTACATCTCCAACGTCAGGCCTTCGTTCGACGACGACTGGGTGGTGACTTACGATCTTTCCGATACGTGGGACGGCAAGACGGGCAACCTGCGCGTGTTCCAGACGATGGTCTTCAATCCCGAAAAGGATTACCTCTGGCCGATCCCCTACACCGAGCTGGTGACGAATCCGGCGATCGGCGTCGAAAACCAGAATCCCGGTTATTGACGGCGTTCCATCGGTGCGGAGTCCGCTTTCGGGCGCTCTCCCGCACCGGTTTTTACCGATGAACAGTATAAATTTCAATAAACATGTATATGAGAACCAGATATTTCATTGCGGGCATTCTGCTTCTGGCGCTCTTCGCGGGATGTTCGTCGGATTCCGGCGAAGGCGACGCGCCCGGCGGCGGTTCGGGCGATCTCTACGGCTACGTTCGGGACGCTTCGGGGAGTGCGATCGAGGGGGTCGTCGTCTCCGACGGCTACACCTGTACGGTCACCGGCGCCGACGGACGCTATGCGATGCAGCGGCATCCGAACGCCTATTACGTCTACTATTCGACGCCGGCCGACTGCAAGGTCGAGGTCGACCCCTCGACGGGACTGCCGCTGTTCTACCAGAAGATCAGGAAATCGCAGCCGCAGTACGATTTCACTCTTACCCGTCAGGCCGAGGAGACGAAATTCCGCATGCTGGCCATCGGCGACCCGCAGGTGACCACCACGGCGCAGGTCTACCGTTTCGAGACGGAGACCGTCGCCGACATCAACTCCTACGTGGCGGCCCAGACGGACGGACTGCCCACCTATGCGATCACGCTGGGCGACATCGTGGGCAACAAATGGGAACTCTATCCCGATATGGTCAAGGCGATGGCGCGGAGCAAGACGTCGGTTCCCGTCTTCCAGACGATCGGCAACCACGACCACGAGTTTCCGCAGGCGACCTCTCGGCGCAGCGTAGATACGAAGCCTCGTTCGGGCCGGTCAACTACTCCTTCACGCGGGGCGACGTCCACTTCGTCTCGATGGACGACATTATCCACAAGGCGACGGGCAGCGATGCCTACACGAGCGGTTTTCTCGACTGGCAGTTCGAGTGGCTGAAACAAGATCTGAGCTACGTGCCCAGGACGTGCGCCGTGGTGCTGTGCGTCCACATTCCGTTCCGCGGCGGATTCAACGGCGCGGGCGAGACCTATTTCGACGAGGTGCTGGAGCTGCTGGCGCAGTTCGACCGGGCGTGGATCTTCTCGGCGCATACGCACAACAACAAGACGAACTACACGCACGCGGTCGGTTCGAAAAAGATCCGCGAGTATATCCTCGGGACGTCGTGCGGCGCGTGGTGGCACGGTACGGTCTGCACCGACGGAGCGCCCAACGGCTACGGCGTCTTCGAGTACGACGGCACGTCGCTCACGAACATGATCTACAAGCCGACACGCTACGACGAGACCTTCCAGATCCGTCTCTACAACGGCGAAGACGTCTTTACGGGCGGTACGGCCAAGTCGTGGAAGTTCGATCTGCAACAGCCGAAGAACCGGCTGATGGCCAACGTCTGGAACGCCGACGATACGTGGACGATCGAGGTCTACGAGAACGGCGTGAAGACGGGCGACATGGCGAAGAAATCGATGATCGATCCGTGGTCGTCGGCCTATTTCTGCGGCTTCTGCGGTTTGAAGGAGAGCTACGCCAGCAAGAACGACCATATCTTTTATTATACGGTCAAGAGTCCCGGTGCCGCGCTGCGCGTCGTGGCGCGCGACGGTTACGGCAACGTCTTCGAGCAGACCGAGATCACGACGCCGCTCGAAGCGGACTATCCCGACGCCTATTGACCGCTCGCTACGGTCGGTAGTATTTAGTTCCAGCGAAGGAGGCCCGGCGATCCGCCGGGCCTCTGGCGTAGTTGGGCGGGATGCTGTGCTCCTCCTGTTTCCTCGCTGGATGAGGCATTATTGTTCGAATGCTACGACCTTCGCCCGTATCGCCGTGAGGGTGATCCCTCCGGCGAGCGCCGTGATGCGCAGGGCAGGTGCGGCGTCGTGGAGCAGCACCTGGTGCGTGACGGTGCGCTTGTCGGGGACGTCGAGCGTGAAGGTTTGGCCGCCCAGCTCGATGCGGGCGCTGCCTTCGGCTTCCAGTTCCAGGTAGAGGGCGCCGAAGGGTACGGCGGGCAGCTGCCGTTTCGGGACGATGCTCTGCCCCTCGCCGAGGCGGATCGCGCCCTCGTCGGCCGATGCGGGGAGCACGAACCCGTCGGCCCGTGCGTACTCGGCGAGCAGCCGGCCCTGCCCGTGGTAGTCGGGCGCCAGGAAATCGGTCGAGACGAAATCGATGTCGTGGCGGTTGATCCGGTCGAAATGCACGAACTTGTCGGCGTGCGATTCGCACATCAGCCCCGCTGCCTTGACCCGTGCGACCTGACGGGAGTAGTCCGCTTCGTCGAAGCGGGTGGCGCTGACGGCCACGATGACGTCGCCCAGCGCCTCGATCCGTTCGAACGTAGTCTGGTAGAGAATGCCCATCAGCCGCACGTCGTCGATGCCGGTGCGGCGGATGACGTCGTTCGCGCGGTTGTTGGAGGTGACGACGTAGCGGTCGCGTCCCAGTGCGGCGTCGGCCGCGGCGACGATGTCGCGGTAATGCCGTCCCGTCGGGTCGTAGAGTTTCGGCTCGATGAAGGTGTAGAGTCCGTTGCGGGCGCACTCGGCCAGATACTCTTCGAGCGTGGGGATGCGCGTCCGGCGGGCGGGGTCGGCGGCTTTGAGGATGTAGTCCGACCGCAGCTCTCGGAGCGTCTTGCCGGCGACTGCGACCGGTTCCGACAGCGGTGTGCCGTCGGCATGCAGGCAGGTGCGGTTGAGCGTGCTGTCGTGCATGACCACCAGCGCCCCGTCGGCCGAAAGCCGCACGTCGGTCTCGATGGCGCCGAATCCCGCCGCCTTTGCCAGCCGGATGGCTTCCAGCGAGTTTTCGCCCGCTACGGTGCTGCGCATGTTCACGCCGCGGTGGGCGATGAACACCCGTTTGCGGGGGCGTGCCGCGGAGTCGGCGGGGGTTTGGCACAGGGCCGTCGCACTCCATGCGAGTGCGGCGAAAAGGAACAGGAGCATATTTTTCATGGTCGGAAATTTGTCGCCGGTGGCGGGTTGTCGTTGGTTTTCTCTCTTCGTTTTCTCGCTTCGGCACAGCCTGAACAAGTTCGGCTCTGCGCTCGGCTTAACGAAAACGTTCACAAAGATAATACGAAGCGGGTTCAGAGACAAATATATTTGTCTCTGTCGCGGGGGCGTTCCATCGGGTCGGACGCGTGCTTCGGCGGAGTTGCCGCAAAGGAGGTTCGGATTCTGTCCCGAGCTTTTGTCCGGAGAGGGCTGCAATCCGGAGAAAAAGGTAACATCGAATGAAAAAAAAGTTATCTTTGTAGTATGGACGGTTCGGAAAATAGGGATTGCGGTCTTTTTACTGTTCTTTTCGAACAGTACAGGGAGCCCTTTACGCGCTTCGCCAACTCGTTCGTCAGGGATCGCGCCGTTTCGGAGAACCTCTTCGTGGACGCGCTGGTCGATTACTGGCAGCGGCGCGGTTCGCTGCCCGAAGATACGAACGTCCCGGCCTATCTGCTCACGTCGGTGCGCAACAAGGCGCTCAATCACCTGCGCCATCAGCGTATCCGCGAACGGTCGTCCGACGAGCTGATGCGCCGTGCCCGCAGCGAACTGGACTTCCGTATCTCCTCGCTCGAAGATTTCACCACGCAGTCGCTCTTTTCGTCCGAGATTCATGAAATCGTCCGGCAGACGCTTGCCGAGATGCCGGCCCAAACGCGCCGCATCTTCGAGATGAGCCGCTTCGAGAACCGCCGCAATACCGAAATCGCCGCCGAACTGAACCTTTCGATCAAGACCGTCGAATTCCATATCGGCAAGGTACTCAAAGTACTGCGCGTGCGACTGAAAGACTATCTGCTTTTCTTTTTCGTATTTATTTTGCGTTGAGGCGGATTTCCCGTTAGGGTATTTCCCGCCGTGCGTGTTATTACAGATAGAAGCGCCCGCCTCCGGTGCGGCGCCATAGTGAAGATGTGTATGGAACGTGACCTGTTATATCGCTATTTCGACGGCGACACGACCCCCGACGAGGAGCGGCGGATCATGGAGTGGGCGGAGGCTTCGCCCGAAAATTACCGTCTCTACCTCGAAGAGCGGCGGTTGTGGTGCGCATTGTTGCTCCATGCCGGACGACGGACGGTGCGCCGTCCCGCGCTCTGGCGACGGTTGGCGGCATGGCGTGTGAGCGGTGCGGCGGCCTGCATCCTGCTGCTGGTCGGCCTTGCGGGAATCTTCTTCGGGGGCCGCATGTTTCCCGACGAGCGGATGCAGCAGGTGGTCGTTCCCGCCGGACAGCGTGTCGAGCTGCGGCTCGCCGACGGTACGAAGGTGTGGCTCAATTCGAAGAGCCGGTTGGAGTATCCGTCGTCGTTCGGACGGCGTTCGCGTCGGGTGACGCTCTGCGGCGAGGGCTATTTCGAGGTGGCGCACGATGAGCGCAAGCCGTTTGTCGTCGAGACCGGGCAGTACGACGTACGGGTGCTCGGTACGACCTTCAACGTCTATGCCTACGACAACGACCGTGCGGCGTTCGAGACGGCGCTGATGGAGGGGTCGGTCGAGGTTTCGTCGCGCAGCGACGCTTCGCAGCGGCTCGTGCTGCAACCCAACGAGGCGGCCGTCATGGCCGCCGACGGCCGCCTCGTGCGGACGCGCCTGACCGATATGGGGCGTTTCCGCTGGACCGAAGGGCTGATCTGTCTCAACGACGTTCCCTTCGGCGAGCTGCTCGAACGTTTCAGCGACTACTACGACATCCGCATCCTGCTGAAAAATCCCAAACTCTACGACGTGCGCTGTACGGGCAAGTTCCGTCAGAGCGACGGCATCGACTACTCGCTGCATGTGTTGCAGCGCTTCGTTAACTTCCGTTACACGCACGACGAAGAGCGGCATACGATCGAAATCCGATAAACGCCGTCTGCCGGACGGCGGAACATGAAACCGATTGAAAAACCAACGTTTTCGTTAAGCCGAGCGCAGAGTCGAACTTGTTCAGGCTATGCCGAGGCGAGAGAACGAAGAATGAAATTCAACCTGAACTCCCGATAGCCTATGAAGTAGAACGATCCCGAAAAAAAGAGACGGAGCGATGCGCCAACACCGCCCCGTCCGGCAGACTAACACCTGCGACTTACCTATCCAAGTATTAATCTTTTATTCTGCAAAAGTATGAATAAAAACGCCAGTGTCGGCATCCCGATGAAAAAAATATGCGGGCGCCTGACCAGAATCCTGTGTACCTGTGCGGTTTTCGTGTCGCTGACAGGTGCGGCCTACGCCCAGAGCGCTCCGGTGACGCTCGACAGGAAAAAAGCTCCCGTCAGGGAGATTCTCAACGAAATCGAACAGCAGACCGACTACTTGTTCGTATACAGCAGCGAACAGGTCGATTTCAGCGTCTCGGTAACCGCGCACGACGAACCCGTGCAGACGGTGCTCCGACGTATCTTCGAGGGCACGCCGATCCGTTTCACGCTCGAAGGAAAACATATCGTGCTGCGCAGGCAGCCTCAAACGGCCGCGAACGCCGCTGCGGCTTCGCCTGCGAAACAGACCGTCACGGGTACGGTGACCGATACGGCCGGCAAACCCGTCGTCGGCGCCACGGTGCTCGTCAAGGGCGGCACCGTCGGTACGACGACCGATGTCGACGGACGCTTCTCGCTCATGATCCCCGCCGGCAGTCCGCTCGAAGTGTCGTTCCTGGGCTATGCCCGGCAGGAGATCGCCACGGCCGGCCGCACGTCGCTCGACATCCGTCTGGAAGAGGACGCCGCGACGCTCGACGAAGTGGTGGTCGTGGGCTACGGTACGATGAAGCGGCGCAATTTGGTCGGAGCCGTGGATCAGGTCGACAGCCGGGTGATCGGCGACCGCTCGAACGGCAATCTGGCGCGCTCGCTTCAAGGCGAGCTGCCGGGCCTGAACATCTCCTTCTCCGACAGCAAGCCGTCGCGTTCGGCGTCGTTCAACGTCCGCGGCGAGACTTCGATCGGAGCGGGCGGCAATGCGCTGGTGCTCATCGACGGCGTGGAGGGCAGCATGGATGCGATCAACCCGCAGGACGTGGAGTCGGTCTCGGTGCTCAAAGATGCCTCGTCGACGGCCGTATACGGTGCGCGCGGCGCCTTCGGCGTGGTGCTGGTCACGACCAAGAGCCCCAAGCGGGGTGCCCCCGAGATCAACTACAACGGTTCGGTCACCTTCAACCGCCGCACGGTGATTCCCGACGTCATCACCGACGGCCTGACGTGGGTCAACTGGTGGAAGGATTCGTACAACGGTTATTACAACGGCTCGAAATCCCTGCTCAGCCATATCGACAGTACGGTGCCCTATTCGGAGGCGATCTATCCGGAGTTGATCCGGCGGCAGGCCGACCCGTCGCTTTCGCGGACCACGACGTTGGAGGGCGATTCGATGTTCGGATGGGCCTACATGGAGTCGACCGACTGGCTGGACCTGTTCTACAAGGACTGGAACCTCTCGCACGAGCACAACCTCTCGATTTCGGGCGGCAACGAGAATGCCGATTATTATGTGTCGGGCCGTTTCTACGACATGGACGGTATCTACCGCGTCGGCGACGAATCCTACAAGAAATACGATCTGCGTGCCAAGGGTTCGCTGAAAATCCGCCCCTGGTTCAAGGTGACGAACAACACCTCGCTGGCGATCATCGACCAGCACGAACCCAAGCACTCGCGCAACAATTTCGCCGTGCAGCGCGCGATCAACCATGCCGCCATGCCGCTCTCGCCGGTGAAGAATCCCGACGGCTCGTGGACGACGGCCGCCGCCATTTCGGGCTACGCCGCCTTCTCGGAGGGAACCTCCTACCGCAACAACGACTATGTCTATTTCCGCAACAAACTCTCGGCCGATATCGACATCGTCAAGGAGGTGTTGAAAGTGCAGGCCGACTACTCCTACAACTATACGACCCGCAAACGGATCGACGTTCAGAATCCGGTCAAATATTCGAAGAAGCCGGGCGTCTATCTGCTCGAATCGGAGTCGGCCGGTGCGTCGCTGTCGCAGGTGGACTATGACACGCGCTACCAGGCGGCCAACGCCTACCTGACCTATACGCCCAAACTCGGCGCCGACCACGATCTGACGGTGCTGGCCGGCTGGAATATCGAGGATCAGGTCTACAAGACGCTCACCGTTTCGCGCACGGGTTTCGTCACGCCTAACAAGCCCTCGTTCTCGCTGATGAACGGCGTGGCGGAGAACCCCACGGCGGGCGGAAACGCCTGGTCGTACGTCGGCGCCTTCTACCGCGTCAATTACGGCTACAAGGGGAAGTATCTGGTCGAGGTGAGCGGCCGCTACGACGGATCGTCGAAATTCCCGATCCACTCCAAATGGGGCTTCTTCCCCTCGGCGTCGGTGGCGTGGCGCATCTCCGACGAGCCGTGGATGGGCTGGTCGCGCCGCGCGCTCGACAACGCCAAGATCCGCCTTTCGGCCGGTTCGATGGGCAACGGCAACGTGAGTCCCTATTCGTATACCTCCGAGATGACGGTCTCGACGGCCGACGACATCGTACTGGGCGGGTCGTATCCCTCCTATACGTCGGTGGGCAGTACGGTGCCCGTGTCGCTGACGTGGGAGAAGTCGACGACCTACGACGTCGGCCTCGACCTCGATTTCTTCAACAACCGTCTCTCGGTCAGCGGCGACTACTATCGCCGCTACACCACCGACATGTATACGGCCAGCGTCGCGCTTCCGGCCGTCTACGGAACGGGTTCGCCGAAGGGTAACAATGCCGAGATGAAGACCGACGGCTGGGAGCTGTCGCTCTCGTGGCGAGACTCGTTCAAACTGGGCGGAAAACCGTTCGATTACAGCATCAAGGCGATGGTGTGGGACAGCAAGTCTGTCATTACCAAGTATGTCAACGATACCGGTTCGCTGGGAACCGTCAAAGGCTTTATCGAGAACGGCGGTTCGCCCTCCTCCTACTATGTCGGCATGACCGTCGGCGAGATCTGGGGGTATACCGTGGCCGGTCTGTTCCGCGATCAGGCGGACATCGACTCTTCGGCCATTCACGACTTCGTACAGGCGTCGGACAAGGTGACGCGCCCCGGGCAGGTCAAGATCGCCGATCTGGACGGCAACGGCTTCATCGATCCGGGCAATTTCGCCGTCGACGACCACGGCGACCTGCGCATCATCGGCAACCAGTCGCCGCGTTACCGCTACGGCGTGAATCTCTCAGCCCGCTGGAACGGCATCGGATTGTCGGTCTTCCTGCAAGGCGTCGGCGCGCGGGACTGGTATCCGGGTTCCGATGCGGGCATGTTCTGGGGAAAATACGGCCGGCCGTTCTTCGCGCTCATACCGAGCATCCATAACTACACGGACGACATGTACAGCGCCGAGCGCAACAACTGGGATACGGCCTACTGGCCGCGCTATTCGGCCTACCAGACCAACGAGTCATCGGTCAACCGCGTCCTTACCACGCCCAATGACCGTTACATGCAGGATGTTTCCTACATCCGCCTGAAGAACCTCACCGTCGATTACACCTTCCCCGCCCACATCTGCCGCAAGATGCGCATCAAGGGGCTGAAGGTTTACGTCTCGGGCGAGAACCTCTGGACTTCGTCACCGATGTTCAAGTACTGCGACAACTACGACCCCGAGGTCATCAATGCGGGCGATTCCGATTTCCGTACGGCCGAGGGCGACGGTTACAGCTACCCGATGCTGCGCACCGTGACACTGGGCGTCAACCTTACGTTCTAACCCTCAAACCATGCAAACGATGAAAAATATACTCCTGATCCTGCTGGCCGCCGCGGGGCTCTGCTCCTGCGAGAGATTCCTGACCAACGGGGATCCCAATAAGATCGATGCCCCGACCTATTTCCGTAACGAGAGCGACCTGGAGGCCTACGCCAACGGGTTCCTGCAAACCATGATCCCGACCGCCATTTCGGTCGCCACGGGCGACGCCCATGCCGATTACATGGCTTGGCGCGGCGAGTGGCAGTACCTGACCGACAATTTCGACGCCGACGACCAGACCGGTTGGTCGACGGGCAACTGGGAAGACCTGCGTAATATCAACTATTTCCTCGGCAATTTCCGCCGGGCTTCGGCCAGCGAGGCGATCCTGAACCATTACGAGGGCGTCGCACGCTTCTGGAGGGCCTATTTTTACATGAACAAAGTCAAGACCTTCGGCGCCGTGCCCTGGTACGACAAGGAGATCGATTCGGGCGACCATGCGGCGCTTTATAAGCCCCGTGATTCGCGTGAATACGTGATGTCCAAAGTGCTCGAAGACCTCGATTTCGCCTGCCGGAACTGTATTACCAATGCCAAACTGGAAGTCAACTCGGTGCGTATCACCCGCAATGTGGCGCTGGCTTTCAAAGCGCGTTGCTGCCTCTACGAAGGCACTTTCCGCAAATACCACGCGACCGACCCCTCGACGGGGGAGCCCTGGACTTCGGACGAAGCCGAAAAATACCTGCGTGCCTGCGTCGAAGCGTGCGAAACGCTGATGGGCGAGGGGAAGTACTCCCTGGTTTCCGACCCGGCGAACGTCGCTACGCAGTACCGCGGGCTCTTTACCAGCGAGGACGTGGCTACGCAGGAGGTGATCTGGGCGCGTGCCTATGACGCTTCGCTCAATGCCACGCATATCCTCAACACCTATTTCGTGAACATGCAGTACGGCAGCTACTCGCTTACGCGCCAGTTCGTCAATACCTACCTCAACCGCGACGGCAGCCGATTCACCGACAAGCCCGGGTACGAAAAGGTCGCTTTCGCCGACGAATTCACCGACCGCGACTACCGTCTGATGCAGAGTATCCGCCATCCGGGCTATACGCGCAAGAACAACAACGTGAATACGCATTACGCCCCCGACTTCGGCTATTGCGTGACAGGTTACCAGCCGATCAAATGGGTCATCGACGACACGTCGCTCGACAGCAATACTTCGCCCTGTTCCACCTGCATCCCTATCCTGCGCTATGCCGAGGTGCTGCTTAACTATGCCGAGGCGAAGGCCGAGCTGGGCGAGTTCTCGGAAACCGTCTGGAATGCGACCGTCAGGCTCCTGCGCGAACGTGCCGGCGTCGACGGCAAGATGCCGGACTCCTACGATCCCTATATGGCCGGTTATTTCCTCAATACGGTGACCGACATGGCCCTGCTCGAGATCCGCCGTGAACGCGGAATCGAGCTGCTTCTGGAAAACTGCCGCTGGGACGACGACATGCGCTGGGGCATGGGGAAACTGCTCGAACAGCCCTGGTATGGTGTTTATGTGGGGGAGCTGGGCAAGGTCTACGACATGGACGGCGACGGCACGGGCGACGTCTGCTTCGTGCGCGAAAGCCCTTCGGTTTCCGAACCGGGCGTCACCTACCGGGTACTGGGCAACGACTATACGCTTACCGACGGCGACAGCGGTTATATCGAGTGCTACATCCGCATGAACCGCAAGTGGGACGACAAGCAATACGTGCGCCCAATTCCCACTACGGCCCTGAACGACAACCCCGCCCTGGGGCAAAACCCGGGCTGGAAGACCAAATAAACGATTGAGAACCTGAAAAACGAAGATTATGAAACGAATATATCAGCTTATGCTGCTGGCTGCAGGATGTGTGCTGCTGGCTGCGGCATGCAGCGACGACGATGACAGCTATCTGGTACGCGAGACCGATTCGATCCGCTTTGCCAGCTGCCTGGCTTCGTCCCGGGAGATCACGCTTCGCTGCGAAGGGAGTTGGCGGACGGTCGTGCCCGAAGATGCACAATGGCTCTCGACCTCGCCGTCGGAAGGCATTGGCAGCGGACAGTTCGAGTGGATCACAGTTTCCGCTACCCATAACCGCTCCGCCGAGCGTACCGCCACCATCTATCTCGAAAACGGGGGCAAGCAATATCCGATCACCGTCACGCAGGCCGACGGGGCCGTTGTCTACGGCACGCCTTACGTCGAGGGCAACCTCATCGAACAGGAACCCTCGAAGGCGCGTCTTTGCTTCACCTATGCCAATGCCTACGGCGACGAGACGATTGCCGTGAGCTGTACGCCGGGTGGCGATTCGCAGGGACTTACGGTCGCCGGAACTTCTGTCTCCCTGGTCAACGGCGGCGCGACCGTCGCCCTCGATATTGCGGGTACGCCCACCACGCCGGGATATGCGGTCTTTACCGTTTCGGTCGACGGTACCGAGATCGGCTCGGCGCGTGCCAAGGTCTACGCCATGAGCGAAATGCCGATCGAAGGACTTCCCGTGAAATGGGAGTTCTGTCCTGTGAAAGGCAGTACCGAGGATGTCAATGCCCTGAAAGCCAGGCAACCCGACTGGGTGACGTCGGCGCACAGCCTCGTTTCGGAGGACGGCAGGGCCTATATCACGGTCGTCGAGGCCGCCGGCAAGACGGCTGCGGCCGTCAACGGCTGGGCTTACAACGACGGGCATGCCTACCTGAAGGGGCTTTATGTCGGCGATTACTGGCTGCAAAAGATTCCCGTGAAATACCTCGTTCCCGGCACGATGCTCAACTGTACGGGCAGCATCGGCGGTTCGGGCTCTTCGGCGGGTTTCTTCCTGATCGAATACTCGGCCGACGGGCAGACCTGGCTTCGGGCCGATGGTGCGAAGACCGGAACCTTCAACAATACCGAGGTGACTTACCACGTCCGCGCTTACGACAGCCCGCTTTTCGAGGGTGAGAATACCGGATATTTCTCGTATGATTTCCCTGTGGACGTCACGATCAATTCGGGTACGCTCTGGGTGCGCTACCGGGTTGCGGCCAACGTGCGTATCACCGCCAATAACACGATCACGACGGGCGGCGGCGGATCCACACGCCTTAAGGGCGCCTTCTCGGTGTCGGTCGTCGACGGGGAGTCGAACTAAACCAATGATGGATACCATGAAAAAATACCTCACTTTGCTGTTGCTCGCCGTCGTTTCGGTCGCAACGGGCGCCGGATGCTCTTCGAATGACAAGCCGGTGCAGATCACGTCGCTCAAACTCAATGAAAAAGACCTGGAACTAACCGTCGGGGAAAGTTTCAGGCTGGTCGCCACGACCCGTCCTGCCGATGCCGGGGCGACGATCAGATGGACTTCCTCGGACGAGAGTGTCGCTACGGTCGATCAGGCCGGGCTGGTGACGCTCCGCGCCTTCGGCACGGCGGTTATCACGGCCCGTTACCGCAGCTATTCGGCGCGTTGTACCGTAGCTACGTTGCAGGAGCCGCCGCTCGACCCTTCGGCGGCGCTCGGGGCACCTTTGTCCGACGATATCGTTTATAGTAAGAATGTGGTGCTGTATGCCCCGCGCCGTATCATGCAGGGCTTCGATCTGACCGACGGCGGCGAAATCTACTATTCGCAGATCAGTTCCGACGGGACTTCGGTCATCGTCTGCCGGGCTGCCGGGCCGGGGCAGGATGCCCGGGCCGAATATATGACCCTCAAGTATTTCGGCCACGGCACGCAGATCGTCGCCGAGGAGGCTTCCGACGGCAAGACCTATATCTGGCTCAACAGCAACGCTTCGGTCGACAGCAGCGGTGAATACGGCGACAACTGGTCTGTGTCGCGTGTGGAATTCGTGCCGGGTGCACTCTCCGAAGCCGGCTATGCAGGCGAAACATTCTTCCTCAACAAGGACGGGCAGTACGACCAGCAGGTCGCCATCGACTTCCCGGCCCGCCGGCTGCTGGTCGGTTCGCGCAAGTCCGGGGTGCGTTATTTTTGGATTTTCGACCTCGACGAGGCGCTGGCTCTGCCGCTCAAGACGATGACGGCGACGGTGACGGTCGGTTCGGCCGGCAGCGACCCCGTAACCCGTGAGATTCGGGCCCGAGACCTGAACGACTGCCGTGTTTTGGGCAGTTTCTCGGTGCCGGCCGGGTCGGACAAGGAGAACGACGTTTACTCCTATTCCCACCAGGGGCACGAGGTCGCCGGTAACTACGTTTATTTTTACGAGGGGAACGCCGTCGAAACGGGTGCGGATTCCTTCGCGTCGAAAGCCTATGTCACGGTATTCAATTACAGCGGCAAGATCGTCGTGCCGCGTACCGAGGTGGCGGCCGTCGCCGATGCCGCAGGGCTCGCCGCTGCAGGGCTTACCACGACGGGGTATGCCGAGGGCGAGAGCCTGAAAGTCCGCGACGGGAAACTCTATCTGGGTGTCGCCTGCCGCGACGGCTCTTCGAGCAACCGCCGGGCCAATATCCTGGTCTACGATTGCGTACAGGCCGAATAACGACCCGATACCATGAAATGCCGAAGCCGGGGAGCGTTCCCCGGCTTCGCTGTTCTATGTTGTTAGGCCGCTCGCCCGTTTCGCCCGCACAGCCCGCACAGCCCGGACGGACGGATGCCCGGCGTTTCCCGCCCGTTTCCCATTTCCGGGAGTCCCGGTTCCCCTATATCCCGAGGTGCTCTTCGAGCGTATGGCGCAGGTGGTCGCTGTCGAGGT
>ERZ773134.2111-NODE-2111-length-14975-cov-2.930295_pt1 | contig 14975 bp, 15 predicted proteins | sample MGYA00580856_ERZ773134 | MGnify/ENA primary metagenome ERZ773134 (study PRJEB29015, sample SAMEA2737823) | human gut metagenome | biome: human gut; feature: human-associated habitat; material: faeces | place: China | collected 2012 ... | reverse complement strand
CGCAGTCTCTCCTGCGAGCCGCTTCATTCCTCCAGCCATAACTATTTTCAGTCAAATAAAAACCCTTGTTCTTCGCCCCTTTTACGTCCCAGATGGGTATAAGCCAGATCCGTTACCTCACGTCCCCGCGGTGTGCGTTTGATAAATCCTTCTTTGATAAGGAAAGGTTCATACACTTCTTCCAGCGTTCCGGGGTCTTCTCCCAAAGCCGTAGCAATCGTAGTCAGTCCGACCGGACCACCGCCGAATTTGTCTATAATTGTAGTCAGCAACTTATTATCAACCTGATCCAGGCCATACCGGTCAATATTCAGTGCCTCCAGCGCATAGCAGGAAATTGCCTTGTCTATTTCACCGGAACCTTTTACCTGTGCAAAATCACGTACACGCCTCAACAACGCATTGGCAATACGAGGCGTACCGCGACTCCGGGAAGCGATCTCACGGGCAGCTGTCAGTTCGCATTTTACATTCAGAATATCGGCACTACGCAACACGATCTTCGTCAATGTCTCCATCTCGTAATATTCCAGATGCATATTGATACCGAAACGGGCACGCAACGGACTGGTCAGCAAACCGCTACGAGTTGTCGCTCCAACCAGTGTAAAAGGAGCCAGGTCTATTTGAATGGAACGTGCGCTCGGTCCTTTATCGATCATAATATCGATCCGGTAATCTTCCATAGCCGAGTAAAGATATTCTTCCACGATCGGACTCAACCGATGGATTTCATCAATAAAAAGCACATCATTCTTTTCCAGCGAAGTAAGTACCCCCGCCAGATCACCGGGTTTATCCAGAACCGGCCCGGAAGTCACTTTGAAACCAACTCCCAGCTCATTGGCTATAATATTCGACAACGTTGTTTTACCTAATCCGGGAGGGCCATGCAGCAACACATGATCCAATGCTTCTTTACGCATACGGGCAGCCATCACGAATATTTTCAGGTTCTCGACCACCTTGGCCTGTCCGCTGAAATCATGAAAAGAAAGCGGTCGGAGCGCATTCTCATACTCTCGTTCACTTTCCGGCATACGGGTATCCCTTATATCAAAATCGTCTTCCATATTTTTGCTCATTGACTTGCAAAGATAGTAAATATATTTGCTTTATACCGTCTGGCTCCCGTTCATAACTTACGTAGCGGTCTATCCTCCATTTTCATCAGAAAAAGTTATTGACTTCATGATGACACTTAACACAGTTAAGAATCACAAGATTTAATCATCTTCAATTTCTACCTGTTCAAAAATTATATCATAATTATCGCTGTTATCACCAAGTATTCGGATACGATTCATAATCATATCCTTTGTCAAATCAATACCGAAAAACGTTTTTTTAGTCGATAAACAACCGGACAATCGTTTGATTATCCTCGAAGACAAAAGCTGATAATTTTCAAATGTCAAAAGGCGCTTCTGTATATTGGCATCAGGTTTGAATAGCTTAGGTTTCTTTTTAATTAAAAACAACCCCGTTTGTTTATGGATAACATAAGATCGCATCTCGTATTGTTTACTAATTGATATCAACTGCTCATCAGGCAGTTGCTCATTCAACTTATAATCTTCCAAAAAAGCCTCTATCCCCTCATCGGACAACTGATAAAAATAACAACCCTTCGAAAATGTTGATACACATTCTATTGATTTAATGAAGTTATACTTATAACTTCCATGATGAGAAGGATGATCCGATATCCGTATTTCAGAATCAGATACTGCCGAATCAACATAAACAGATACACTACTGGTTGAATAAGAAATATTCGAAGGCACTTTCAATTCAGCCAATGCCAATATAATCCGTTCAGCCAAACGGGAATACTCATTTTCTTTTTTTATAAAATAGCTTCTCTTCATTTTCTTAAAAATATTTATTATCAGCCCCAAAGCAAAGAATATACTGACACTAAATCTCAAAAAACAGCACTTGCAATTCGGAGTTTAGTGAGGTATCTTGTCCCACGGCATACAAACGATTCGATTCTTCATCAGATGTTATTTTTGTAGAATCAGCTAAAGCATAACGTTTTGTTTCGTTAAGTTCAGATGTTTATCACCTAAAGATAATAAGTTCCCTTTATATAAGGGCAAAACAAGATCTATATTTGTAAAGTATGGATCAAAATCTGTCATTTTATAATGAGGGATAGCATTAACAACAGAATCAATATTACAGCAATAAGCCTGCTTTCCCATGATATGCTATTCTTTATTTGATTAAAAAACTTGAATTTAACGATCAATCTAATTTATAACGTACCACATGAAATTCAGGATCATTGCTCAATCCATACAAAAAATTCTCTTTTGAATCAATTGTAAAATTATAAATCGGAGTATCCAGCAAATATCTTTTCACAGGAGTTCCTTCATTATCAAAAACAAAAAGATTTTTTTGTAAAGAACTTCCTTTTTTTCTATCATAGTATTCACCTGAATACAAAACATAAACTTTATCATTGACTACAACCGGTGAAAAATATCCATCCCTGGATTCTCCATCCACAGATGAAACACGTAAGGCATCCCCTTGAGACACTTGATTCACTGCTGGATAAAAATAATCCGGTCCATGTAATCTCTGCACCAGATTTCCGGCTAAATCATAAATTTCAATTAAATCTGTTTGCATATAAAACAGAAAGATACGATCTTTATGCGGACTCAAAATCATATTACACGAAAACCCTTCTAACTTTTCTACCTCCGTAAGTTCGTCACCATAATCAGGATATTCACCTTTCGTCTTTACTAAATTACCTTCAAAATCATAAAATGAAAGTCTTTTATGATTAATATTATATGCCAAAGCCGCAAATTGACCATCTGGCAAAACGACAATATATCTAAAATGATCCTCAAAAGATATTTTCCTGACAGCTTCCACATTTGTAGAATCCAAAAGCAAAACATCCTCTTTTCTAAATTGCGATATAGATGCATTCTGACCATCGGCTAACCATATATCCGAATCAACCGATTGCAAACTTTGTATCCATAAAAATTCATTGGGACCACTTCCGAAAGAAAAACACTCACCCACTTTCTTCCAACTGTTTATATTATACTTCTGAAGTAGAAACTCCGATTCATCTTCTTTAGTAATTAGAAACGAATCTATGGCATATATCCTTAACGGACGCATCACAGGCTCATCCAACTCCACTATCTCGCTTTCCAAAAGAACCGGTTTTGCAAAATCATCCAATGTAATACGGGAGCAATGATCATATTTCCGATGTTCTCCACAAGAAATCAGTAATACAAATAATACAACATATCCAAACTTCACCATACTTTTTATTCTTTAGCATTCAACACATAGGAGACTATAACATACCTATCAATTTTATCATAAGGAAATGTTATTTTTTCTAGATCTATAAGACCTTCTTTATTTAAAAACTGTCTAATTAAAGATTCCGTTTTCCTACTTTTTAAATCATCTTCATAAATAATAAGCAGAGGTATTTCTTTTCCATATTCTGCTGTTTGTTCATATTTAAATTGTTTATAACTGAAATAGTTATCCTCATTGGTAAATTTTTGTCGAACCGACATAGCTCCGGGGAAAAAAGTAAATACTTTAAAATAGTGTAAACTACTCGTATCCGGAACAATTTCCCATGAGAAATTATGGTCTTTCATAAAAAAAGCGCACTGAGTAAATTCATAGGAGTCTTTCACTTGCGAGTTGTTCAGATATTCTTTCGTATATATAACATAAGTAGAACTATCACGGGTAAAGTAATGCTTTATTTTGATCTTCTCACTATCACGAGCAGGATACATCACAGGTTGTTGATTTTTAGACTGGGTCTCCAATTTATATAGAGATTGATTACCTGGAAAATTCAAAGTACTATTTTGCGACCAAACTTTTAAGGAAAACGTTCCTCCTAAAAAAATAATTAGAATACTGATTAGTTTCATATGCTTTATTCTTGTTTAATCCAGATCAGTCTAATCGATAAAAATTAAACTGATCCGGTTATTACTAAACAGTTAGCCTCTCATATTAGGACAACTCATCAGAAATATGTGCATATTAGTTGTATACACATTACATGTAGTAGTAAAACTCCACGTACATCCATAGACTGAACAGCTTCCAATGTTTGATTCATACTCTTGTGCCAAAGCCTCGACATTAGCCAACGCCAACTCCGAAAGAATCACCTCATTCTGGTTCTTGTTAATATTCCAACCAGCCAAAGCCGCTACAGCTATAGCAATAAATCCTATAATCAATTTTGCTTTCATCTTTTCTTAAAATTAAGTTTACAAATTATTTAATTCTTACCTTTACCGAAAGATTTTCGGTAAATATTCGGCTTAAAGCCTGATTACGCTAAATTTCCATACACACCTCTCTTCCTTTTTAGAAGGGAGCTCCGGGAGTTTACCTTCACTTTCTTAGCCGTTGGTGGGTAAACTCCTTTTGCATTTCTCCTGTTTTTAATACTCATTATTCATAATCATCCAAACTGAAATTCGTTCTAACAATTTCCACTTTTTTGCCATTTGGACAATCCACGCTCCCTACTCCATAACAAAAATAACGTGTACTATCCTCACCAGACGCCAAAGCCTCAATATTTTCCAACAAAAGAACGGACATTTCATCCGGATCCGGATTTCCCATATACAAACTGCCAACGACCAAAGCCGCAGCACCAACTGTCACTGGTAATATTTTCCGCATAATCTTTTTCATCTCTCACTTTGTTTATTTTACTTTGCAAATAAAACTAATCATCTTGAAAAACGTGCTGACATTCACTGACATTTCAAATTAATTCAATAACAATATGCAAAAAAGTAACAAAAAATACCTTTTCATCGGAACTACAATAGCATCTATTATCTGTATAATAACCTTAGCAATTTTAGTTGTTACACATATAGTCTCTTTTCTCCAACAGGAAAAAGAACATATACAAGACAAGGTTACCACTCTGTTTCAAGAATCGGTCAACGAGGACTTTCACAACAGGTCAAAAATATTAACCGGAGAAATATCAACCGGGAACTTACACGAAACCAATAAAGATAGTGGTACTTTCAAATCTTCTACTCTGGAAATAAAAACACCGGTTCTTCCTAATCTGTCACTAGATGAAAAAATGACTGATTTTCTCCAATCTGTTCTGGCCATCAAAAAACCAATCAATGTCTATCAATTGGACACAATCTTCCAACGAAAACTAAAAGAAGAAAATATACACATAATTACAGCCATTTGCTTAACTGACACAGTTAACGAAAAAAACAATAGTTGTACCCGTTGGGATATTAACTCTTTTATTCCTTTATTTATGGAACCTTATGTAATTAGTTCTATAGGCATTACTCTAAAGGCATATATACAAATCCCCACATACACACTAATCCAACATATACCTGTTTTATACTGGCTGGCTTTATTGGGCTGGCTGATATTCGCCACATCAATAGGATATGCTTGGTATAATCTTAGAATGCAAGTTCCTGAGATTATTAAAGCCGCTGAAACCAAAGAAAATACGTTACAAAACGAACTAACTAAAACGGAAGAGAAACTAGAAATACTCAAACAACTGGAAAAACAGAGCAATGATCCTGATATCCATATCTTCTCTCCTCATCTGCTATTTGAAAAAAGCACAAAGACATTAAAGTACAACGGAGAAACTATAAAACTAACCCGTCAGCAACAACAATTATTAGTCGCGTTTTGCAATGCGCCTGAAAATATCTGTTCAATAAATGACTTATGCAATCTGGTCTGGAAAGGATGTACAGTAGAAGAGAACACAATCCAACAGGCTATCTCGCGTTTAAATATAACCTTAAAGCCACTGGGATTATATATCCAATATGAATTTAAAGATAGTTACAAACTTATGTTTATAGAAAACTAACAATTAGCTCCCGATCAAACTTCTATTTCTTCCCTATCCTTTTATAATTACCATACGTACTAACTCCAATTTCCCCGGCAGGAAATCAGTGGTTGATAACCATCAGCCGATTGGCCGACAATTATGAGCCGTTTGGTTGATAATTATGAGCCAAGCGGCTCACAATTATCGGCCGCTAAAATGTATGGGATGTCAGCAAGAGAAGTATGGAATAAGCGTTGATAATGAAAGGTATGGTTTGATAGCCGAAAGATAGGGATAATATACATCGGATACAACAAAAAACAAAACTTGGCGTTTAGAAAAACAATAAATACTTATATATCTGATAACAATAATCTTATAGCAAATGAAAACTATTAAAAACCTACTATTCGTGTTTACCCTTTTTATTCTGACAAGCTGTGCCCCCAAAGTAATGACGGACATTGTTAAAACATATCCGGTCAGCACTACTCCTGAAAACATCCGCTTATACGGATTAAACGATACGGTTCCCAATTCGGCGGAAGTGATTGGAAAAGTGGCTGTCGTTGATAACGGTGCCTCAACAAACTGCAAATATGACCAGGTACTCGAGCTGGCTAAAAAGGAGACATCCAAATATGGCGGAAACGCCCTGTCGCTGACAGAACATAAAGAACCTTCCATCTGGGGAAGCAGCTGCCATCAGATTGCAGGAATGATGCTGTATCTGAGCGATACCATCATCGACAATTATCAACCCAACTCATTTATCGAGGCAAGCGAGATAAGAAAAGAGAAAGAAAAAAGAATGCGTCCTACTCCTCATACGATTTATGCCAACATCGGATATGCCTGGATGACAAGCAAATTCTACTTGCCATCGGGAGCCTCTGGAAATCCTAAAAACGGCCTGGACTGGCAGATCGGATACGAATGGGTTTCAAAAAGCGGATTCGGATGCGGATTATTATATTCCGGATACCGGTCTTCGTACGATATCTCAAGCAACTCCATCAATGTCGGCCTTACTTACGTAGCCCCTCAATTTGTATTAAAACAAAAAATCAGTGAGAAATGGCAATTCCGCGAAGTCCTCGGACTGGGATATTTCGGCTACCGTGAATCTCTAAAAGGAGAAAGCGCCTCCTGTTCCGGCCTCGGATACAATTTTGCATTAGGTGCGGAATATTTACTGAGTGACCATGTCGGGATCGGGGCGAATATTGGATATATCGGAGGTTCATTACCCAACCAGAAAAATGCCGGGTACCAGAAATCGGATGACGAAAGAAGCGGTATTTTCCGCCTAAGCTTTGATGCTGGAATCCGCTTTTATTTTTAGCGGAACAAATAAAATTACCTACATTTGTCCGGAACACTAAATTACGTATAATATGAACAGCGCATTCCTCCGTTTCCGGCTCCGCCAGGCAGGAAAGTTTATTCGTGAAATACCTGTTATCTATCTGGTTATACTGACAGGTATTTTACTGATAGCCGGGATTGCGCTGTATCAGTTTACAAAGGATTTACATGGGAGCCTGATTATAGCGGGTATCCTGCTTGTTTTCCTTTCATTGATTCAATGGCGGAGAAAAGACTATCATTTTATCTATCTTGCAGAGGAAAAAGCCTGGAAAGTATTCAGTATGGATTATCTCTTGCTGTCCTTGCCGGTCCTTATCATCATATCGGTAAATTCATTCTGGTATGTATCGCTAGCAATTATAGTCGGATGCATAAGTCTTGGTTTCATAAAACAGCCTTTCCACCGGACAAAAAAAGGAATGAACTCCCCTAAATGGATACCGGCGGAAGCCTTTGAACTGCGGTCAGGGATACGGCAATACGGCGGTTTATTACTGATCCTTTATGTGAGTGCATGGATAGGACTGTTGCTACCTTTCGCTTCTTTGGCATCGCTCTGGTTCTTCACAGTCATAGTATCCGATATATTCAGATTTTCAGAACCGGTACAGATACTTTGCTCACAGGAGCGTCCGGTCAACAGGTTCCTGCACGGAAAGCTTCGTTTAAATTTGAAGTTATTCTTATGTGCAACAATTCCTGTTTGCGCAATATATACACTTTTATATCCGGAGCATTGGTGGTTCATCCTCACCTTCCTGACTGCGGTTTCCCTGAACATAACACTGTTTATTATAAATAAATATGCCCATTATCTGCCGAATACAAAAATAACAGGAGGACAGGTCCCCATAACAATAGCCGTAATAAGCATTTTCTTTCCGGTTCTTTTACCGGTAGTCTTGTTTTTCCTGGTCAAAAACTATCTGGCTGCACGCCGGAATCTAACAACTTACTTATATGCTTACAATCCGGAATCTACAAGTAGAATATAAAAAAGAATTTCCTGTACTGAAAGGGATCGACTTATCGATGGAATCGGGGAAAATACATGGTCTGGTCGGTCTGAACGGTGCCGGAAAAACGACCTTGCTGAATACGCTGTATACCTTCATCCGTCCTTCAGCAGGCTCGGTCAGCTATAACGACAGACCTCTGAAAAGGCAGGATATTGCCTATCTGGAAGCAGAGAACTACTTTTATCCTTATATGACAGGGCGCGAATATCTGGATCTTTTCCCTACCGGCAAAAATGGCTTTAAAACAGACAGTTGGCAACAACTTTTCCATATTCCGTTAGACGATATAACGGAGAACTATTCAACCGGGATGAGAAAGAAACTCGCTCTGCTGGCCGTTCTTAAACCGGATAAACCGATCGTTGTCCTGGATGAACCGTTTAACGGCCTGGATCTGGAAAGTGCCCATATCCTCACCCTCATCCTGCAACAACTCCGGGAAGGGGGCAAAACAGTGCTGGTCACCTCACATGTTTTCGAGACACTGACTTCCTGTTGCGATTATATCCATCATATCGATCACGGGACAATCGACCACAGCTACTCCAAGGATCAGTTCGAAATGCTTCAAAAACGGCTCTATTCAACCATAGAAGATCAGGCTTCCGATCAGATAAAGAGACTTATTTAGTCTTTCAATCTGATAGGCATGTACTAAACAAATTAGGGGGCTTTGAAACACCCCCTAATTCCAATAGAAAAACGTTTTATATATTTATTCAGTAGTAATCGTCAGTTGTTTTCCTTGTTTCAACAGGTCATGTGAAATAAACCAACCATTGATTTTCTGACCGTCATAAGAAATATCCGTAATCTTCCGCCCATTGCCATTCTTTACGATCGTGAACTGATTATTATCGCCTAAAGTGAATTTCACCTGGTCGAACAAAGGCACAGTTACAATATATTCCGGATCAGCCGGAGAATAGGTATATAAACCAATGGCATTGAATACATACCAGGCAGACATTTCACCGGCATCATCCATTCCCGAATAGGCGAGCTTCTCTTTACCCATATCGTAATAATGGTTCATGATGCTATCCAGCACACATTGCGCTTTCTCCTGTTTACCGATGAAATAATAAGTATAGGGAACACTGTGGTCCGGTTGATTGCCATGACAATAATTTCCGATGAAACCGGTCATATTATGCGCTTCATAGTTTCTCCACGGTTCAGTGAACAGTGAATCCAGCTTCTGTTCGACCGCTTTTTCACCGGGATAAAGGGCAATCATGCCTTCCGGATCATGGGGAGCAAAGAACAGTGACTGCCAGGCATTAGCCTCACGATACATATAGGCATAATAAGGATAGTAAGGATCGAAATCTTTGATCCAGCTGCCATCGGCAATCTTTCCGCGCCAAAAGCCCGTACCCGGGTCAAACAGATTCTTATAATTGCCGGAACGTTCCATCAATGTTTTATAAATACTTTCATCTCCCAACTCCTTAGCCAACAAGGCGGTCGCATAATCATCGTATGCATATTCCACAGTCTTTGTTACAGCGGCTTTGTATTCATCCCAGGTCGGGACATTGGTGGTATCCTTTTCTGCAATCCATCCTTGTTCGATGTATTCATCCAGATATGGCCTGCCGCCTTTTCCCGGGACAGTGGCATTATTCACCAACAGTTTATAAGCCCGGTTCAGATCAAAATCCTTCAATCCGCGTAAATAGTTACCGGCAACAAATACAGAGGCATGGTCACCATGGAAGAAGGTCGGCATATAACCATTTCGTTTTTCGCCTTTATCTGTGATGGACTTGATCACATCGGTCGTTACGTCCGGAGAGATCATTCCCAATAAAATCAACTTATTGCGATAATCGTCCCAGAATGACGGATCGGTATAATAACGGAAACCATTATTTACCACATTGCCTTTGGCATCCGTATATTCCCCGTTCACGTCGCTACGCAACGCCGGCCATAAGAACGAACGGTACAGGCAGGAATAGAAAATGCCTTTCTCACGTTCCGTTCCGCCGGTTACTTCTATTTTGGATAACAAATTCTCCCAGGTCTTGTCAGCCTCCTTACGAACCTGTGCAAAACTCTTATCCTTCATTTCCTGCTCCAGGTTCATCTTTGCATTATCGATACTTACAAAAGAAAAACCGATCTTTAACTCCAGCGGTTTGCTTCCTTTACTATCGGCAAAACTGATAATAGAAACTTCATGTTCACCATCTTTCAACTGTCTGACATCCTCAATCTTATAATTGGAAACAGCATAGAAACGGATATTTCCTTCCGCATCCTGATTACCGGAAAAAGTATAATCGTCGACTTTTTGAATACTCCAGTCTCTGACTCCATTGTTTGTCCGTGTGATATCCACTAATACTTTCTTGTCGTCATCCGGCCGGAAAGTATATTTATGATAAGCACAGCGGAGCGTGGAAGTCAGTTCGGCATTGACCCCGTACCTTTCCAGAAACACCTGGTAATAACCCGGACGGGCCGATTCGTTCGAATGACTGTATGTTGAAGCATAATCACCGGAGGAAACATTTCCTGTCACCGGAAGGACAGGGAGATGCAGCAGATTCCAATGTCCTTTGTTGGTATGCGAGAAACCATAGATGACCGTATCTTCATACTGATAACCGGCCCCGCTCCGGAACTGAGTCACCGGACTCAGCTGTACCATCGCATTCGGGACGGAAGAACCGGGAAAGACTTCTGCCCCCCAGGTCCTTGTCTTCAAATGACGCTCATAACCCAGATCTTTCGTTTCCCATAGCGTAGCTGTCCCCAAAAGAGGATTCACATAATTCGTAAGTTGTTTATCCGGCTGGCAACTTATCATTACGGTTAATGACAGCAAACCTGCAAAAAAAGAGTTTTTCATGCTAAATTAATTATTAGAATATGATAATGATCAAGAATTAAAAACTATATCTGTCTGAAATTAAAAACACGTATAACTTATAATAGATTCAAATCGTCCAGCAACGCAGCCGCTTCGATCAACATACAACCGCTCAGTTGTTCGGTCAGTCCTGTAGATGCTCCCGGGGCGTTCCGCCAGTAAGTACCGAATAAGACATTCGATTTATTGGTCCCCTGCGTCCATAATGTCTCGGCATTGGTTTTCAGGAACTGCACATAACGTCGTTTAGCACCTGCATCCAGGCGGTCCTGTTGGATCAGATCCGTAAAATAACGGATAAAAATACCTTTGAATAATCCTCCGTCTCCAGTTCCTTCATCCTTCAGAATAGAATTGTTGACCAATGTACTGATGGTATAATCAGCGGCCAAAACGGCATCGTTCAGATAGGCTTTTTCTCCCAATATCTTATACAATTCAACAGCCGATCCGACAAATGTTCCTTCATTGTAAGTAAATATCCAGTCTTTCTGTATTTCTCCTGTATTACTGTTTATATTGTCATACACCATTCCGTTATTACTATTGAATAATGTACTTTTCTCCCAGTTATATATCTTGAGTGCCCATTCTTTATAGGTCTCATCTCCAAACTCACGATACAGGCGGGCTGCCAGAATACAAGCCGGACCGTTTGAACAGGCATTTTTGCTATACTCCTGCCCTTTTACCCAGGTGATACCTCCACCTGCATTCTCATTCCAACCCACTTTGATATAATCCCATATCTGCAATGCCGCCTCTTTATATTTCTGTTCTTTGGTTGCCTGGTAAGCACGAAGAATAGCGAGGGCATTCCATTCCATATCATCGTAATAGTCATTCCGGAACGAATTGCCGTTCTTGATCTTCACGCCTTCAAACCATTGGTCGAAATAGGTTTTATATTTTGCATCTTCCGTACGCAAATAAGCATCCGTCAAAACATCCAGCGCATGCGCCTGAGGCCAGTAATGGAACGTCGTATTTCCGTTGCTATCATAATTAAAATATTTTCCTCCTGCATTCCAGAATGAATTTACCAATGCTGTCGTACTGCTGTCGGCAGCGGCATACCAATTAATATTATCATTTTCATCCGGTCCGTTCGGAGTATTATCATCATCGCCACAAGCTCCCAGGAAAAGGGGGAGAAACAGGAAAAGGAGTATATTCTTCATGACATTATTTTTAGCTGTTAAAAAAGAAGGACTCGGAATAAGATCCATTTTTCTCGAAATATACAATTCCGGGTCCTTCTTACCAAATATTTGTAATAAACTATTTAACGATTGTATGTGTGTAAGGCTGGTCTGCCGTCAGATAAACGGTATAAGTAGCCGGAACACCATCAAAATCGCCCATCAGCTTCCACTTATTATCCCACTGGGATACCTCGGTAAACAGTTGCAGGTAATAATAAGATTCCGGACTGCTTGCCGTCGGACGGGAGTCTGTCTGGTTCAATGTACCCCAGTCGACTTCCTTCTCTGCATCGGCACCTCCATTTTCCCGGATAGTCATTCTGAACTTATAGCGTTCGTCCCTACCCCAGCTCTCTTGCTTGAAAGTTACCGTTTCCTTCGCCTGGAATACACCATAACCAACATAAGGCAGTTCAAACAGAGATTCTCCGTCCGGACAGAAATAGAAAGTTATTTTGTTTACCAACGTATAGGTACAGGCACCGGTATTAAAGTCTAATGTAATACGGTAAACACCGTCTTTAGCGACCGTTGTCGTTCCGTTCTCTTTCACCATGCCGTCCGCTGTATAGAACTCTCTCGGAGTACCGGTCTTTCCATCCGTAAAATAGAATGGTTTGCCTGCCGCCAGTTTTGTATACACTTCAAATTCACCACCGGCAACAGCTTTCATTTTATGTGCTTTTGCCAGGTCAGTCCCACCTTCAGAAGCCTCTCCGGTCACATAGACATCGATCGGAACATCTTCGAAACCTGCCAGGCGGGTTACCGTAATCTTATTTTCAACGCCGGCTTTTACGCTCTGCAAACCTTTTGAAGAGAGTATAGTCCACTTGAATGTACCCGTATCAGACGGTTTTATGCCGACCTTACCTGCAATCTGATTCAACTGTTTATGCGTAACGGATACATAATTGCCAAATCCGTTATTATTGGCACACATCACATACACCGGTTTTGAGAAATCACCGTCTACCTTATCAAAAGCAATCTGGTAAAGAGCAGTACCTGTTTCCTCTACACTCGGTGTCTGCCATTCAAAATAAACACTGGATGATGCGGACGGTTCCAGAACAACGGATTTTCCATCCGCCGGTTCAAGTAACGTACTGACACTTGCCAAACGGTTATCCGTGTCACCCATATTATCATTACATCCCATGAAGGCCAACACGGCAGAGGTGATGAACATCAGTTTTATAAATATCGCTTTCATAATTCCTCCTTTTTATTTGATTACTAAATTATGAGTATATTCACCCTGCGTATTCAAAGAGAATGTAACATCATACGCCTTATCGCTCCAGCCATCGGTAGCCGGGCTCTTCCAGACTTCGTTGTTTGTCCACTGTTCTACATTCGTCTTTTCAGCCATATAGTAATACTCATCATTGCCGGTCGGCTTGCTATCATTATTGATGGCAGCTCTCCATTCGGTCTCTCCGTCAGAACTTTCCATTCTGAACTTATAACGATCATCCGAATTATCGCTATCCGTCAATCCCGTTACCGTATAGTTGCTGATAGCCCAGACACCGAGACCCTGGTAATCCAGTTCTATCTCTTTCTGTGACCAGTTCAGGAACCATTTCACTTTAGTCACCTCTTTGGAAGTAAACGATCCGGCATTAAAATCAATATAATATTTATAGATGCCGGTTTTGGTTGCTGTCGTAGTACCGCCTTCTACCAGTTTTTCACCGTTCAACGAGTATTCAGTCGGAGTACCGGTATTGGCACTGACAAACTTGAAGGACTTGCCCTCCGTCAGTTTCATGAAAACCTCAAATTCGCCGTCAGCCACTTTCTTCATGATCATGGCATTCTCCAGGTCAGCTCCTACTTCCGTGGCTTCACCAGTGATATACAACTGGCTCGGAACCTCTGCGAATCCGGCCAAACGGGTAAGCGTCAGCGTGCGTTCTTCTTCTGCCTTGACCGGATTAATACCTTTGGAGGCATATACCGTCCATTTCAGAGTCCCTTCTTCCGCTGATCCGATCCCTGCTGAAGCGGCGATCTGGTTCAACTGTTTATGTGTGATCGTTGCATGATTAGTTCCGCCATTGTTGTCGGCAGTAACTATAGAAACAGGATCGGAAAAATCACCATCCGCCTTATCGAAAACAACTTCGTACAACACAGCACCACCATCTTCGGCTAACGACGGCTCCCATTCAAAATACAAAGAAGCCGAAGCCGATGCTTGCAGGACAACGGCTTTCCCATTATCCGGTTCATATAACGCTTTAACGGCAGTCACGCCCAAATGCCTCACTTCCCCGTCACTGCTACATGCCGCAAAGACCATAGCAAAAGCGAACAGCATCATATATTTTATAGATATTATTTTCATATCTCTTAGATTTTTTGGATTTAAAATTTTAATCAATATCCCGGATTCTGAGTCAGATTCTTATTGATATCCCGTTGTGACTGCGGAATAGCGAACAAGTAATCTCTATCTTTATTGAAAGATCTCTTATCCAATTGGATATACTGTGTATTATCCGCTGCAAATTTCGCTCCGCGAGGATTGCCATTTAGTGCTGTCTCGATCGTTTTCCAACGGCGGATATCATAGAGTCTTGTCCCCTCGATAGCCAATTCACAAC
>ERZ773134.2106-NODE-2106-length-14987-cov-25.686177_pt1 | contig 14987 bp, 8 predicted proteins | sample MGYA00580856_ERZ773134 | MGnify/ENA primary metagenome ERZ773134 (study PRJEB29015, sample SAMEA2737823) | human gut metagenome | biome: human gut; feature: human-associated habitat; material: faeces | place: China | collected 2012 ... | reverse complement strand
CACCGTCGACAAGATCGAAAAGATCGGCCCTGACCTCGTGCGCGCGATTTTGGTCGACGACTACGCCATCGAGGGCGAAAAGGCGGATGAGATCCTCGCCTTCATCGGCATCAAGGGCACGAACGAAGAGGTGCTCGCTTCTCTTGAAAAGTACCGCGGCCGCAACGAGATGTTCGACCAGGGCCTCGACGAGCTGACGACCGTCGCCAAGTACCTCGGCGCGTTCGGCGTGCCGCAGGAGAACTTCGCGGTCGACCTGACCATCGCGCGCGGCCTCGACTACTACACCGGCACGGTGTACGAGACGACGCTGCTCGACCACCCCGAGATCGGCTCGGTCTGCTCCGGCGGCCGCTACGATAACCTTGCGGAGTACTATACTGACCGCAAGCTCCCCGGCGTCGGCATTTCGATCGGCGTGACGCGCCTGTTCTACGTCCTCGGCGAGCAGGGCCTTCTGAATAGCAACATCTGCACCGCGCCGGCGGACGTGCTCATCCTGCCGATGACCGAGGACCTGAGCGAGGCCATCTCGCTCGCCACCGACCTTCGCGCCGCAGGCGTCAGCACGCAGATCTATACGGAAAAGAAGAAGTTCAAGGCCAAGATGAACTACGCCGACAAGCTTAAGGTGCCCTACGTCTACTTCCTCGGCGAGGACGAGATCACCGCGGGCGTCGTGTCCTGCAAGGACATGCGCACCGGTGAGCAGGTCAAGCTTCCCCGCGCGGAAGCGGTGGAAAAGGCCAAGGCCTTTGTGGAGTCTGACCGCCAAAAGCCGGTCATTTGTGAAAAGTAAAAAAGTGGCAGCCCGAAAGGGCTGCTTCTTTTTTGCGCTCCCTCGGGGGAGCGGCTGCTTTCCGCGCAGAGTGCGGAGGGAAAATGCGGCGTGCGCGCCGCAGCACCAAGGGGGATATTCTCTTTCTCGAAAGAGAATATCCCCCCTTACACCCCCCAAGAGAAAGGGCTTTGATTGACAGCTTCGGGCTTGAACGACTTTTATGCCTCCGGAATGGAAATGCCTGCGTGCGGCGCTGCCGCGTTGAGAGTTGCTATACGATTTGACTTGCTTCTATTATCCGCTGCCGCTCTGCCCATCTTGTAGAAGTAGAGCCTAATTTCCGTCTACCGGAGCACTCCACAATGCGGCGAGCGTTAGCAATGCCGCTATTTCGCACGCAGTCTGCCGCCGAAGTAACGTCACTCGCGCCTCACGGTAGTAAGGCGCGGTTGCGAGTGGTGACGACTCGCAGGGGTTCATGGCGAAGCCATGTACACCGCACCCGATTGCGCAGCGCGTGCAGCTCTTCGAGCCCTAAACTGCCAATGTGCGGGGTCGAGGGGGAAGGCCCCTCGTCCTTTCTCTTGGGGGTGTAAGGGGGATATTCTCTTTCGAGAAAGAGAATATCCCCCCTTGTCGCGTCCCCACACGGTGTGGGGAACAACGATGCAGCGCTGCCGCGCTGCGATAAAAACCCCGCTGCGCAGGAGGTGCAAAAAAAGGCAGCCGAAAGGCTGCCTTTTTTTTAATCAACGGTGCGCATGAAGGACGTCGATCCCTTCTGAAATCTCACGTCCAGCTTCACGCGGTCCGCGCGCATATAGCTCGTGGTGTATTCATAGGTATGCCCGTTCTCGGTCGTGGTGCGGCGCTGATGGAAAAACGCCGCCGAGCCGGGCGCGCAGTGCAGAAGCTGCGCCTCGTGCGGCGCGAGCACAACGGCCTCATACGTGTCCGACGCGGAAAACGGGATGACGCCGACGTGGTAGAGCAGGCTGTAGAAGCTGTGCGTCTCCAAAAGCTCGCGCGTCAGGTTCGGGTAGATGTACTCGGGATAGTAGGACGTCTCCAAAATGAGCGGCTCGCCGTCGACGTTTCGCACGCGCGTGAAGCGATAGACCTTCACGCCCGGCTCAAGGCCCATGAGCGTCACGATCTTGGGACTCGGCGTGATGACCGCGAAGTCGACCAGCGTGGACGACGGCGTTTTGCCCAGCTGGGAAATTTCCGTCGTGAACGAATACTGCACGCCCTTGCGGCGCGTGTTCGGGTCAGTGACGAACGTGCCCTTGCCGCGCTTTCGCACGACGAAGCCCTCTTCTTCGAGCGCGCCGATGGCCTGACGGACCGTGTTGCGGCTGATATCGTAAACGCGGCAGAGCTCGGCCTCGCTCGGCAGCAGGTCGCCGACCTTGAGCGCGCCGGAGGTGATGCTGCGCTTGATGATGCCCATGAGCTGGGAGTAGAGCGGGATCTCGCTGTCAAGCGACAGCGGATTTTTGAGGACCGGATTGTGTTCCATGGTGGGAACCTCCCGAGAAATACGTTTTGGAATATTCCCATCATACCACATATCTTTGAGATGTTCCAGTACCTTTTTGCAATATTCCCATCATTTTACGCAAAAAAGCGGAGAAAAAGGCGGCCCGAAGGCCGCCTTTTTGAAATTTGACCGCTTCAGTCCAGAATTTCCTGCGCACCGGTCTTGATGCTGATGCGCACGGCGTGCGTTACGAGCGGGTCGCTCGTCTTTTGATGGTCGATATCGTAGACGGCGGTGGTGTAGACATAGCCGTCGCGGATGGAGAGGTCGGCAGGGGCGTAACTGATGCTGTCGTTATTTTCCGTGACACTGCCGTAGAAGTAGTCCGCATCGCCGATGGCCGTCCAAGTCTTGCCGGTGTCGTACGAAATGGACAGGTTGTTCTGCGCGGGCGGGAACTGGAGCGTCTTGACAATATTGCCGTGGTTATCAAAGGCGATGGATTCGTAACCGTCGATCTTTACGTACAGTTTGCCGTCATAATTGTAGAGCTCCGTAACATACGTTCCCATCGTCGCGCCGCCGATATGATAGTTAAGCGCCACTCTGCTGCCTCTGATCGAAAGTGTCGCGCGCACGGGTGAGTCGGTCAGAGAGTCGATCGGCAGGGTATCGATCGTTTCGACTGAGCCGCCCTCGTGCCAGCGATAGAATTTACCGCCCGCAGTGTACCAGAGGTAACCGCCCAGATCAACATAGCTGTCGGCAGCCTTGATGAGCGAATCGCGGCTGACGGCATTTGTCGTGGTGGCCGAAGATGCGTCGGATGGCTCAGTGCCAGACTGGGCGCTGTTGAACCATGCGAGCATCGCGTCGTAGAGCGTTGCATAGTCGCCGTAATCGCTGACCTTATAGTAGTATGCGTCGTCTCGCTGGTAGAGCATGATGTCCGTGCCCTCGAAGAACGCAAGGTGCGAGGAATCGTTGTTGCTGAGCCAGAGCGTGAGCGACCGTGCTCCGTCAGCAGGGGTGAACTTATCATGCAATAGCGCATAGCTGCACTCGTCAAGCCTGACCGTTGGCGTGACGTTCAGCATATCGCGGTCGGTGATCGCCGCATTGTCCCGGTAGAGAAACATCCACGCTGCGCCGCCGTTCGACGCGAGCTGAAGATCGGCCTGAAAATCGGAATCGTCCAGCGCGGGATCAGCCGCCGCGTCGGCGTCCCAGTTCACCGTGAAGCTTCTGACCATCGCCCGGAGTACCTCGGCCTCGCCCTCAACGGCGCGGTCGCGGTTCCAGCCCCACTGATTCTCTTCCGTGCTGCCGTCGAACGTCCAGTGCGTTGTGACCTCGTAGCAGGTGCCGTCCGGCGCATCAAAGAGCGTGACAATTGTGTTGCTCATGCCCTCGTGCGTCACAAAGCGCCAGCCCGCGTCGGTCTTCTCGGCCTTTGCGCCGGTGCTTTCCCATTCCGCCTTCGCTTCGTCAAGGCTCTGCTCGAGCTTCTTTGCGTTGAAGTAGGAGCCGGTGTCGTAGCGGGAGTACCAGAACTCCGTCCCCGGATTGCACGCCCAGGCGGTGATCGGCGCATAGAAGTAGTAGCTGCCGTCGCCCGAAATGAGCCGCGCCTCGCACTGGTTGGCGCGGCCGTAGCCGTCCGCCGCCGTGTCGTTCAGCAGGTCGGGAATGAACATCTTCGGCAGATCAAGCCCCGCGTAGTCGACATAGAAGTCGTGCAGGTAATACTTTTCCTCTCCGCTGTAGCTGCATCCGTTGTACCACAGCCCGTCGTTGCCGGTATAGGTGCCGATGATCTGATAGCCGGTCTTCTCGCCGCTGGTGTAGTGCAGGACGGTGAGATAGTGCGTCCAGTTCTCGTTGAGATATCCGTCGTCCGTCAGCTCCTGCCCGCCGACAATGTTGATCTGCGCGCCCGCCTCGTTCGTGGGCTTCATCTCATACTGGAAGTACCACAGCTCCAGCACCGTGCCGTCGGGGGAAAGGTTGCCGAGCGAATCTGCCTGCTCCAGCTGCGTCACGCGCACGTCGGCGACCGTGTCTTCGATCGAGCGGGACGCATAGTCGTTGTTTTCCGACACGGAATAGGTCATCGTGCCTTTTTTGAGGTCTTCCACGCACGCGGCGGCATAGTCGTCCATCGAGGCGTAGATCGGATTGACCTGTTCGTTCAAGCGGAAAACCGAACAAAAGAGTTCGCTGCCGTCTTCTTCGTAATCGCCGGCAAGGCCGAGGTAGACCGAGCCGTCCTTTTGCTTCAGAAGATAGACCTGATTCGGTTGACCGTCACTTGCCTCTTCGCAATGGCCGCTCCAAGCGGACTTGTTGTTCTGTATGAGATCGTCGACCGGCGAAGCTTTGGTGCTGCCGAAGAGCGCGTAGAAGGACTGCTTTTCCAGCGTGTATTCCTCCATCGGGCCGTAAATGGATGTGGAGCCCCAGGCGTCGCACAGCGTCACATACTTTTCTCCGGCAGTATTTGTCGTGGTGCGGAAGGAGGGGTAAGTGCCGTCCGTAAAGCCGTCCGTAAAGGCGGGCGCTTCATATAAGAGTATGTCGACCGTATAGCTCTTGTCGGCAAACGGGTCATCATTTTTCTGCGTCTGTGCGCGCTCGCCCCAGCCGACGGCGCAGCCCGCCGTCAGCGTCAGCGCCAGCACGAGGGCGACAACGCCGAGCCCGCGCTTTTTCTGCGCGCCCAGCACGTTCGTGATGCGGCGCTTCAGACGCTCGACCGTGCCGCCGAAGCACGTCGTCGCGGGCAGCGCCCGCACGCTGGACTGCACGGCGGCGAGCAGTGTCCGGCTGTAAGCCGCGCGCTCGGGGAGTTCGAGCCCGTCGGTCGCCGCGCTGTCGCAGGCGAGCTCGATGTCCTCGTCCGCCTGACGCAGCATCAGATACACCACGGGGTTGAACCAGTGCATCGCGTTGGCCGCGAGCAGCACGAGCTTTAAGAGCATATCGCGCCGCTTCAAATGGCACAGCTCATGGCGCAGGATGTAGCGCAGCTCCTGCACGTCATAGCGCTCGTGGGGCAGGAGCAGCCGCGGGCGAAGAAGACCTGTCACCGCGGGGGTGGAGATGGCCTCGCAGACGATCATCTCCGGCGCGCTCACGCCTAAGTCGCGCGCCGTGTCAGAGAGCATCGCGGCGTAGTCCGCGCGGGCGACGTCTCTCTTCCAGCGGCGCACCGTGCGGCGGAAGAGGGCGTAGGAGACACCCTGATACAACAGGAACGCCGCCGCGCCCGCGAGATAGCCGTAAAACAAGATCGTCGTCACGGGGATGTAGCGCGTCGTCTTCTGCTCGGGATTCGTCACAGGGCGCTGGATGATCGTGTCGCGCACCGCGGCGGGGGACTGGCCGCTTTTTTCGGCCATGTCGCCAAACAGGTTGTCGGTCGATTGGATGGTCGTCTTATCCGTGCCGACAAAGAGGGTGTAGTCCTTCGGCGGCTCAGCCTGCACCGGCGCGTTTTTCACCGAAAAATCGACCGGCAGCAGCAAAAAGACCGCCAGCGCCAGCCACAGCCAGCAGCGCGTCTTCGCGCGGTAGCGCTCGCGCCAGAGGGGTTTGAGTACCAGCATCGCCAGAATGGCGAGGGAACCTAACAGGGAAGTTTTCAACAGATTCAGCAGAAATGTTTCCATGGTGCGTCCTCCTTATATTTCCGTTTAACGGCTCATATCGTCCAAAAACTGCCGCAGCTCGTCGATCTCGCTCTGCTCGAGCGGCTTTTCGGCGTTCAGCGCCGCGACGAAGCTGCCGAGCGACCCGCCGTAGAGCCGCTTCAGGACGCTGCGGCTCTCAAATTCGAGGTATCTGTCTTTTGAGACGAGCGGCGTGTACAAATTGTTCCGCCCCTCGCGGCGGCTCGAGAGGAATCCTTTTTCGCACAGGCGAGTAAGGTAGGTGTTGACGGTGTTGGCGCTCCAGCCGTGGCTCGCGAGCGCGCCGTCGAGATCGCCGCGGCTGACCTCGCCGCCGACGGCCCAGATGGCCTGCATCACGGCAAGCTCCGCGTCGGGCAGTCTCTTCTTATCGTCCATGGGTTGACCTCCTTAGATGATCTACTACATTTGTCGTTGATAACTATATACTACATATGTAGTAGTTTGTCAAGCGCCTTTTATGTCCTTTTTTGTTTTGCAGCGAAAATTGCAGAAAACAGGGGAAAGACATGACGGCAAATCGTCAAAATGAAAGATACTGTTCAATTATTTGAATAAGTTCTTGCAAATCTTTCTGAAAATCGCTTGCTTTTGTGCAAAGCGCAAGGTATAATGAAGAAACCGTATGAAATCATTTGGCAATTCAATAAATAAAAATTTGAGAGGAGATCTTTATCATGGCAAAGTTCAAAGTTTACTACACCATCGAGCTCAACGAGGTGGCCACGCACATCTTCGAGTCCAACGACTTTGAAGTGAAGCTGTGCAGCCATAACGACGAGGAGACCTACGTCAAGGAGCTCGCCGAGTTCCAGCCCGACGCCATCATGTGCCGCACCGAGCCCATCACCGCCAAGATGATGGACACCTGCAAGAACCTCAAGGTCATCGGCAAGCAGGGCGCCGGCCTCGATAACATCGACATGGACCACGCCCACGCCAAGGACATCACCGTTGTCTACGCGCCTGCCGGCAACGCCAACGCCGTCGCCGAGCACGCCGTCATGCTGATGCTCATGTGCGCCAAGCGTTTCACCTATGTCGACCGTCAGTTCCGCAGCGGCAACTTCCTTGTCCGTATGGGCATGGAGCACACCTATGAGCTCGGCGGCAAGACCCTCGGTATGATCGGCTGCGGCCGTATCTCCCAGCTCGCCATGCAGAAGTGCAAGTACGGCTTCGGCATGAACGTCATCGGCTACGATCCGTACCTCACGCAGGACAAGATCGGCGATCTGTGCGAGCTGAAGGCCACCGCCAAGGAGGTCTGGGAGCAGGCCGACTTCGTGTCCGTGCATCTGCCTGTCGTTCCCTCCACCGAGCACTCCATCGGCCGTGAGCAGTTCAGCTGGATGAAGCCCACCGCTTCCTTCATCAACTGCGCGCGCGGCGCTCTGATCAAGGAGAACGAGCTTGTCGAGTGCCTGAAGGACGGCACGCTGTTCCAGGCCGGTCTCGACGTGTTCGAGCATGAGCCCATCCAGGAGTCCAGCCGCGAGCTGTTCAACCTCGACAACGTCATCATGACCCCGCACATGGCCGCCACCACCGAGCAGAGCGTTCTCAACTGCTGCACCTCCGTTGCCAACGACATCGTCGCCGTCTGCAACGGTCAGGAGCCCAAGGTCAAGGCCCAGAAGCCCAAGTTCTAAATTATTTCTGTTTCGTAGAAACTACTTATTAAAAGGGACGCCTCGAAAGAGGCGTCCCTTTTTTGCGCCCTTGGGTGGGGGGACAGGCAGGCAGAGCTGCTGCTTTCCCTGCGCCTTTGGGTGCAAAACGATCCTGTGGTGCAAGATATTCTTCATTCTTGTTAAATAGTTAACGAAATGAAAGAAAAAAATCAAAATTGCCTATATTTTTCGCAACTTTGCAGTTGATTTTTCATTTTTCTGTGTGTATAATCAAAATCGAAGAAAATCGGATCTCATTCCGGATTTACAAATTTTAAAGGAGAAGTCAAATGAAAGAATTGTACGTCGTCAACTGCTGCCGTACCGCTGTCGGTTCCTTCGGCGGTTCCCTGAAGAACACCCCTGCCGCTCAGCTCGGCTCCATCGTCGTGAAGGAAGCCCTCAAGCGCGCGAATGTCGCTCCCGAGAATGTCGATGAGCTGATGTTCGGCTGCATCCTGACCGCCGGTCTCGGTCAGAACGTCGCCCGTCAGGTCGGCGTGGGCGCCGGTCTCCCCTATTCCGTCCCCGCCTATACCGTCGGTATGGTCTGCGGCTCCGGTATGAAGTCCGTCATTGAGGCTGGCCGCGCCATCCTCGCCGGCGACGCCGATATCGTCGTCTGCGGCGGCACCGAGAACATGAGCGCCGCTCCTTATGCCGCTCCCGACGCCCGCTGGGGCGCCCGCATGGGCGACAAGAAGCTTGTCGACACCATGATCAAGGACGGCCTGTGGGATGCGTTCAACAACTACCACATGGGCACCACCGCCGAGAACATCTGCGATGTTTGGGGTATCACCCGCGAAGAGCTCGACGCCTTCGGCGCTGCCTCCCAGCAGAAGACCGAGGCTGCTCAGGCTGCCGGCCGTTTTGACGATGAGATCGTTCCCGTCCCCGTGAAGGTCAAGAAGGAGATCGTCGAGTTCAAGAAGGATGAGTTCCCCCGCGCCGGTTCCACCGTCGAGGGTCTTGCCAAGCTGCGCGGCGCGTTCCCCGTCGGCCCCGAGGGCGTTGAGGACGAGATCGTCCACACCTTCGAGCCCACCGGCATCCACGAAGCCGATACCAAGAAGCACGTCCAGCGCGTCACCGCCGGTAACGCCTCCGGCATCAACGACGGCGCTGCCGCCATCGTCCTCGCTTCCGGCGAGGCCGTGAAGAAGTACAACCTCAAGCCCATGGCCAAGCTCGTCAGCTGGGGCCAGGGCGGCGTCGACCCGAAGATCATGGGTGTCGGCCCCGTGCCCGCTTCCCGTCAGGCCATGCAGAAGGCCGGCCTGACCATCGACGATATCGACCTCGTCGAGGCCAACGAAGCCTTCGCGGCCCAGTCCATCGCTGTTGCCCGTGAGCTCGGCTTCGACATGAGCAAGGTCAACGTCAACGGCGGCGCGATCTCCATCGGCCACCCCGTCGGCGCTTCCGGTGCTCGTATCATCGTCACCCTGCTGCACGAAATGCTCAAGCGCGACGACGCCAAGAAGGGTCTTGCCACCCTCTGCATCGGCGGCGGCCAGGGCGTTGCCACCATCTTCGAGAAGTGCTAAAGCACCGCTAACCCCTGAAAATAAAAGGAGACCTCGAAAGAGGTCTCCTTTTTATTTTCTCCTCTGCACGGTGCAGGGAAAAAAGCAGTGCCCCTGCCGAGACGCAAAAAGGAAGCAGCCCTTTCGGGCTGCCCCTCACGCGCCCTCGCGGGCGCAAACGCCGTACAGTGCGCCGCGCTGCGATTTAACCCTCCGCCTGCGCGGCGACGATCGCCTCGTAGATCGTCTGCGGGTCGAGCTTATCATAGTCCGCGCTCGTCGCCATCGCGGCGGCATCGACCTGCTCGGCGATGAAGTTCGTGAAGTACTCCTCGCGCACCTCGTCGGCTGCGGCGGACTTGTCGAGCGGCAGGCGGAGCAGGATGTGATAGCCGAGGCTGGATTCGACGACTTCACTCACCTCGCCCTCGGAAAGCGCGTAGGCGGCGTCTTCAAACTCCTGCACCATCGAGCCGGTCGTGAAGGTGTAGCCCGTGGGATGGCTCTCGCGGCCGGGGTCCTCGCTGTACTCGTCGGCGAGCTCGGCAAAGTAGGAGGCGATGTCGTCGCCGGTGTAGGAATTGAGCTTTTCGACGAGCTCCTCAGCGAGCGCTTTCTTTTCGGCCTTCTGCTCGTCGGTGAGGGCTTCGCCGGTCGTCACGTCCTTCGTCGCAAGCAGGATGTGGTCCGCCGTGATGTAGCCCTGCTCGGCGGCGTAGACGCCGAGGTCCTCGTCGGAGGCGTAGAGCGCGCTGCCCTCGGTATTGTAGAGCTCATAGAGATCCTGATACAGGTAGTTCGAGCGCGCGACGCGGTCATAGGTCTCGCGGCGCATGCCGAGCTTGGCGATCTCGGCCTCAAAAGCTTCCTCGCTGCCGTACTGGTCAATGTAGCTCTGGTCGCTCTCGGCCATGGCGGCCTCCTGCTCGGCGGTAAGCGTCACGCCGTACTTGCTGGCGAGATTTTCAAGCACCAAGTGCTGCTTGACGGACGAGAGCACGCTTGCTTTCACATAGTCGGCGACACTCATGCCGTCGGAGAGGGTGTCGTCCCAGTTGATGGACGAGCCGGTGTAATACTGCATGTAGCTGTTGAGATACGACACGTCGTAGCCGATCCAGTATGCGACAAGGTCGGCGCTCGCGCCGTTGCCGTTCAGGCTTGCGACGATCGCGTCGGGCGCGACGCCGGTCGCTTCGTAGCAGAGACCCTCCTGCATCGTGCCGGAGGTGAAGCCGTTCGAGGGCGAGAGCGACACGACGGCAAAGGTGAGCGCCGCGGTGATGGCCGCCGCGCCAAGGAACGAAAGCAATCTCTTCTTGATCATAATGTTACCTCTTTTTCGTTTTCTTCCTTATTCACACGCAGGTCTCCGACCAGCGTCAAGGCTGTATCCAATGCGTCCTCGCCCAGCGAAAGACGCAGCAGGAGCTTCGGCTCCGTCCCCGTGGCGGAGAGCGTGAGCCGACGGCGGTTCTTCGGCAGTGAGCAGAGGGCCATCACGGCCTCTACGGGGACTGCCTCGGACGCGGCAAAGGTGAAGGTGATCTCGCTGCCGCGCTGCGAGATATCGCTCACACCGATCTGCACGGCCTCCGCGCGCAAAAGCGCGACGTCCATGAGCTTGAGGACCGGCTGGGGCGGCTCGCCGTAGCGGTCGATGAGCTCGTCGAGCAGCTCCTGTGACTGCTCGGCGGTGCGCAGCGCCGCGATGCGGCGGTAGATATCCATGCGCTGCTCGCCCGAGGGAATGTAGCTCCCCGGCAGGTTGGCCGAGACTGTGAGGTCTGCCGAGCATTCGGTGCGCTGCGGCGCCTTTTCACCGCGCTGCTCGAGTACGGCCTCTTCCAAGAGCTGCAAGTACATATCGTAGCCGACGCTCATCATGTAGCCCGACTGCTCGGGGCCGAGCAAATTGCCCGCGCCGCGAATCTCAAGGTCGCGCATCGCGATGCGGAAGCCCGAGCCAAACTCCGCGTATTCGCGGATGGCCGTCAGGCGCTTGGCCGCAACCTCGGTGAGGATCTTGCCCGCGCGGTAGGTCATATAGGCATACGCCCGGCGCGCGCTGCGGCCGATGCGCCCGCGGATCTGGTGCAGCTGAGCGAGGCCGAGGCGGTCGGCGTCCTCGATGATGAGGGTGTTGACATTCGGAATGTCGATGCCCGTCTCGATGATCGTCGTGCAGACGAGCACCTGAATTTCTCCGTCCGAGAGCTGCTGCATCACGGACGACAGGCCCTTTTCGTCCATCTTGCCGTGCGCGACGCCGATAGCGACGTCGTCGCCGAGGAGCTTTTTGAGTGTCGCGGCGCAGCGGTCGATGGTCTCGACGCGGTTGTGCATGTAGTAGACCTGCCCGCCGCGCGCAAGCTCGCGCCGGATGGCGTCGGCGATGACGCCCCAGTTATGCTCGAGCACATAGGTCTGCACCGGCTGGCGGTCGACGGGCGGGACCTCGATGGTCGACATGTCGCGGATGCCTGAGAGCGCCATGTTGAGCGTTCTGGGGATGGGCGTTGCCGAGAGCGTCAGCGTGTCGACCTGACGCGAGAGCTCCTTGAGCTTTTCCTTGTGCGTTACGCCGAAGCGCTGCTCCTCGTCGATGATGAGAAGGCCAAGGTCCTTGAAGTGCAAACTCTTTTGCAGCAGCGAGTGTGTGCCAATGAGTAAGTCGATCTTTCCCGCGGCGGCATCCTGTAAAATTTGTTTCTTCTGCGCCGGCGTTTTGAAGCGCGAGAGCACTTCGATGCGCACGGGGAACGAGCGGAAGCGGTTCAGCGCCGTCGCGTAGTGCTGCTGGGCGAGCACGGTGGTCGGCACTAAGATGGCCGCCTGCTTGACGTCGAGCACGCACTTCATCACGGCGCGCAGCGCGACCTCAGTCTTGCCGTAGCCGACGTCGCCGCAGAGTAGGCGGTCCATCGGCGTACTGCGCTCCATGTCGGCCTTGATCTCGGCGATGGCGCGGAGCTGATCGTCGGTCTCTTCGTAGTCGAAGGCCTCTTCAAACTCCTTCTGCCACGGGGAGTCGGGCGAGAAGGCGAAGCCCGGGCGGCGTTGGCGCTCAGCGTAGAGCGCGATGAGCCCCTTGGCGAGGTCCTTCGCCGCGGCGCGCGCCTTCGTTTTCGCGCGCGACCAGTCCGTGCCGCCGAGCTTACTGAGCTTCGTGCGCTGCTGGCCGTCCTCGTCCTCGCCATGGCCACCGATGTATTTCGACACCATGTCGAGCTGCGTCGCGGGGACGTATAAGCTGTCGTTGCCCGCGTAGCAGATCTTGATATAGTCCTTGTCCACGCCGTCGACGCGCATGCGCTCGATGCCCGCAAAGCGGCCGATGCCGTGGTGGACATGCACGACGAGATCGCCGGGGGAGAGGTCTTCATAGGACCGCAGCGCGGCGCGGGCCGACGTCTCTTTCTTCGGCCGCGCCTTTGCGCGCTTGCCGGAGAGGGGAGCGGTCAGCTGGCCCTCGGTCAGGATGACGAGCTTTAATTGTGGATATTCGCTGCCCGCGCTCAGCGCGCCGAGGCCGATGACGGTCTCGTGCGGGGCGGGGAGGCGGTCGTTTTTCAAGTTGAGCTGCGCGCGGATGTTCCGCTCTTCCAAAAGGCGCTGGAAATTCTTCGCGCGCGTTTCGTTGCCGCAGAGAACGAGCACGCCGCAGCCTGCGCCAAGATAGCGCTCCATGTCGCCCGCGGCGGTCTCCAGACTGCCGCCATACGACGGCAGCGAGCGCGCGTTCATGCTGAGGATGGCCCTCGGCGGCAGCAGATTGCGCGACGTGGGGAGCGAATCGAGCAGCAGCACGGGGAACGCGCCCATGCGGTGGCTCAATGCCTCCTGACTGAGCGCGAGCGCGGCGAATTCGCCGCACAAAACGCCCTCTTCGATGAGGGGCTTCACGTCCTCGGAGAGCTCCCAGTGGTAGTTCTTGCTGCGTTCCAAAACACGCATGCCGTCGCTGACGGCGATGAGCGTGTCGGGTGAAAGATAGTCGAGCGCGCAGACTTCGTCGGGGTAGCACGCGGCGAGATACCGGTCCATGCCGCCGAGCGGCAGGTCGTTACGAAGCCTCTCGATGTCGCTGCGCAGCGTTTGGACGATGGGGCTGTCTTCGGCCTTTTTCGCAATTTTCTGCGCGGCGCGCCCAAGGCGCTCGAGCATTTTTTCGCGCCCGCCGTCCGAGAGGGCGGGGAGCACCTCCGCTGCGGGCAGGACGGTCAGGGATTTGACGTTCTGCGTGCGGCGCTGGGTCGTCACGTCGAATTCGCCCATCGCGTCGACCTCGTCGTCGAAAAACTCGACGCGCACGGGCGCGCTCAGCGGCGACCAGACGTCGAGAATGCCGCCGCGCAGCGCGAACTGGCCGACGCCCTCGACCGTTTCCGCGCGCGTGTAGCCGCTTTCGACAAGCTTTTTCGAGAGCGCGTTCAGGTCAAAGCGGTCGCCGAGCGAAATGTCCGTCACCGCGCCGCGCAGCGCGTCGGGCGGGAGCGTTCGCTGCATCAGGCCGTCGACCGTCGCGACCAGGATCGGCGCTTTTCCGGCGGCAAGGCTGCACAGCGAGCCGATGCGCTGCTGCTCCCAGCCGTGGGAGGCGAACACGCGGTCGCGCAGCTGCCATTCGCGCGCGAACAGCAGGCTCACGTCCTCACCGAGCAGCTCGTGCAGGTCGCCCGCCATGCGGTTTGCCTCGTTTTCGTCCGCGCAGACGATCAAAAGCGGGCGCTGTGTCTTGTGCCGCACGGCAGCGGTGAGCTGCGCGCGGTGTACACCCGAAAGGCCCGACACGGCGATGGGCGATGTGCCCGCGTCAAGCGAGAGCAGCAGCTCGCGCACCTCGGGAAGAGATGCGAGCGCTTCGTTGAGTTTGTTCATCCCCTGCGCCATGCCGTATCCCTCCTCCCGCAGCGCGCAAAAGGGCAGATCCGCCGCAGCCGCGGCGGGTCATGCCCGTGGTCGTCAGTCATTTTATTATATAGGCTTTTGGCAAAAAGTCTATGTCGATTTTTTAAATTTTGGCGGCAAAAAGCGTTCAGCCGTTGTAGCGGTTCTGCGCGGCGCTCACGCCGTCGGTGATGATGCACTCCGCCGCGCCGAGCGCGCGGTCGAGCACACCGTCGATGACCTTGCGCTCATTGGCCGTGAACGGGCCGATGACCCAGTCGACAATGTCGTGCTCCGGCGCGCCGACGCCGACCTTGACGCGCGGGAAAGCGTCGGTGCCGAGGTGCGCGATGATGTTCTTGAGGCCGTTGTGTCCGCCTGCGCTGCCGCTGCCGCGCACGCGGAGCTTGCCGAGCGGGAGCGAAATATCGTCGGAGATGACGATGACGTGGTCAGCGGGAATTTTATAGAACCGCGCCGCCTCGCCCACAGCCTCGCCGGAGAGGTTCATGTAGGTCTGCGGCATCATCAAAAGCACATTCGCCCCGCCAAATTCGATGACCTCTGTCAGCGCGCGGAAGCGCAGGCGGTTGCAGCGCAGATCGCGCTTGTCGATCAGACGCTCCGCGGCCATGAAGCCGATGTTGTGGCGGGTGTTTTCATACTGCTTGCCGTAGTTGCCCAAACAGACGAGCAGCCATTCCGGCGGGCCGGATTTTTTGAAAATCATGAAAATGTTCCTCACTTTTTGCGCCCGTGAGGGCGCGGATGCTTTTTCGCACAGGTGCGAAAGGCTTTGCGGCACATGTGCCGCGTGATGCGACCCCCATTTTCTTTCCCGAGAAAGAAAACGGGCGTCGCCCGTCCAAAAGAAAGGCGTTTCCCATTGCAAGCGAGCAGCTCGAAGAGCTGCAATGCTTGCCGATTGCACTGCCCATA
>ERZ773134.2099-NODE-2099-length-15023-cov-9.259286_pt1 | contig 15023 bp, 13 predicted proteins | sample MGYA00580856_ERZ773134 | MGnify/ENA primary metagenome ERZ773134 (study PRJEB29015, sample SAMEA2737823) | human gut metagenome | biome: human gut; feature: human-associated habitat; material: faeces | place: China | collected 2012 ... | reverse complement strand
TGACGCAAGAAGAAATAGAAGAGGAAATAAAAAAATCAGCACAAGAAATAGCGAGAGAAGCAGCGAAACACCTCATGAAATGAAAGAAGAAGTTATTTTGTGGATCATCCGCTGGGGAGATCCGTACGCATTAGAGTGCAAGGCAATGACCAGATCGGAAGTCGAAGCGTATGCGCGCGAAAAGCAAAAAAAGCGCGGCGGTACATATGTAATCAATTAAAAAAAGCGCATCACAGCAACTGATGCGCTTAAAAGATGGCGTTCCCGCCTCTTGTTAGGACAAATATATTGTATCAAATAAGAGGCGGGAAGTCAAGCGATACACGCGGGGACTCCCGCTTTTAAACCTCGATAAAGATATTAAAGTTAGGACAGATAAAAGATGGCAACACGGAGAAAAACGTACAAATTACGGGGCGGAGACGTCTACGACGTAGAGGAATATCCAGACGGAAGATATGGAGCAAAAGGAAAGGCACGGCAAAAGAAAAAGAAACCGACGCCGGAACAGATGGCGGCAGTCAACCAAGCCAACCGAGCGAAGATATGCAGACGATTACTGATCGAATATTTTGATGCAGGAGACTACTTTGTAACATACACCTACAAAGTCGAGCAAAGACCGAAAGACATGACAGTGGCACTAAAAGACTTACAAAAAGCACTCCGAAAGCTCCGTCCGAAATATAAAAAGGCAAACACTCCGTTTTACTGGATCAGAAACATAGAGCGGGGCACAAAGGGTGCATGGCACATCCATCTAGTCATTAAAAAAACATCAGGGGCGGCAGAATGGATCGAAGATGCATGGGAACACGGAGCAATCTATATTACGCAGATCAAAAAAAGCCGGTTTTACGATGAGGATTTTACAAAACTGGCAAACTATATGACAAAAAACGAAAAAACAAGAGAAAAACGATCGGACGGAAGCAAAGGAAAACCGCGACTAAAAGAAGCAAGCTACAACCATGCGAAAAATATGCCGTTACCCGAACCGAAATCCCAAAAACTTGTACGCTGGCAAAAAGAAGTAAAACCCAAAAAAGGCTATTACATCGCAAACAGTTACGAGGGGATCAACCCGGCTACGGGGATGAGATACCGCAGATACACACTGATCAGAATCCACAGGAGGATTTAAAATGAAAACAGTAAATATCTACATAGAAACCACCATAAAATCCCCCATTGTAAAAGATGGGAAATACGCATCCGCCCTAGTATTTACTAGGTCAAACGGAGAAGAAGCATACCGGGTCATGAGTGGCGAAGAGTGCGAATCTACTTACAACAGATTGACGCTGATCGCAATCATAAAATCATTACAAAAATTAAAAGAGCAGTGTCATGTTGTAATTCACACTGATAACGCTTATATCAAAAATATTTCAGAACAAGGAGCGCCGGAGAAGTGGCGGCGATCCGAGTGGAAAAAAGCCACAGGCGCGGAAGTCCAAAATAAAGAATTATGGAAAATGTACCTTGAGGAAGCGGAGAAACACGAAACGGAATTTCGCTTTTGCGCCAGCAATGATTATCAGGGATTGCTAAGAGAAGAACTAACATAAGGAGGACACCATGAGAATTACAAAAGAAGCAAGATGCGCGAAAAACGCAAGGGAATACATCGACAACCGCCCAAGACTCGTTGAAGGAAAGATATATACGTTGATTTTCCGGCAGCAGCCGGAAAGAAGCGAAAAACACACTGCCATCAAGAAACGGATGCGCTTTTTAAAAGCGTTTCCACACCACGCACTTTTTGAAAACCCTTACGGGATCAAAAGATCGTTTACCTGGTGGGAAGTGGAAAAATTACCGAAAGGAGACCAGCCGCATTTGTACAAGATATTCTCCTTCGATACCGTCCAAGTCCTCTCCGGATCGATCAATACGATATCGGCGTAGTATCCGGGACGGATGTATCCCCTCCTATCGATACGAAACAGCTCCGCCGGCATATGCGCCATCTTCTCGACCACCTTCTCGTACGTGAAACGGCCTTCCATCGCCAGCTCCAACATCGTGATCAAGGAGTGCTGGATAAGCGGTCCTCCGGAAGCCGCCTTCAGGCAAGAGCCTTGCTTCTCCTCCGGTAGATGCGGGGCATGGTCGGTAGCTACGATATCGATCGTATTGTTATTGACCGCCTCACGCAGCGCCGCGCGATCCTCGATCGTCTTGATAGAAGGATTCCACTTGATACGATTACCGAACCTAGCGTAATCGCCGTCATGAAACCATAGATGGTGCACGCAGACCTCGCCGGTTATCTTTTTCTCGCTCAAGGGAAGATGGTTACTGAGCAACGATAATTCCTTCTCCGTGGAGAGATGCAGGATATGCAATCGGGAATCCAGGCGGGTAGCCAATTCAACCGCCTCGGCCGAGCATTGGTAGCAGGCCTCCTCGCTACGGATCTTGCTATGGAAAGAGATATCCAGATCCTCGCCATACAAGTTCGTATAATACTGGATATTACGCCGGATCACCTCCTCTTTCTCCGCATGGATGGCGATCAGCATACCGGCCTCGCCGAAGATACGCTCCAACGAGTCTTTCTTGTCCACCAGCATATTCCCCGTAGACGAGCCGAGGAAGAGTTTCAATCCCGGCACACGGCTACGATCCAGCCTCCGGATCTCGTCCATATTATCGTTCGTCCCACCGAAGAAGAAGGAGTAATTCGCACGGGAGACCTCGGCGGCACGGTTGAATTTCCATTCCAGATCGGCGATCGTCGTGGTCTGTGGCTTCGTGTTCGGCATGTCCATGAAGGTCGTCACGCCACCGGCCACGGCCGCACGGCTCTCGGTCCCGATATCTCCCTTATGGGTAAGCCCGGGGTCCCGGAAATGCACCTGATCGTCGATAACGCCCGGTATCAACCATTTCCCCGTAGCGTCGATCACTTGGTTCGCCTCGGCACGCACGTTCCCGGGAACCTCCCCCTCGAACACCGCCGCGATCTTATCCCCCTCCACCAACACCGAGCCGATAAAAGAACGGCCCTCGTTGATGATTCTCGGATTTTGGATTAATATTTTATTCATCTTTCTTATTCTATTATAAATTGTCAAACTCTGTTTTCATTAGGCATGGCTCGCATGTTTCCTCGGATACTTCCTGAAGAAACTCCACCATTTCAACTGAAGGACGCCGAATAAAGCCTCCCCGAATATCGAAGAGTTCATCTTGGAGACACCCAAGGCACGGTTGATAAAGATGATCGGCACCTCCACGAGCTTGAAGCCGCACTTATAAGCCGTAAACTTCATCTCCACCTGAAAGGCGTATCCCTTGAAATGGACACGGTCCAGATCGATCGTCTCCAGCACCTCACGGCGGTAACATTTAAAGCCCGCCGTCGTATCCTGTATCTTCATACCCGTGACGATACGGACATACACCGAGGCGAAATAAGACATCAACACACGGCCCAACGGCCAGTTCACCACATTCACCCCGTTGCAATACCTCGACCCGATGGCTACGTCGGCACCCTGCGCGGTACAAGCGGCGTATAGCTTCGGCAGGTCATTGGGATTATGACTGAAATCGGCGTCCATCTCGAAAATAAAATCATATTTATGCTCGATAGCCCATTTAAAACCCCGGATATAAGCGGTACCCAATCCCAGCTTCCCTTTACGCTCCACGATAAAAAGACGCTCCGGGAACTCCTTCTGCAAGCCCTTCACGATAGCCGCCGTCCCATCCGGAGAGCCATCATCGATCACCAAGATATGAAACACTTTCTCCAGCCCGAACACGGCACGAATGATATTCTCAATATTCTCCTTCTCGTTGTATGTAGGAATAATGACGATACTGTCTGACATATACTTTAATCAATTAATTTTTTAGCTCATTATATATACGACTGTAAACCATTTGTAAATTACTCTCCAAAGTTACATATTTTTTCTGTGTAAATCTATCATCCAGTTAGCCCATTCGTCTGTTCCATGATAAGCAAATGTATTTTGGCTTTTCACCCAACTTCTCCGATTTCCCCCTAAATGCCTAATACTCAAATTAAGCTGATTTATTCTTCCACTTTTATTCGATTATTCCAGCGTTTTTCCGTAAGTTTGTCTTCATTAATTTCTAACGCTTGTAAAATTAAGTACTATGAATATACAGCAACTCGAATATATCCTAGCGGTGGATACTTATCGTCATTTCGCAAAGGCAGCAGAGCATTGTAGGGTGACACAACCGACATTGAGTATGATGATCCAAAAGCTGGAAGACGAACTAGGTATTAAATTGTTCGATCGAAACCTACAACCCGTTCGCCCCACACCTGCCGGACGTAAGGTTATTGAGCAAGCGAGAAATGTCCTCTATCAGGCTTCTCTTATCAAAGATATCGTGAACGAGGAGGAACAGTCATTGAAAGGTACGTTCCGCTTAGCGGTGCTACCGACTATCGCCCCTTATTTACTACCTCGCTTTTTCCAGCAATTATCGGAAAAGCATACGGATCTTGACATCCGTATGCTGGAAATGAAAACCGCTCCCACTATGGCCGCCCTGCAAAACGGGGAAATCGACGCCGCTATCATAGCGAACCAACCCACTGAATCCAATTTACAAGGAGATATATTATATTATGAGCAATTCTTCGGATACGTGGCTCACAACGAATCTATATTCAAAAAGGATTTGATCCGTACCGCCGATATCAACGACGAGCGGTTGTGGCTGTTGGACGAGGGACATTGCTTCCGTGACCAGCTGATGCGTTTCTGCCAGATGGAGAAGGTAAAGGTTCGCCAAGCCGCTTACCGTTTAGGTAGCCTAGAGACATTTATGCGTATGGTGGAAAGCGGTAACGGTATTACGTTCATCCCGGAATTGGCTACCCTGCAGTTAAGTAAAGAGCAGAAAGAATTGGTACGTCCGTTCGCCATTCCCAAGCCGACACGGGAGATCGTCTTTGTCACCCGTAAAGATTTTATCCGGCATACCGTAGCGGGTATTTTAATAGAGAGCATCAAGAAAGCGGTACCTAAAGAAATGTTGACTTTGCAGCCCGGACAAAAGGTTGTGTGATTTTTTTGATAAATCCCATAGGGTATTTCTTTCCTGGGCGATCATATAAGTACAAAGTGATTATTTACCATTAAAACAATACAAATATGAAAGCGCTCTGTAAACAAACTATGGGATTTATCCTGATGATACTGTTGGCTTGCGGTGTAACCTCTATAAAGGCACAGGATAGCGCAGACGATGAGTTTATCACTGTCAGCGGTGTAGTAAAAGACAAGCAAACACGAAAAAAACTGGAATACGTAAATATCTCTATTCCGGGAACCAACGTGGGAACGATCACCAATAATGACGGTGAGTTCTCTATCAAAGTGAAAAACGGCCTCCATGCCAGACAAGTAGAAGTATCGCATATCGGATATTTGAATGGCTTGATCCCCGTAAACGATAAGGACATATTAGAATGTACGGTATTACTCGAACCGAACATGAATACGCTCAGCGAAGTCATTATCCGGGCCGGAGATCCTCGATATATCGTAGAGGAAGCGATTGAGAAAGTAAATAAGAATTACATTACCACGGGTAGCATGCTTACCGGGTTCTACCGGGAGACCGCACAAAAAGGCCGTCGCTATATCAATATATCGGAAGCGGTTATCGATGTTTACAAAACTCCCTATAAGGACAGGAACGTGGAACGGGATCGGGTACAGATCTATAAAGGACGTAAATTATTGAGCGAGAAGGCTAGCGACACATTAGCCGTGAAATTATTGGGAGGCCCTAACCTATCCGTTTACGTGGATGTGGTGAAGAATCCGGATTTATTGCTCGACCCGAATATCTTACCTTATTACGCCTTCCGTATGGAAGAAAGCGTGATGTTAAACGACCGACCGCATTACGTAATCAGTTTCCAACCTCAAGCGATCTTGCCTTACGCTTTATATTACGGCAAATTATATATCGATAAGGAACGGCTTTCCTTCAGCCGTGCGGAATTCGCCCTCAGCATGGATGACCGGAATAAGGCTACCGAGGCCATCCTCCGCAAAAAGCCTTTTGGCTTGCGATTTAAACCCGTGGAGGTAGCTTTCCTCGTAACTTACAAAGAACGTGACGGCATGAGCTATCTGAGTTATATCCGCAATGAGGTTCGCTTTAAATGCGACTGGAAACGAAAACTCTTCTCTACCAACTACACGATCGTATCCGAGATGGTCGTTACCGATGGTAAAGAACAAAATAACTCCATCCCCTACCGGATGTCTTTTAAAGCGGATCAGTCTCTATCCGACAAGGTATCGGACTTCGCCGACGAGAACTTCTGGGGAGCTTACAACATTATCGAGCCTACCGAGTCTTTGGAGAATGCGGTATATAAATTAAAGAAGCAACATAAAAATTGACCGTGTAAATATACTATCGACAATGATATGGACAAATCATTATCTTTGTCCATTATCAATTATCTGTTGAAACCAAATTATTATGGATTTGTTCGTACTCAAAAAGATCAAGGAAGGGGATATTAAAGCATTCGAAAGTATTTTCAGGCTTTATTATACCCCTCTTTGCCTGTACGCAACCAGTATAACAGGAGAGCAGGAAGTCGCAGAGGAGATAGTTCAGGACTTGTTTTATGTATTCTGGAAAGAAAGAGAATCTCTTCCAATCTTACGTTCCATCAAGAACTACCTTTATGGAGCTACCCGGAACCGGTCCTTACAATATCTGGAGCATCGGGAAGTACGATACCGATACCGGAATACGGTTTTAGCCGGAGAGAATCCGGAATCCGAATCGTATACCCCGCAAGATCAACTTGAGTACAAAGAATTGCAATCCTTGGTCAACCGGGCATTAGGTAAATTGCCCGAACGCCGCCTCCGGATCTTTCGGATGCACCGTTTCGAAGGAATGAAATACGCGGAGATAGCCTCCAGCCTCTCATTGTCCATAAAGACAGTAGAAGCGGAAATGACCAAGGCACTACAAACACTAAGAAAAGAAATCGAGAATTATACCTAACAGTTATGAATCAAATAGAAAAAAATAAATTGAAGACAGACCAAGCATGGGAACAATTATACACTCGCTTGGAGCAAGACGGGCTGCTGGATAAGCCAATTTCCGGTACACAAATCCCATACCGGATCGGACTTATGAAATGGGCCGCCGCTATCGTTATACTCTGTGTATCGGTAGCTACGGCTATTTTCCTTGGACGAGAACGGACACCGGAAACCACTCTGCTCACCCTGCATAATAACGAGGCTTCCACCACCTTGGTCACGACTTTGGAAGACGGGTCTATCGTTTATCTGGCCGATAACAGTCAGTTAAGCTATCCGGAACATTTCCAAAGAGAAAAAAGAGAGGTGTCTCTACTAGGAAACGCCCTTTTTGATGTAAGCGGGAATAAGGAACGTCCTTTCCTAATCGAGACAGAGCAGGCCCGGATCGAGGTATTGGGAACCTCATTCAATATCAAAAGCTCGGATAAAAGCGCCTTTGAATTGGCCGTTCGCCGGGGATTAGTGAAAGTGACACTCAAGAAGAACGGAGAACAAACGCTTGTAAAGGCCGGTCAAACCGTATCCTTATTCTCCAACCGTTTACAAGTAGCTCCGACTCAAGATAACGAACAATTTTCCGATTACACCCGCCGTATCCAGTTTAAGGATGAGCGCTTAGGAGATATCTTGCATGTAATTAATCTGGAGTATCCGATGATGCCATTGAAGACAACGGCTGATTTAGAGAATAGACGGCTGACCGTTAGTTTCTATAATAACTCACCCGCGACGATGGCTGAACTGATCTGCGCGGCGTTAAAACTAAAATGTACGCAACAAAATAATATATGGATGATTTCCGAACCTTGAGACAGCTGATCGTAGGATGGTTGCTGTTACTCGTAGCTCTCATCCCTATGAATGCCCAGAAGGGTAACGTACTGGGACAGGTCATACGATTGCCTAAATCAAAAGGAAATATCTACCAATTGCTGGGACTCGTCACGGAACGTTCCGGCTATCTTTTTATATACGACAGTAAGATTATCGATAATGAACAAACAACATCGATAAAAGGTGGAGATTATACGATACAAGAAGCTATATACGCTATTACCGGTAATAAAAATCTGGCGATCCGTACGATAGAGAACCATCTCTTGCTTTATCTGCCAGAGAGTCCCTCCGCTCCTAAAAGCGCATCCGTAACTCCCGATTCCATACAAACCTATTTCTCGATAGAAGGTTCTTTACAGGATCAATATACCCATGAGCCAATCGCGTTCGGATCGGTAGGAATCGGCGAGGCCGCTATCGGCACCATCACCAACCAGAATGGAGAGTTCCGATTGAAATTACCGGACTCACTCCGATTATCCAAGGTACGTTTCTCTCATATCGGCTATCTTCCCCAAGAGATAGATGGTCGGGAGTTAATAGATAAACATACCGTCTTATCCCTAGAGCCTAAAGTAATCTCCATCCAAGAAGTTATCGTGCGTCTAACCAATCCGAAACGCTTATTACAGGAGATGCTGGACAAGAGAAGAAGCAATTATTCCCAGCACCCGATTTACCTTACCACATTTTACAGAGAAGGCGTTGAACGTAAAAAAGGACTCGTAGGACTGACCGAGGCTGTTTTTAAGGTATATAAGGCATCTTACCACAGCAATGCCTTGGCCGATCAAGTGAAACTACTAAAGATGCGCCGCATCAGTAACGAGCAGGAAAAGGACACATTGATCACAAAAATGAAGTCGGGTATCTACTCCTGCCTTGTCTTGGACTTGATGAAACAGTTACCGGAGTTTCTGGATCCTAGCCCGGATTCACCCTATACATACGCCCATACCGACATCACGGTAGTGGATGATCGACTTGCTAACGTCATCTCTTTCGAGCAACGAAAGAGTATCAATGAACCGCTTTATCGGGGACAGATATATATCGACATGGAAAATAATGCCTTATTAAGGGTGGACTTTGAGGTCAATCCCCAATATATCGAGCAAGCGGCCGGCATGTTCGTCGAGAGAAAAAGCCGGAATTTACGGATCACGCCCCAGAAAGTAGCCTATACGGTATCTTACAAGCAATGGAATGGCACCTACTACATTAACCATATCCGGGGAGATCTGCATTTTAAAATTAAAAAAAGAAGACAACTTTTTAACACAAATATTTTACATACTTGGTTCGAAATGGTTACCTGTAAGATAGATACAGCCAATGTGAACCGCTTCTCACGCATTGAATCCCTTCCCACCCGCACGGTTTTCTCGGATACCCACTTCAACTACGACGAGGGTTTCTGGGGAGATTTTAACGTAATATTACCCGAAGACAAACTGAATGAGGCTATTAGCAGAATCACCTCAAAGATAGAGGAAACGAACTACTAATCCCCTGAAAATCATAAAGAGAGCCTTTTCGCAAAGGCTCTCTTTATAGGTTTTTAATAGGTATTAGTCTTTAAGGCAAAAAGATTGTTTAGGTTATCTGCATGCAAAGATGGGCTAATTAATATAATTGAGCAAATAAAAAAAGATATTGTACAACACATTTTTTTAAGTTTATCGAAACTTCTTTGCAGCTTGTGTTACTTTTTAACAATTACAGACTCCAATAGATCATCTGATGGATGCTACCTCGATAGACTCCTTTCACGTCCGCCAACACGGCATGTTCATTCGTGATCGACATGAAGTAGGACTCATCCAGCTTCAAATAAGTCGTATGAGCGACAGCTACCACTACCGCATCATATTTCTTCCCGGGCCTCTCTACTAACCGGATACCGTACTCTTGCAATACTTCCAAAGGGGAAGCGAACGGATCCATCACATCGACCTCGGCTCCGAAGTCCTTAAACTCATTGATAATATCGGCTACTTTCGAGTTACGTATATCCGATACGTTTTCCTTAAAAGTCATACCCATCACCAACACATGCGCTCCTAGGATATTTTTCCCCTGCGAGATAATCTTTTTCACGACCTTCTTTCCGATATACCGTCCCATGGAATCGTTCACGTAGCGACCGGAGTTGATCATCTTCGTGTGATATTGCAATTCTTTGGCTTTATGCACCAGATAGTAAGGATCTACCCCTATACAATGCCCACCTACCAATCCGGGAGAGAAAGGCAGGAAATTCCATTTCGTTCCGGCGGCTTTCAATACATCAAACGTATTTACCCCCATTCGATCGAAAATAATGGAAAGCTCGTTCATAAGCTATATTCACATCACGCTGGGTATTCTCGATAATCTTGGCGGCTTCGGCTACCTTGATACTAGGCGCACGGTGCAACCCCGCTTGAACGACCAGCTTATAGACTTCCGATATCGTTTCCAAAGCTTCGGCATCGCAGCCGGAAACGATCTTCACGGTATTTACCAAGGTATGTACCTTATCACCCGGATTGATTCGTTCCGGTGAGTATCCAACCTTAAAGTCCTCTCCTACTCTCAACCCTGAAACCTCCTCCAAGATCGGGATGCAATCCTCTTCCGTACATCCCGGATATACGGTAGATTCGTATACTACATAATCGCCTCGTTTAAGGACTTTGCCTACCGTGCGGGTCGCACCCAACAAAGGGGATAGATCCGGCTCGTTATGGCTGTCTATCGGGGTAGGAACAGCTATAACGTAAAAGGAAGCCTCCCGCAACTTTTCTATAGAAGAAGTAAATGTGATATCTTTATGTTCAAATACCTCAGTAGGAAGCTCACCACACGGATCAATACAGTTCCGAAGCTTGTCCAAGCGATCCTCGTTGATATCAAATCCGATAACGGAAACATGTTTAGCGAATTCCATCGCGATAGGAAGCCCGACATATCCTAGTCCGATTAGGGCAAGTTTCGTTTGTTTATCTAGTAACTTTGTATACATCTTATTATTTCATCATTCTACTTAAAAGTCCGGGTTCCAAGGAGTGTCCCAAACAGACGAGATTGTATGCAAATGTAGCAATCTTCAGTTTACCTAACGGTATAAAGGACGTTTTATTTCATAGAGAAGGTCCCTTATCTCGTTTCCAAAATAAGGGACCTTGTCTTCTAAGTATAAAATGTTTCTTTTACTGCAAACGGCGGATACCTATAGCCTTGTTATATTGGGCTAAAGAAGCCTTTTGCTGATACCAAGTCTGGATCAAGCTACTGTAAGACTGAATCCATGACAATTGGGCGGAGAGCACATCCAAGATCGGTAGTTTACCCTCGTTGTAGCTGAAGGTATTCAAATCAAGGTTCTCCTCGGCAATCTTACAAGCCTCTTCCGCGACGGTAATTTGTTTCGTATACTCGGTTAGGCTTGTCCATGCGTTCGCTACCTCTTGAGCGATCTTATCACGCGTATTGTCCAAGGCGTATTCCTTACTACGAAGGATAGCCTTCTGGGAATTTACCTCCTTGAAACGGGCTCCCCAACGGAACAAAGGTATCTTCAAGGAAGCGAAGACGGCCGGAGTCCACAACTGGTCCGAACCTTTCACGTTCAACATCGGCGTACCCCAAGTACCTTGAAAACCGATCGCCAAAGACGGGTTATATTTCGCCTTTGACAAATTGATCTGTCTCTTTTGATACTCTATGTTCAACTCGGAAATAGCGTAGTCCGGACGATTCCGAAGAGCTACATCCTCTCCTACTTGCAACGGCAAAGCCAGATAGGTCGTAATGGAATCTTCCACCTCGATCGGGTCTAACGGAGACACACCCATCAATGAGTTCAGGTTCTGTAACGCGATCTGATACTCCTTATAAGCCGAGCTTTTATTCAATTCCGCTTCTTTCAAGCGGGACTCCACTTGCAATAAATCGGTCTTGCTGATCTGGCCGTCATTGAAACGGATCGTCAACACGTTCGCCAACTCCCCGACAATGTCTACATACTGGCACATCACATCGTACATACCTTTACGTGCGGCGGCCGTCCAATAGTTCAAATCGGCGGAATAAACGATATTATCCGTTGTCAATTCTTCCGCTTGCTCGGTGATCTTGCCTTGTACCTGAGCTGCCTTATAGTTATTATAGATCTGTCCACCGGCATAGATGGGCTGGCTCACCGTAGCGCCTAGGCTATACGTATTATGGTCCATCTCTACGGACATGCCCGGTCCGAAATCCAAATCATATTTATTGATACGATACTGATAACTGCCGGAGAAGTCTACCGAAGGGAAGAAACCGGTCTTAGCGGCCTTGATCGCATGCTGCATAGCGATACGCTCCTCAGAGCTTTGCTTGATCTGACGGCTGTATTCAAGGACCCGTTCCTTATATTCCACAGCCGATAGCCGGGTGTCTTGCGCTTTAGCGGACAAGACACCCAACAATAAACAACCTATGATTATTTTATTTCTCATACCTTTTACTCTGATTTAATCTTAAAGAAAACACAATAAGTAACCGGAAGCACGAAGATCGTCAAGATCGTAGATACGAACAGACCACCCATGATGGTAGCCGCCATACCGGCGAACATAGCGTCACCCAACAACGGCAACATACCTAAGATCGTCGTACCGGAAGCCATCGTCACCGGAACGATACGGGTTTTTGTTGCCTCTATCACGGCATTCACCGGAGACAAGCCCGCATTCAATTGTAAACCGATCTCGTCCACCAGCACGATCGCATTCTTGATATTCATACCGATCAAGCCCAACAGACCCAGCATAGCAAAGAAGTCGAGGGACTTACCGAACACCAACAATCCCAATACCACACCAATGAAGATCAACGGCAGCATCGCCATGATCAATACCGGTTTCCGGTAATATTTCGGGAATAAGAATAACAAGGTGACATAAATCAAACCGAACATCAACGGGATATTAGCGGCGATCGCCTTATTACCTTTATCTTGCTCGGATTGCTCACCGAAATACGTCATCTTATATCCTTCCGGCACCTGAATCTTCTCCTGTATCTCTTTCCACAAATGACTGAAAGCAGCCATCGTATTGGCGCCACGCTTCGGCTCACACTGCATAAGCATACACGGCTCACGGTTGAATCGTCTCACTACGTTAAACTCATAATCCAGCGAGAAATCATCGATCACCTGCTCCACTTTTACCGAACGGCCTTTAGCACTATAAACCGGCAAAGTCTTTATATCATTCAGACTGATAGAATCCTTATCCGCATCTTTCAGTAAGATCGGCATAAACACATCGCCCTCACGATACTCACCCAAAGGTACGCCATTCGTAGCCGAACGCAAGGAATAAGCCACCTGTTGACGGGTAATACCCAGACGCAAACCTTTCTCTTGGGAATATAGCGGCTTCCATACCGGAACCTTGTTACCCCAACTATTGCGAACCTCCATCACCTGATCATAATTCCGGGCGATCTCCTGCGCCCTTTGCGTCAAGGCAACCAACGTGTCTACGTTATCGCCGATAAAACCGATCTCGATCGCCGCATCCGGAACCGGAGACAAGGCGAACAAAGCCGAACGGGTCAATATATTCGGATAGTTAGCGACCATATAATCGTAGAACTTACCCTCTTCCGCTTGCGCATCCTCCGGATCTTGTGTCTCGATCAACACATTGGCGAAGTTTGGCTTCGGGCCGATAGAAGAACTGGCCAAGTAATAACGTACCGGCGAACCTCCCAAGGTAAACGAGTATGATTTGATATTCTCATTCTTACTGAGATATTCCTCTTCTATCTTCTTCACGTTCGTCTCCACGTCGTAGATGCTATATCCTTCCGGGAAGATCAAGTCCGCACGGAAATAAGGCTTGCTCATGATCGGGAAGAAACTCTGCGGCATGATGCTCATCACGAACAAGGAAAGGAATAACGTAGCTACCACGGTAGAGATCGTTACATATCTACGCTTGATCAAACGGCCCAATACCGACTCAAATTTATGGTACAGCTTCGTATCGTACGGGTCTTTGTTCTCACCCGGTTTCGCCTCTTTCAAGATAAAATTACCGAAGGTAGTCGTTTGCGTCAAGGCCAAGACCCAGCTTAATCCCAAGGATACCGCCAATACGATAAACAACGGTTTCACAATCTCGGCCACGGATGCCGGTGCCAAGTACATCGGCAAGAAAGAACATACGGCGATAAAGGTAGCGCCCAACAACGCCCACTGCGGTTTCGTCGCGCCATCGATCAACGCCTGATAACGGGAAAGTCCCCGCTTGATACCGACTTGGGCATTATCCGTCACCACGATAGCGTTATCCACCAACATACCCATAGCGATAATAAAGGCCGCCAACGAGGTTCGGTTCAAGCCGACACCCCAGATCAACATGATCAATAAGGTACCACCTACCGAGAACAACAACGAACTACCGACCAACATACCGGCACGGGACCCCATCACGATAAAGATAATCACGATAACGATCAACAACGACTCGATCAAGTTCAAGATAAAACCGTTGTTCGCCTCATCCGCGATCTTGTTCTCCGGATAGATCGTTTTCAGGTCCATACCCACCGGGAACAGCTGCTCCATCTCCGCTAAATGATCCGCCACGGCGTTACCCACGGCAACCACATCGTCTTTCGAACCGGTAGCGACACCGATACCGATGGCACGCTTACCGTCCACACGCATCAGGTTCGAGGGAGGGTCCATATAACCACGCTCTACCGTAGCGATATCTCCCAAACGAACCTCACCGCCACTTTTCGTCACGATCAATTGGTCCCGGATATCTTGTATATCCTTATACGTACCTTCCGCACGCAAACGCAATTGATAATTACCGGTATTGATATCTCCCGTATTCACCAACAAGTTCTGCGTTTGCATCACCTGCTGGATAGCGTTCGGGTCGATACCTAGGTTAGCCAGTTTCGGGATAGAGATCTTTACGTTGACAACTTGTGTCTGTTCACCGAATAGGTAGACCTTCTGTACACCCGGTACAGGAGATAGCTCCGTCTTGATCTTTTGCGCCCAATTACGCAGGTCGTCGTAAGTATATCCCTCATCGGCCG
>ERZ773134.2075-NODE-2075-length-15155-cov-2.853245_pt1 | contig 15155 bp, 13 predicted proteins | sample MGYA00580856_ERZ773134 | MGnify/ENA primary metagenome ERZ773134 (study PRJEB29015, sample SAMEA2737823) | human gut metagenome | biome: human gut; feature: human-associated habitat; material: faeces | place: China | collected 2012 ... | reverse complement strand
TCGACCAGCAGGATGGTGATGCCTTCGCGGTGCAGCGTCTCGATGATCTTGAAGATGTCGCGGATGACGATCGGCGCCAAGCCCAGCGAGGGTTCGTCCATCATCAGCACTTTGGGGCGCATCATCAGGGCGCGGCCGACGGCCAGCATCTGCTGTTCGCCGCCGGAGAGCGTGCCGGCCATCTGCCAGGAACGCTCTTCAAGACGGGGGAAGAGCTCGTACACGTGTTCGAGGTCGGCCGTCAGGTCGTCGCTGCGCAGGTAGGCGCCGATCTGCAGGTTTTCCCGCACGGTTAGATTGGGGAAGACGCGCCGCCCTTCGGGCACCATGCAGATGCCTTCCGAGACGATGGTCTGCGGATCCTGACCGCTGATGACGCTGCCGTCGTAAGTGATCGTGCCTTCCTTGATCGGCACGAGCCCGCTGATGGCGCGCAGCGTGGTGGATTTGCCGGCGCCGTTGGCGCCGATGAGGGTGACGATCTGGCCCTTTTCGACGGAGAAGGAGATGCCTTTCAGCGCTTCGATGCCGCCGTAGCTGACTTTCAGGTCCATGATTTTGAGCAGGCTCATTCCGCGTCACCTCCAAGATAGGCTGCGATCACGGCCGGATCGTTCTGAACCTGCGCGGGCGTGCCTGCGGCGATCTGGCGGCCGAATTCGATCACGTAAATGCGGTCGGAAATGTTCATGACCAGATCCATGTGATGTTCGATGATGAAGACGGTCAGGTTGAAGTCTTTCTTGATCTGCCTGATGAACTGGCCAAGCTCCGTCGTTTCCTGGGGATTCATGCCGGCCGCCGGTTCGTCGAGCAGCAGCAGCGTCGGATCGGTGGCCAGAGCGCGGATGATCTCGAGCAGGCGCTGCTTGCCGTAGGGCAGGCTGGCGGCCATCTCGTCGCGCACGTCAGCCAGGCCGACGGTGTCAAGCAGCTCCAGCGAGCGCTCGCGCATCATCGCTTCTTCTTTGCCGTTGAGGTGCAGCCCGGCCGTGATGAAGCTGCTGGTGCGGCGCAGGTGACGCGCCGTGAGCACGTTCTCGAACACGGTCATGCCCGAAAACAGGCGGATGTTCTGGAACGTGCGGGCGATGCCGAGCTTGGTGATCTGGTCGGGCGTGGGGCGAAGCACATGCGTTTTGTAAAGATCGGCGTTGGTGCCGGCGTAGAGTTTCCTCATCTTGCCGGAGGGATGATTGCGCACGATCGGCGTGCCGTGGAAGGAAATCTCGCCGTTCGTGGGCGCGTAGATGCCCGTGACGGCGTTGAAGGCCGTGGTCTTGCCGGCGCCGTTGGGGCCGATCAGGGCGACGATCTCGCCCTCGTTGATGTCCATCGTCAGGTCGTTGACGGCGACGACGCCGCCGAACTGCATCGTGAGGTGGTCGAGGTGCAGCACGTTTTTCGGATCAGTCACGGGGCGTCGCCTCCTTTGCCCTGCGCCGCCTGAACAGATCGGGCAGCTCTTTGGTGCCCATGATGCCGCGGCGGAAGAACAGCACCACGATCATGATGATGATCGAGAACACGACGAGGCGGAAGCCGTTGCGCAGCAGCGGCACCTCGAACCCGTTGATGACCTGTTTCTCGTCGAGAAAGCGCAGCCACCACTCGGAGCAGGCCACGAACAGGAACGAACTCAGGCACGAGCCCGTCACCGAGCCGACGCCGCCGATGACGACGATCAGCAGAATCTCGTAGGTCATGGCCGAAGTGAAGCTTTTGGCCTGCACCGACGTCTGATACATGGCCAGCATGGCGCCGGCGATGCCCGTGAAGAACGAGGAAACGCAGAACGCCAGCTGTTTGTGGCTGGCCAGGTTGATGCCCATGGCCTCGGCGGCGATCTCGTTGTCCTTGATGGCCCGCAGCGCGCGCCCGTAGGTGGAGTTGATCAGCAGCACCAGCAGGGCGATGCACAGGCCGGCGATCAGCATCGGCATCATCGTGGACAGGTAGACTGCGACGGCGCCCGAAGCGTCTTTGACGTTGAAGTCGTTGAAGATGGGGAACAGGCGCAGCATGTTCGAGCCGTTCGTCAGCGGCCCCAGCTGATTCCACTGGAAAATGGCGCGCGTGATTTCGGCGAAGCCGAGCGTGGCGATGGCGAGGTAATCGCTCTTGAGGCGCAGCACGGGCAGGCCGATGAGCCAGGCAAAGACGGCCGCCACGCAGCCGGCCAGCAGCAGCGCCGCGACGAAGGGCACCGTGAACTGGATCATGCCGCCGTTAAAGTACTGGTACACGCTGGCCCGCGCCGCAACGGGAATCGTCAGGATCGCGTACGTGTACGCGCCGACGAGCATGAAGCCGGCCTGGCCGAGCGAGAAAATGCCCGTGAAGCCGTTCAGCAAGTTCATGGACACGGCGACGAGCGCGTAGACGGCGCCTTTTTTCAGCACCGTGAACAGCATCGACGTCGGCGGCAGCGTCTGTTCGGCGATGAACACCGCGGCGTAAAAGGCGAAAACAATCAGGGCGCTCATCAGACGGGCGCCGGAAAATCGCTTTTCATTCATGGCGGTCACCTACACCTTGTCCGTATGCTCTTCGCCGAAGAGTCCCGTCGGTTTGACGACGAGAATGACGATCAGCAGAGCGAACGTAAAAGCGTCCGAGAACGTCGCCAGCCCCAGCGGCTTGGCGATCAGGCCGAGACGGAACAGGATGACGTCCAGCCCTTTGATGAGATTTTCGCAGATGCCGATCAGGAACGCTCCGATCACCGCGCCGGGAATGGAGCCGATGCCGCCGAACACCGCGGCGACGAACGCCTTCAGCCCCGGCATGGCGCCCGAAGTCTGAATGACCGTCGAGTAGTTGGTGAAGTACAGCACCGAGCCGACGGCCGCCAGAAACGAGCCGATCACGAACGTGGCCGAGATGACCCGGTCGATCTTGATGCCCATCAGCAGACTCGTCTCGAAATCTTTGCTCACCGCGCGCATGGCCATGCCCAGCTTAGTGCGGTTGATCAGCATGACGAGAAGCCCAGCCAGAAGCAACGTCAGAAACGGCGTGATCACCGTGACCATCGTCGTCGTGGCGCCGCTGATGCGGACGGAATCCGAGATGAAGGGAATTTTCGGATAGAACTGATTCAGTCCGCCGGTAGCGTACAGCACCAGATTTTGCAGCGTGTAGCTGACGCCGATCGCCGAGATCATCGCGCTCATGCGCGGCGCCGAGCGCAGCGGCCTGTAAGCGGTCCGCTCGATGAGAAATCCGATCAGCGACGTCAGCAGCAATACCAGCGGGATCGTGACGTACAGCGGCAGCGCGGTCGCCATATAAACCATGAGGATGCCGGCCACCATGAATACGTCGCCGTGGGCGAAGTTGATCAGCCTCAGAATGCCGTAGACCATCGTATAGCCGATGGCGATCAACGCGTACTGCCCGCCCACGGAGATTCCCGAGAGCATATAGGGAAAAACTGTTTTCCACATGAGGAAACGACTCGCTTTCTTAAATAGGAGTTTCGGACAAATTTTTCGTTGAAAAAGACCACGACGTTCCGGCGCCGCCCTAAAGGGCGTACGGCCGCTTCGAAACGCTGCATCGTCGATGAGTTTCCCCGTCGGCTGAGAGGATCAAACAGAAGCGCAGCGAGGACGAATCATATCCCCGCTGCGCCCTCTCACACAGTGAAAAAACGTCGTTCAGACCGTAAATTACTCCTCGACCTTCTGCTCGGCCACGAAGTCCCAGTTGCCGGTCTCGAAGTTGACCGTCTTCAGGAACGCGGAGTCGCGGATGGCGTCTCCCGTCTCATTGAAAGCGATCATACCGCTGACGCCCTTGTACTTTACATCCCACAGCGCTTTGTTGACATCCTTCGGATCGGGAGACGCGGAGGCCTTCAACGCCATCAGCGCCGTGTAGTAAGCGTCGTAGCCCATCACGGAGACGGCCGAGATCATGTCGTTGCCGCCGTTGTTCATCAGAGCTTCCTTGTCCTCGTTCAGCCAGGCCTTGAAGCCTTTGTCGAACTCGGGCGAGCCGCCTTCCTGGTAGAAGGTGGAAACGATCAGCTTGACCTTGGCGTTCTTGGCCGCCTCAGCCGTCTTGTTGCTGTCCAGCGTGTCGCTGCCGAGAATCGGGAACGTGGCCCCCTGACCGCCGGCCTGAGCGATGATCTGCGTCGAGTAGGCAAGGGAAACGGGGCAGAAGAACACGTCGGAGCCGTACATCGCGGCGTTCGTCAGATAGGAAGTGAAGTCCGAGTTGCCCGTCGGGAACGTGTCGGTGACGACCTTGCCGCCCAGCTTCTCGAAAGCGACCTGGAAGTAATGGCACAGACCGATGTCGTAGTCGTTGCCCAGTTCGCCGAGGCAGTACGCCGTGCGGGCGCCGAGAACCTTGTAAGCGTAGTTGGCAAGCACCGTGCCCTGGAACGGATCGAGGAAGCAGACGCGGAAGTAGTGCTTGTTGCCGGCCGTGACCTGCGGATTGGTGCAGGTCACGCCGATGGCGGGAATCCCCGCGTCGGCAAAATACTGCGAACCGGCGATGGAAACGGCCGAGCCATAGGAACCGAGCACCAGCGAGACGCCGGAGCTGACCAACTGCTGCGCTGCCGTGGGAGCCTTGTCCGTGGAGGAGCCGTTGTCGGCGTAGACCAGTTCCACTTTGTAGGTGACGCCGCCGATCTCGACGGTCGGAGTGATCTTGTTGGCGTACTGCATGCCGAGAATTTCCTGTTTGCCGCCGGCGCCGCTGTCGCCCGAGGCGGGCTCGAACACGCCGATGCGGACCACTTTGTCCGCGGCCAGGGCCGCAGAAGCCATCATTCCCACTGCCAGAAGCAAAGCCCAAAATTTTTTCATCCTTGAAAAAATCTCCTTTCGATATTATTATTAGCAAACCTTGAGGGGATTATAAGTTATGGAATAAAAAAATGCAAGTGAAGAAATAACGGATCTTTGGGAAGAACGTCCCGAAGGATTCTTCCCGATGAACCTTGGCATGGCCGCTGCGCCAGCCTTTCGGTTCTCCTTCGATTCGTACGGCATAATTAATGAAAAGCGAAGAGTAGATGAACAGAAAATCGTCCCCGAAACGTTCGCAGCCCAAAACGTTTCGGAGACGATTTTTCGTTTTTATGGCCTCTCCTCCGTCCAGCGGATGCGTCGGAGACAGAACAGCAGCGCTGCGGCGCTCAGCGCCCAGGTGATGGGATAGGCGGCGTAGAGCAGGCGGATGTCATGACGAAAATGGAGCGCGACCGTCAGATAGCTGACGCGGATCACGCACCAGCACACCAGCATGACCAGCATCGGTACGACGGCCTTGCCCAAACCGCGCAGAATGCCCGCCATGCAGTGAGACATCGCCGGCAGAAAGTAGAAAGGCGCGGCGATGCGCGACTGTGCGACGCCGAAGGCGACGACCTCCGGCTCGGCGCCGAAAGCCATCATCAGCGGGCGGATGTTGAAAAGAATCAGCAGCGCCAGCAGCTGCGCCATGATCGCTCCGGCGCAGAGCGCGAAGACGGCGCCGCGGCGTGCCCGCTCGTACTGGCGCGCTCCCATGTTCTGACCGACAAAGGTCGTGATCGACAGGGCAAAACTGGAAATGGGCAGGAAGGCGAAACCCTCCAGTTTCAGAAACGTGCCGCTGCCGGCCATGGCCATGGCGCCGAAAGAGTTGATGTGCGACTGGACGACCATGTTGGCAAAAGAGATGATGGAGTTTTGCAGCCCCGAGGGGACGCCCATGCGCAGGATCTGTTTCAGCATCGGCCAGTCGGGGCGCAGATCGCGCCACGACACGCGCGCCTCGCCGCCGTGACGGCTCAGGTGATAAAACCCCAGCGCGGCGCTGGCCGCCTGCGAGATCACCGTGGCAACCGCCACGCCGGCCACGCCCCAGCGGAAAACGACCACGAAAACCAGATCCAGCGCCACGTTGACCAGCGAGGAGAAAATCAGGTAATACAACGGATGCCGGCTGTCGCCGACCGCCTGGAGGATGCCGTTGACGCAGTTGTAGAGCACCACGGAGAGCAGGCCGCCGAAGTAGATGCGAAAGTAGGTCAGCGAGTTGGGCAACACGGTCTCCGGCGTGCCCATCAGCCTGAGGATGACGGGCGAGAAGACGACGCCGAGCGCCGACAGCAGACCGCCGCCCAGGAGCGCGAAGAACGTCGTGGTGTGCACGGAAATGCGCAGTCGTTCGGCATCGCGTGCGCCGTAATAGCGGGCGATGATCACGCCGGCGCCGACGAACACGCCCTGCAGGAAGCCGATCAGCAGAAAGGCCATGTGCCCCGACGAGGCGACGGCGGCGAGGGCGTCGCTGCCGATGAAGTTGCCGACCACCAGCGAATCGACCGTGTTGTACATCTGCTGGAACAGGTTGCCGAGAAAGAGCGGCAGCGCGAACGTGAGCAGCGTTTTGGCGATGGGGCCCTGCGTGAGCAGCATGGACTGATCTCTCATAAACGAAGCCTTCTCTCGTGGACGAAAATGGAACGAGGTATTCGAAAAACGCCTTTCTAAAAAAACGAATTCCATTTTCATTTTATCAGAAAGGCAGAAAAATTTTGCCTTTTTGCATTTTCTCGCTCGAAGGTGCCGCCTTGCATTTTTCGGCCGACCGGAAGCTGTCCGAGAGCGGGATGGCGGATGTTTTATATTTTCATGAAAGGTGGTATATCCTTTTGACAGGCGGAGTAAAATGATGTATTGTTACTTTGTTTAAAAGGGCGTTGTTGATGTTTTTACTATATAAACTGACAGTTTTAAAATGAAAGGGCAGGTAGATAGCAATGGACAAGAACAGCGACAAGTACATCCGCGAAGTAGACGCCGAGATCGCCGACATCATCGTCGAAGAGTACCGCCGTCAGAACCGCCAGATCGAGCTGATCGCCTCGGAGAACTTCACCTCGCGCGCCGTCATGGCCACGATGGGTTCCGTGCTCACCAACAAGTACGCCGAAGGCTACCCCGCCAAACGCTACTACGGCGGCTGCGAAGTCATCGACAAGGCCGAGAACCTCGCCCGCGACCGCGCCAAGAAACTCTTCGGCTGCGACCACGTCAACGTCCAGCCCCACGCCGGCAGCCAGGCCAACATGGCCGTCTACTTCTCCCAGCTCCAGCCCGGCGACACCATCCTGGCCATGAACCTCACCGACGGCGGACACCTCACCCACGGCTCCCCCGTCAACTTCTCCGGCAAACTCTACAACATCGTCCCCTACGGCGTCAGCCGCGACACCGAGACCATCGACTTCGACCAGGTGCGCGAACTCGCCCGCAAGCATCATCCCAAGATGATCGTCTGCGGCGCCAGCGCCTATCCCCGCGTCATCGACGCGGCGAAATTCCGCGAGATCGCCGACGAAGTCGGCGCGCTCGTCATGTTCGACATCGCCCACATCGCCGGCCTCGTCGCCGCCGGAGTCCATCCCAACCCCGTGCCCTACTGCGACTTCGTCACCACCACCACCCACAAGACCCTGCGCGGCCCCCGCGGCGGCATGGTCATGTGCAAAGAACAGTACGCCAAGAAACTCGACTCCGCCGTCTTCCCCGGCATGCAGGGCGGCCCCCTCATGCACATCATCGCCGCCAAAGCCGTCGCCTTCGCCGAAGCCCTCAAGCCCGAGTTCAAAGTTTACCAGCAAAAAATCGTCAGCAACAGCAAGCACCTTGCCGAGAAGATGATGGAGAAAGGCTTCCGCCTCGTCTCCGGCGGCACCGACAACCACCTGATCCTCGTCGACCTGACCAGCAAAGGCGTGACCGGCAAACAGGCGCAGATCGCGCTCGACCAGGCCGGCATCACCGTCAACCGCAACACCATCCCGTTCGAGAGCCTGAGCCCGATGGTGACCAGCGGCGTGCGCATCGGCACGGCGGCGGCGACCACGCGCGGCTTCGGCCACGAGGAGATGGAGAGGATCGCCGGCTGGATCGACCGCGTCGTCACCCACATCGACGACGAAGCGGAGATCGGGAAAGTCCGCGCCGAGATCACCGAGCTCTGCGAGGCAAAGCCGCTTTATCCCGGGATGTACTAAGGAGGTAAACATGTTTCAATATCTATCTGAAATTACAGATGTTCTTTGGGGAACCCCTCTTACTATTTTGATGATTGGCCTCGGTCTGTATCTAAGCATTCGCACAAAATTTTTTCAATTTACAGGCTTTAGAACTACTTATCGATTAACAGTCAATGAAATATTCGGGAGAAATAAAAAGACGGATGATGACCATGCTAAACACTCGGGAACGCTGAAGCCTTTTCAGGCGCTCTCGACCGTTTTAGCGGGTACAATCGGGTCAGGTAATATTGCAGGAGTTGCTGCAGCAATTGCCGTAGGCGGCCCCGGGGCCGTTTTTTGGATGTGGATCATTGCATTTGTCGGTATGATCACAAAAATGGCCGAAGTGACCCTTGCGCTGGCATTCCGCAAAAAAGGGACAGACGGTGAATTCTATGGCGGGCCAATGCATTACATGCGCAAAGGCCTCAGCAAAGGCGGCAAAACACTCGCGGCTATTTATTCTGTAGCGTTACTCATCTATGTTATTACTGACGCATGCTTTATTCAGGTGCATACCTTGGCGGAGACAACACAGAGAGTCTTTCGTGTTCCGCTTCTCATTGCGGGGGCTGTGACGGTTCTCGTCGCAATCGTTATCGTCGTAGGCGGCACAAAACGAATCGGTGAGTTCTGCGGCAAAATGGTACCGCCCATGTGCGTGCTTTACATTGTGGGAGCAATTGCAGTTATCATTGCAAACGCGAGTGAAATTTCGCATGCTTTCCAGATGATTTTCAAGTATGCCTTTGCCCCTACCCCAGCGGTAGGTGGATTTTTAGGCGCTACTACCTCGCTGGCAATAGGGCAGGGTGCAGCTCGCGGAATTTTCTCAAACGAAGCCGGCATTGGCACAGCCTCAACCGTCCACGCGACATCAAAGACGGATCATCCGGCGCATCAGGGCATGTACGGCATTCTTGAAGTGTTTATTGATACCATTATCGTATGTACGCTCACTGCGTTGGCAATTTTGACCAGTGGCGTATGGACCGGAGGAGAATCCGGCGTCAATCTGACCATCAGCGCATTCGAAACTGCATGGGGCAACCAGGGGATTATTGTGCTGGGTATTGCCATCATTCTTTTTACATTTTCGTCGTATCTCGGATTCTTCGTTGAGTATCGTACCTGCATCGAAACGATTTTCGGGGAGAAAGCGGTTAAATATTTGCAGTGGTTTTTCTTCGTACCGCCGATGCTTGCAGTCACAATGCAGGTAGAAGAGGTTTGGACAATGGCAGATATGGCAATCGGGTTCATTGTCATACCGAATATGATTGCGATAGTAATGCTTTCAAATAAATTTATTGCGTATTTTAAAGAGTATAAACAGATTCTTGCAGGAAAAACTATGAAGAGAATGCCGTGGGGAGAATAGTTATTAAAAAGCATGTTCGGTTGTTCCACGGGGCTAAAGGCATGACCGGCAAACAGGTGCAGCTCGTCCTCGACCAGGCTGGCATCACCCTCAACCGCAACATCGTCTCGTTCGAGACCTTCAGCCCGATGCTCACCAGCGGCGTGCGCATCGGCACGGCGGCGGCCACGCGCGGCTTCGGTCACGAGGAGATGGGCAAGATCGCCGGTTGAATCAAGCGCTTCGTCGCCTACATTGGCGGCGAAGCCGAGATCAAAAAAGTCCGCGCCGAGATCACCGAGCTCTGCGAGGAAAAACCGCTCTATCCCGGGCTGTAGTTAGAAAAAACACCTCAATAGGGCTCTTGAGAACAGATTGAATTTATAAGCGCCCTTACCGGCAAAACAAAGGATTTAGGAGAAACGAACCGCGGAAGAGGAAATTATGAACACAGAGAATATCAAAGCAGCTGCCGCAAAATATGAAAAGGACATGACGGCATTTCTCAGGAAGATCGTGAGACATCCAGGGGAAAGCGCACAAGAGAGCGCTCACGCAACCGTCATAGCGGAAGAGATGAGGAAGCTTTCTTTTAACAGAGTCGAAACGGATCCCATGGGCAATGTACTGGGATACATGGGAACAGGGAAAAGACTTATTGCCTTTGACGCGCATATTGACACCGTAGGCATAGGAAACAGAGACAATTGGGATTTTGACCCATATGACGGGTATGAAAATGAAACAGAAATCGGGGGAAGAGGAGTATCAGACCAACTCGGAGGAGTTGTAAGCGCGACATACGGAGCCAAGATCATGAAGGATCTGGGAATATTGAACGACAAATTTACCGTTTTGGTGACTGGCTCCGTTCAGGAAGAGGACTGCGATGGACTTTGCTGGGAATACATCATCAAAGAAGACGGTATAAAGCCCGAGTTTGTAGTGTCTACCGAACCCACAGACGGCGGTATATACAGAGGCCAGCGCGGGCGTATGGAGATACGCGTAGATGTGAAAGGAGTTTCATGCCATGGCTCGGCGCCTGAAAGAGGCGACAACGCCATATATAAAATGGCAGACATTTTACAGGATATCAGAGCGCTTAACGAAAATGGGTTCTCTGCCGGAGACAAGATCAAGGGTCTCTCGAAAATGCTCGACAGCAGGTACAACGCGGATTATGCCGAAGCAAACTTTTTAGGGAAGGGAACGATCACCGTATCGGAAATTTTTTTCACCTCTCCAAGCCGATGCGCCGTAGCTGACTCCTGCTCCATATCGCTGGACAGGCGCATGACTGCCGGCGAGACCTGGGAAAGCTGTTTGGCCGAGATAAGGACGCTGCCGGCGGTTAAAAAATACGGGGATGACGTAAAGGTCAGCATGTATCAATATGCCCGAGCGTCGTACACAGGGCTTACATACCCCATAGAGAGCTATTTTCCCACTTGGGTGCTTCCAAGAGACCATAAGCTCACCCTCGCCATGGAACAAGCACACAAAGAACTTTATGGAAACGACAGAACTTCTCCCCCGTCTCAGGAAAGCGTACGTGCGGAACGCCCCCTCGTGGATAAATGGACTTTTTCAACAAACGGAGTGTCCATCATGGGAAGAAATCATATTCCCGTCATCGGATTCGGCCCCGGCAGCGAGGCCCAAGCCCACGCTCCCAATGAAATCACTTGGAAACAGGACCTGGTAACATGCGCCGCTTTGTACGCTATGCTACCGCTTACGTATTTCAAATAAGAGAATGGAGACAAAACATATCAAACCATCAAGGAGTTTTTATCGGCCGTATCTTTTTTACAACTGTCAGGCACAGCAAAAGCGCTTTAGTTGAGATGTCCTGTATTGGACTTAAGACGAAGAGGGAGGGAAAATATGTGTAAAGAAAATATTAGCGAGAAGAAAAAATTTACCATGCCCCATATCTTTATCATCCTTTATGCCATCATACTGCTTGTAGGACTTCTGAGCTACGTACTGCCTGCGGGGGTATATGACAGAGTCGCGGACGCGACCACGGGTAGAATGATTATTAACCCCGCATCCTATCATGTGGTCAAATCGAACCCTACGGGCGTTATGGATCTGCTTGAAGCGTTTCCCAACGGTTTCGTCGATGCAGGGTATGTAGTTGTTCTTACATTCTGCGTATGCGGCGGATTCTACGTTGTCAACCAGAGCGGAGCCATAGGGGGCGCCATATCATGGCTGGCCAAAAAGATGAAGAACCGCGGCATATGGATAATTCCGATACTCATGATCACTTTCGCTGCCATAGACTGTTTTATTGGCATGTGCGAGTTATGCATGGTCTATGTGCCGATCATACTTCCGCTCATGCTGGCGCTGGGATTTGACTCCATGACGGCGTGCGCTACCGCGCTTTGCGGTTCCGCCATCGGATTCACGTCAGCTATAGCAAATCCGTTCACAACCATCATCGGTCAAAAAATCGCAGGTCTCCCGTTGCTGTCGGGCTGGCAACTCAGACTTATCTCTCTTATAGTCGTCGGGCTTGCGGGCATAGTTTATGTAATGTCGTACGCAGCCAAGATAAAAAAAGATCCCACGTCTTCCATCATGTACGAAGAAGACCTCGTTCTCAGAAAAGAACTCGAAACATCGTCAAATCAGGAAAAAAAGATGACAGGCAGGCAAAAACTCGCCGGTATCGCCGCTCTTGTCATGTTTGTCGTCATGGTATACGGAGTGTTTCAATGGGGCTGGGACACGCCTGAAATCGGCGGCATATTCATGGGAATGGCCATGGTATCGGGCCTTATTTCAGGGATGAGACCCAACGAGATCTGCTCTACGTTCCTGAACGGATGCCAGCAGGTTCTTTTGGGAGCCTTGATCGTCGGACTTTCCAGAGGCGTATCTGTGGTTATGAGCAGCGCTCAGATTACAGATACCATCATACACAATCTGGCGACCGTGCTTCAAAACCTGCCGGCAAGCGTTACATCCGTGGGTATGCTCATAGTGCAGACCATCATGAACTTCCTTATCCCCTCAGGTTCGGGGCAGACTGTCGTCACCATGCCCATCATGGCCCCTCTTTCGGATCTGGTCGGAGTTACGAGACAAACGGCTGTTCTTGCCCTTCAGTACGGCGACGGTTTCTCCAATATTTTTTATCCCGTCTCAGGATATTTTATGGCGACTCTCGCTCTCGGTCACGTTCCCTATGGAAAATGGATGAAGAAGATGGCGCCTCTGTTTGTCATATGGACTGCGTTAGCCGCCGTATTCATGGTTATCGCTCAGCTTATTAAGTGGGGACCATTCTAAATGAATGACGAGTCCCGGATAAAAAAGATCATAGACGAGATAGCGCAGGACGTTATTGATTTTGCCGTAAAGCTCGTACAAACAAAATCCATGACTTGCTCCGAGAAGCCGGTAGCAGAGATCGTCGCGGACAAGATGCGCCGTCTCGGTTACGACGAGGTAACTATAGATCCTTGCGGTAATGTGATTGGAAGAGTGGGAAGCGGAAAGAATGTATTATTCTTTGATTCCCACATGGACCCCGTCGCAGTAAACGACGGACCAAAATGGAAGTACCCGCCGTTTGGCGGCGAAATTCATGACGGCAAGATCTATGGGCGAGGCGCGGTAGACATGAAGTGTCCATTGGCAGCGTCTGTGTACGCCGGATATATAGCCAAGCAAATAGGAATTCCTGATAACGTCACCGTCATGGTATCCGCCTCCTGCATGGAGGAAGACTACGATGGAGAGGCAGTGAGAGAGTATTTTAGTTGGTCGTCTCTCAAACCCAACGCCGTGGTCATTTGTGAACCGACTGACCTAAAGATAGCGACAGGCCATCGGGGAAGGGCTCTTCTAGAGATCAACATGCCTGGAAAAAGTTGTCACGCCAGCGCTCCGGAAAACGGGATCAACCCCGTATACCTATTGAGTTCCGTAATAAAAAGAGTCGAGCAACTTTGCACTGACTTGGCGACACAGAAGAATGCACGCGGTGAGTGCGGCTCGGTCGCGATATCAAACATATACTGCAATACAGCCTCCAACAATTCCGTTCCCATGGACGCGACAATAATCCTTGACCGCAGAGTTGTCGCAGGCGAAGACAAAAAGTTTATAGAAAAGGAGATGGACGGCCTCGTAGCGGGAACGCCCGCTACATGGAAGTACAGCGATATTCCTGGCGTCAGCTGGACAGGCATGAATTTTGTGTTCCACTCGTTTCTTCCGGCATGGGACATAGACGAAAACAGCCGTCTTGTAAAAACCGCCGCGGAAGCGTACAAGGCGATCCGAAAATCAGAGCCGATCCTTTTCCACATGGGGGCCTGTACAAACGGAGTTACCACGGCCGGTATGCTCGGATTCCCGACAATCGTATTCGGTCCGGGAGACATAAGCACAGCCCACTCGGCAGACGAATGCTGCGATATACAGAGCATGCTCGACGCATGCTGCATGTACGCTCAAATAGCCGTACAAGGAAAATTCTAGAGGATTACCAGTTTTTGGGAAGAGAACTGAGCCGATTTTTTCCAAAGCAGCGCCAGGCGAGCGTCTCTTCAAGAAAAGCAACTCCCGGCATCACGTTTTCATTTTATTAAATTAATAAGGAGGAATCATTATGGTCAAAGCGTGTTTTATGAGAAAGGTACTCGCTGCAGCAGCCGTCGTTATGATTTTGGGCGCCGGCACGGCTTCCGCCGCGCCGGAATACAAGTGGCGCTTCGGGCAGACTTCGGTCCGCGCCTCGCAGGGCAAGTCTTACAAGCTCTTCTGCGAACTGATCAAGAAGTACAGCAACGGCCGTATTGAGGTCGAATTCTTCCCCGACAACCAGCTTGGGACTCTCAATGAGATCTTCCACGCCGTACAGGACGGCGAAATTGAGATGTGCGGCTTCGCTCCTTACGTCAATCTCGTTCCCGGCGGCATGTTCAACTGGATGCCGTGGACTGTCGAGTCGTGGGAAGAGTGCAAGATGGCTTTCTCGCGTCCCGACGGATGTCTCTACGTGCCTCTCGAGGAGGCCATGAAGGAAGTCGGCGTTCACATTCTGTTCACCGTTTCACAGGGATCCTACGGTATCGGCAACAGCGTGCGCCCGATCAAAACGCCGGCTGATTTCAAGAATCTGAAAATGCGCGTCTCTTCGTCGCTCGGCTGCGTCCGCGGCCTGCAGAACATGGCCGAGGGAACGGGCATGACCGTCGAAACCGTGCCGTGGGGCGATCTTTACAACGCTCTGGCGAAAGGCGTGGTCGACGGCTGCTGGGATATGTGGCCTTCGCTCGTCGAGGAGCGTCACTGCGAGGTCATGAAATATTACACGTCTCTGGATTGGATGTGGGACGCCAATCAGGTCGTCATCAACGCCGAACTCTGGGCGAAGCTGCCCGACGATCTCAAAGCCGCAATCCAGAAGGCGGCCGACGAGGCCGAAGCCGATCAGTACGCCATCCAAATCGCCGAAGAGAACAACTTCAAAGAATTCCTCAAGAAGCAGCCTCACTTCGAGATTTACTATCCGACCGAGGCGGAGCGCGCCGAATTCCGCAACCGCGCCCGCAATCTCGACAACTGGAACGATCTTTGCAAGCCGTGGCTCGACAAGCACTTCCCCGGTCAGGATATGACCGCGAAGATTCTCGACCAGCTTCGAATCAATCGCGAAAAGGTATTAGCCGACAAGGCCGCAGCTGCAAAGTAACAATCAGTATCACAAGG
>ERZ773134.2068-NODE-2068-length-15191-cov-3.297635_pt1 | contig 15191 bp, 9 predicted proteins | sample MGYA00580856_ERZ773134 | MGnify/ENA primary metagenome ERZ773134 (study PRJEB29015, sample SAMEA2737823) | human gut metagenome | biome: human gut; feature: human-associated habitat; material: faeces | place: China | collected 2012 ... | reverse complement strand
CTGTTCATGATCAAAATCGGAAGCCGTCGGTCCCTTACGCCAATACTTCATACCGTCATTCACTGTTACCCGGTCAGGCAAGGCCGTCGGCATATCATTTTCCACATAAACATAAGGAGCCATATCCAGGGAAGCAATGATTCCGTAAAAATAATCGAAACCTCTTGTCGTAGGCCCGTTGGAGATAGGTTTGCTAAAATCCACACTATCCGGCCCTGCTTCTATATTATTCCAATCCCATCCGAGATGCCATTTACCGATACAGGCAGTCTGGTACCCCTGATCCCTCAGCACAGAAGCGATCGTTCTGCGATCCGGAGCGATCAAAGCCTTATTGTATCCCATCAATACACCGGATTTGAGATCGGAACGCCAATTATACCGTCCGGTCAACACGCCGTAACGCGAAGGTGTGCTGACAGACGAACTGGAATGTGCATCTGTAAAAACAACTCCTTCATTGGCAATCCGGTCGATATTAGTCGTTTTTATCTTGGAATTTTCATTCAATGCAGAAACATCTCCATATCCCATATCATCCGCAAAGATGAACACGATATTCGGCTTCTTTGCTTCCTGTGGCTGTTGTTGAGCACAACTGCTAAAGACTGCCAGGCTGCCTAATGAAAGAAGCAGCCCGCGATTTTTGATTAACTTATTCATATCTCTGTTTTATTTGTAATTCGGGTTCTGAACCAAAACGCCATTGTTTTTGTCGATCTCACTCTGCGGTATCGGCCACAAATAAAAACGATCTTCAAATACAGATTTATACAATGGCAATGTCGGCTCGTCAAAGTTATTCATAATTTCTCCAATAATACGCCATCGTTTCAGATCAAAATAGCGATGCCCTTCAAATGCTAATTCTATCCGCCTTTCATGACGTATCTTTTCGCGCATCTGTGTCTGATTCAAACCTGTCGGTAATGGCGGCATATCAACACCTTTACGGGCACGGATACTGTTAATCGCATCATACGCTTTCTGAGTCGGGCCATTCACTTCATTCTCTGCTTCCGCTATAGCCAGCAATATTTCGGCATATCTGAAATGTACCCAGTCCTGATCACTACGCGTATTATACCCGATCGGATACTGCGTCTTGTCACGGGTTACAAATTTCTTCAGTCCGTAACCGGTCGGCAAAACGCCCGTAACAGGCTGTTCGACATCTCCCATAACCAATTGCTGATAAAAAGTGGACATATCCAAACGGGGATCTCGGTTTTCGATCGGGTTTTCCGGATTATATAACGGATTTTCCGTAGAAAAAGAGGTACCGTCTTTAAACTCAAATTCACTCACCAGGTTTGTCAAAGGAGCACAACGTAACCATGCGCCAAACCACAGATCACTCGTATGCCAATTATTGGGAGCCAGATATTTTGTCGAGAAAATGATCTCTGTATTCGTTTCCTGCCCTGCACCCTGAAAAATACTTTCAAAATCATTACTTAACGAATAGCCTTTTATTTGCTCAGCCACAGTCAGTATATTTCCCATTTTTCCAATGTCAGCTTTTCCGTTGTCATTATATGCGTCATATAACATAATTCTGACCTTTAAAGCAAGAGCCGCACCTTTTGTCACTCTTCCGGGTAATTCCAAATAGGTATTGTCCGGCAACAGCCCAATGGCATCATCCAGATCCGAATAGATCTGTTCTAAGATTTTTGCAGCTTCAACTTTCGGCTGATATTGTGTTTCAAGATCGAGGGGTTCAAGGATCAAAGGTACATCTCCGTAACATCTATACAAGAATGAATAATAAAATGCTCTAAGGAAAAGTACTTGTCCTTTATAAAAATCTCTCTCTGTTTCCGATAAGTCGGTATTTTCGTACCGGTCCAATTGATAAAGAAATAAATTCATACGGGTAATCCCGACATACGAACCTTTATATACATCTTGAATTATGCCTACAGTCGACGGGTCTATATTCCCTTGGAATACATCAAATGTGATTCCTTCGCCCACACTATGACAATTATCAACAAAGCTATCCCATTGAGGAGTACCGAATGAAAAATAACCATGGCTAAATTTCGTCATTGTCCCGTAACAGGCGGTCAGAGCCATATCCAAATCGCTTTTTTGTTTCCAGAATGTATTCTCCGAAGGTTTGGACGGCGGATTCTTTTCCAGAAAATCATCACATCCGCTCATGATAACAACCAATGCCAGCAGCAAATAATATTTAGTTTTCTTCATAACCATATCGAATTAAAATTGGACGTTAATACCAAATGAACAAATCTTATTTTGCGGATAAGCAACAAAACGACCGTCTTCTTCTCTTTCCGGATCCAATTCCGGGTAATTGGTAATTGTCGCCAGATTATCACCGGAGAAGAATATACGTATCCTTTCAACCAACATTTTCCTTGTCAACTCTACAGGAATAGTATAGCCTATTGTCAGATTCTTGAGACGCAAATAAGAAGCATCTTTCAAAAAGTAAGAATTCTTTCTTGTATTCTTGCTACCGCCGAAATCATCAAAATACATTCTCGGATACTTTGCGTTATCCGGATTATCTTCTGTCCAGCGATATTTTACATAGTCAATTGTCGGAGCACTACCCTGACGGAATGGCTGTAATCCCCAATCCGTAACATAATGTTTCTTTCCTTCAACACCTTGCAGCAGAAGAGAAACGTCAAATCCCTTCCAACTGGCAGACAAATTAAATGCATACTCAAATTTAGGGAATCGTCCGTCAATCACTACACGGTCATCATTATCTATCACACCGTCATTATTAGCATCACGATATTTCAGATCGCCCGGCAATGTATTATCATTGAACTGTTTGGGTGAATTTTTCACATCATCCTCATCCCTAAAAATACCGATACAATCCAGCATATAATAAGAATTGTAAGGCAAACCTTCCTGACGCAGATAATGTCCGGATATTTCATCAGCACCAAACTTTGTCACCTTGTTCCTGTTACGGTCAAAATAGAAACCTACATTATAATTTAATCCCTTGAAAAGACCGCCTTTAATATTATTTACATACTGCGCATTAATTTCAAAGCCTTTATTCTCCATCTCACCGTTATTTATAACAGGTGCATCCAATCCTAAAGCCCCTGTAACCTGGGCATCCCGGAGAATATTTTTTGTTTTCTTTTTATACCAGTCAAGCGTAACATTAAGACCATTGAATACTGTTGCCTCCAAACCTATATCAGTAACGGTAGTTGTCTCCCATGTTATATTCCGGTTCGCATACTTGGTTTGTGCATAACCGGTCGACAAAGAAGAATTATCAAATGTATAGTTTCCCTCATTTTCCATGACTGCCTGATAAGGGTATATACCAATATTCTGATTACCTAACTGTCCCCAGGAAGCCCTGATCTTCAAACTATTCAACCATGACCAATGCAAATCCTGCATAAACTGTTCTTCTGTCATTCTCCAACCGGCAGAGAAAGAAGGGAATATACCCCATCTGTCGTCGGGATTAATGCGGGAAGAACCATCATAACGGAAGTTGGCCTCAAACAAATAACGTTCCTTATAGTTATAATTGAAACGTCCGAAAATACCCATTAACGACCATTGTTCAAGATTTCCTTCTGCCTCCTGCAATTCTTTCGAACCGGCATCAATCTCTGTCAACGGGAACGGAAAATCTTTTCTATATCCCTTCAGCCAATCATAATCATTTGTTTCTTGGGAATAACCCAATTGCAGACCGAAATTATGATTCTGGTCCTTTGTTGACACATCATACTTCAAATAAGAATACAGATAAGTATAGAATGTATGATAATCATTCGAATTCAGACCTTTTGCACCCACATCCAGTTCATTCATATATTCACCGGAATGATAATTATAAAGTTTTACCAACGGACGCCATTCTTTCTCTCTTTCTGCGATCATGCGAACCGCTCCCTTTGTATGCCAGGACAACCCTTTAACAATATCTATTGTCAACCAGGCCTGTGCATTCACATCATAACTCGTATTTTTACGTAATGCATCATTACCGACCAAAGCAATCACATTCTTGTTATTACTTTCCCACGGATAAGCCTTGTACACCCAAGAACCGTCGGAACGTTGAGGTGCATAAGTAGGTGCCTGTGCAAAAATAGAAGTAAAGCTGCCATCTGTGCCTCCCTCATAAGGACGTTTTCTGTCCCCTCTCATAAATCCCACATACGAACCGAATTTCATCCATTTAGTTATCTGGCTCTGCAGATCTGCCGTAAAATTATACTTCTTATATCCGTGTCCGTCCATTGTTCCGTTTTCATCGGCATAATACATAGATACATTGTATGACATCTTATCCGATCCGCCGGAAACAGCTACATTGTGATTATGTGAGAACGTGCTGTGGATATGTTCTCCCAACCAATCATAATTAGGATATTCCGGATCACCCGGTTTAGCATTTTTATACTGGTCAATAATGTCCTGAGGATACAAACCCGAAGAAATACCGGAATTCGCTTTAGCCTCATTCCATAAATTCATATAATCCACGGAATTGGTAACGACATTCAGCATACGTGTCGGAGAATAAATGGCAAAGTTTCCGGAATAACTGATCGATGTCTTTTTATTTATACCCGTTTTCGTTGTCACCAATACTACACCATTAGCCGCACGCGCACCATATACAGCAGCAGAAGCGGCATCTTTCAATACCGATATACTTTCTATCGCATTCGGATCGAGATTTGACAGATCTCCCGGAACACCGTTGATCAGCACCAGCGGATCGGAACCGGCATCGGAATACGTGCCTTGTCCGCGAACCCGCAAACTCACTTTATTATTACCCGACTGTCCGGAACCGTTTACGACACGCAAACCCGGAACTTGCCCCTGTAACATGGAAGTTGCATTGGTAACAGGACGTTTAGTCATCTCTTCCCCTTTCACAACAGAAACAGCACCGGTAAGATTTACCTTTTTCTGAACACCATAACCTACGACAACCACTTCCTCCAGTTTTTGTGTGTCTTCCATCAATCTCACATTTATCATCTTTTGGTTATTCACGGCTATTTCTTTGGATATATATCCGATATAGGAAAATAAAAGGACCGAATTTCCTTTTACGCTTAATGAATAATTGCCGTCGATGTCGGAGATACAACCATTTGTTGTTCCTCTTTCCATCACATTCGCACCGATAATCGGTTCGCCATGTTCATCTGTGATTGTCCCGGTTACCACCAGATTCTCCTTTTCCTGCTTTTTATTCTCGGCAGAAATAACAATATGATTATTTTTAATTACATAAGAGCAATTTGTTCCCTGTAAAATCTGATTTAATATTTCATCCAGATTTTTATTACCAGTTCCAAGCTCTATCTTCTTATGAATATTCAAAACCGATTCATCATAGTCAACCGACATGTCTGTCTGTTTCTCGATCTCGGCAAACGCTTTTTTGATTGTCAGACTATTTTCGGAAAACGTTATGGTCTGAGACCATATAACCGTAAATTGCGAAAAAAGGAAAAGAAAAAGTATTATTGCTACCCGGAACAAACTATTCAGTTTATTCCATTGTGTTTTCAGGTTTATTTCCATACCTTTGTAAAATTAGATTTTAAAGTTGAATACTATATTATTTACCACCTGTTTCAGGCGATTTATTAATTGGTGTTCACCACGATTTCAAATCCGGGGAGTTCTGATTGGCGTCGTCTTCCCGGGTTCTTTTTTTCATAATGTATCCTCCATTTTTTAGTTTATGTATATCACGTTATCTTTAATCCTGTAATTTAATCCGTTCACCATTTCTTTCAGAATATCCAGTACCTGGTTCAAGCCTTCATCCGGTCGGAATTTCATTGTGAAGCTACGTCCTGCAAACTTGCCGGTCTCATAGTTAATCGTCACATCGAAACGCCTTTCTATCGTCTTCACGATATAATCGAACGAAGCCCCCTGGAAGGTGAGATATCCGTGTTTCCACTGCATGACTTTGCCGGCATCGACAACTTCTTTGGAAACGGTCCGCAATAAACTGTTATATACGACCTGCTCATCCGGGTGGAGAATGATCGGCTTATCCGCTGTCAGGTCGGTACTTACACGGACCTTCCCTTCCTCCAACGTTGCTACGGTCAACTCCGAATCCGAATAAGCCTCTACATTAAATACCGTCCCCAACGCCTCCACATCCATATGGCTTGTCTTAACAATGAAAGGTTTTTCCGGGTCTTTAGCGACATTGAAGCTCGCTTCCCCATTCAGGTAAATAGCTCGTTTGCTACCTTCAAACTTTGCGGCATATACCAGTAGCGATCCTGAATTCAGCCATACCACAGAACCATCCGATAAAGTAATTTGCTTTCTCTCGCCGTTCGGCACAAAACATTCCGTCCATTCGGGCTCTATAACCTTCGGCTCGCCCTGCATCACAAACCAGGCACTGGCGGCACCGATCAGAGGTAACAGTAATATGGCGGCAACTCGAAGAACCTGCTGATACATAGATCGCCTGGCTACCGGACGGGCAACTGCTTCCATACGATGGTGTAACCTGTACAGTTCCTGTACAGTCCGACCGTCTGCTTCTGCCGGAACCTGTTCCCAAAGTTCCCGCATAGCCTCTTCCTTTTCCTGTTGATGGGTTCCGCCGACAAACCACTTCCGGAAAGACATCTGGATTGCATCCGGAAGATCATTTCCGAAGAATTTAGTGATTAATGTATGTATCGTTTTATTCGCCATTTTATCCCCTGTTTATATTGAAGACGGGACAAAGAGCAGGCACACACGGTCAAAAAGAGATTTTTTTCAAAAAAGTAATAAAAAAGTTCCGCGCACGACTTCACGAAGGTCCGCCAACGCCTGACTTACATGGTTTTCAACAGTCCGTTTATTTATTTGCAACTTCTGTGAAATTTCTTCATTCGATAACCCTTCTTTCCGGCTCATCTTAAAAATACGCCGGCGTTGCTCCGGCATTTGTTCGATAGCAATATCGATCAGTATCGATAACTCTTTTGCATAGATATCCTCTTCTATCAGGTCGGTATAAGCAGAGGATGAAGATTGTAGTTTCTGTTCGTAAGATTCTTTTACAAGACTGTGTTCATAATAATCGTAGACCATATTACGAGCCATACGAAATAAATAGGCTTTCAGGGAACTGACCTTAGAAATGCTTTCCCGATTTGTCCAGACCTTGAAGAAAATATCCTGCGCCATATCGCACGCCTCTTCCTCATCCTTAATGAAACCTTTGAGAAAGTTCTTTACCCGCGGATGGTACAACATAAACAGGGCATCGAAGGACTTATGATCCCCCTGCCCCAATTTTTCCAGATATTCAGATTCCCGATCGACCTCCATCATATCGCAAATATAGATATTATTTAAGAACAGGAGGCCAATCAGGCATATACGAATTTAAAAATCGTATTCTGACTTACCGAAAGCCCATCCTGTATAAGCTCCGGAGAAATCCTTTTTCTGTCCTTCAAACCGGACTGTATAAGCATGTTTCAGGTTACAATGCAGGTTCCTGATCTGTTTTTCATCCGCTTTTACTTCCAGCGTATTTCCCTTACGAATAACCTTACAGTTATATCCGGCAACACTACCGTCAGCACGCTCTACAACAAAAGCATTCGTCAGAACCGTCTCTCCTATACATTTAAATAACTCATGTACATCGTTGTCCTGCGTATTTACCGTCTGCCAGTCACTTATCATATTGACATACTGCTCACCGATCACAAACTTACGGGTATCATACAACCGGGGATGCGGATTTCCAAAACTAAGTGAATCCGCCGTATAATGCGTATCCGCACTGCAAGCCTGTTCCACGCGGAGATGCGGATCGACAACAAACGCCCATCTCAGATCACCGGTTTTATAATCGATCAGGTTGGCAAAAGCACCCATTGCATTGAATGTCTGCAAAAGCCATTTTTCTTCACCGGTCAGCAAATAAGCGTAATAAGTGGCATATGCACGCCAGCCGCTCCATCCGTGAGGCGAATTGAACATATTCGGCAGCATCTGTACATCATACTGTGCCTCCCAGTAACGCATCGTTCCCTGACGACGGCGGCCATCAGGCACTTTCAACTGAGTCAGACAATCGTGGCTGTTCAAAATATCCAGCATGGCATCCGTATAATGCTTCTTTTGAATCTCATCTTTCTGCATCAAAGCCAGCATGCCGATCTGCAATGCCGAACAGGAAATCATCCCGTCTTCAAACGTCAATTCACCTTCGGTCTGGAAGTCTCCCTGCGATTCAACCAACTGATCGATAGCCCTTTTAGCAGACTGGTAATGCCGCCCGGCCGCATCCTGCCATTCCTGCCCATCCAACTGTTTCTCGGCAAGTGCCAGTTCCAAAACACTTTTAGCGACATAGATCACACTTGTATAAATCGTATTATGGTTTACATAAGCGCCATCCTCCCGCTGCCAATGCTTTATCATCCAATCAGCCAGCATAGAAGCCTTATGCAAATCTTCCACAGAACCCTGTGCTTCGTATTTATCGATCAGCATACCGATTGTAGTCGACGTATTCTGAATCCTGGAAGCATAATACAGAGGTTCCATTCTGGTCGTATCATGCAACAGGTTGAACAGATAGTCAAAACGCTCTGTCACCGCCTTGTCCGTACCGGCAGACGGAAAGTACTTGCTGGCAATAAAAGCAGAATAGAATCCATACCAGCTTTCTGCATGCGATGTCGCTTTCTGATGAATTTCACGCCAGTAGTCTAATAATGTGTTTTTAAGAACCATACCTTTTGGAAGGAAGAATGGGAATCCAGGTCCTTCTTCTCTCATCATAAACAGACCAAGTTCTTTTCCAAGTTTACGATGGTCACGCTTTCTAGCCTCTTCCATCATTGTAAGGTATGCATCTAATTCTGCTTTCTTTGTAAATGCAGTACCATAGATTCTTGTAAGCATCTGATTATGCTCATCTCCACGCCAGTAAGCACCTGCAATACTTGTAAGTTTGAATGCTTTCACTGGTTTTGTAGTCATTAAGTGAGGTCCTGCACAAAGATCAACAAATTCACCCTGCTGATAGAAGCTGATCACAGAATCTTCTGGAAGATCTTCAATCAATTCTACTTTGTAAGGTTCGTTTCTTTCTTTCATAAATGCAATCGCTTCATCTCTAGGTTTTGTAAAGCTTGTGATTTCAAGATTTTCTTTGACGATCTTCTTCATTTCTTTTTCAATCTTCTCAAGGTCTTCCTGTGTAAATGGAGTATCTTTCTCCATATCATAGTAGAAACCATTGTCGATAGAAGGTCCGATCGCAAGTTTTGTTTCTGGATATAAACGTTTTACTGCCTGAGCTAAAATATGGGATGCTGTATGACGGAATGCGTGTTTTCCTTCATCAGAATCAAATGTTAAGATATTTAATTCGCAGTCTTTGTCAATGACAGTTCTAAGGTCAACAACTTCTCCATCAACCTCACCCGCACAGGCAACTCTTGCCAGTCCTTCACTGATATCTTTTGCAATATCAATGACAGACATATTGTTTTCATACTCTTTTACAGATCCATCTTTTAATGTAATCTTCATCTTCTTATTCATCCTTTCTTGATATATAACGTTTTATTTATCCTGTCACAATTCTCTATAGATTTCTTCTATAATAAATCTATAACAGAAATAAAAAATCCCATGGACTAATAAAAATCCATGGGACGAGTTATCGCGGTTCCACCCTGGTTATCTGTTTCATATCCTTTGATCATAAACTCCAGAAACAGATCACTTGATCGACGATTAACGGTGTCAGCCGGGCTGGTTTACAGCCACTCCGAGGTGGTCTTCCTTTGTTTGTCTGCTTAGGATACTTTCAGCAAATGTATCCCTCTCTGGAAGCTTTCCACAAAGTACTCTTCTCATCAACGTTTTCTTCTTTTTGATTTCTTGTAAATTATAGCATTGTGATTCTATAAAATCAATACAAAAATAGAAAATTATAAACGATTCATTAATAAATAAGCATTCTTTACAACTGCTGCCGCCCATTCTCCGCCAACACAGTAATGTTTGTTCACTGCTGCCGCAGAAGTTCCAACATAGTAACTTCCACTTGGTGTCAGGTATTTTTCATGTAAAGTTTCTGCAGTTGCTAAAAGTCCTGCTTCTTTCGTTGATTTGTTAATTCCTTTTGCATGATCCGATGTTACACCATATCCAGTCAGATTATTATCTTCCCTCGCACGGCGGCTCGTGCCCCATGCACTTTCATGTGCAGCGATTCCCATCAAAAAGACTGCATTCACATGATATTTTTCTTCCGCCTTGACATAAGCTTTCGCATCATCATACAAAGCAGTTCCTTCCAAAATATGTTTGGCGTCTGAAACTGTGATATGACTTAGAGCACTGACATCATTTGGATTAAAATATCTTGTCTGTTCCTCTTTTTTGATCTCTCCTTTGAACTTCTTGATCTGCTTCTTGATCGTCTGAACCTTTTCTTCCATTGGTTTGATCGGAAGTATCTGTTCGTTCTTTAAATACTGATCAAGCTGAATCGTTTCATTCATATCAAGCAAAGTCTCAAAATCCGGATGATTGATTCCAAAGACATATTTGCTTGCGATCGTTCTCAGATTCTCATCTCCAAATAAATCTGCAAGCTCATATAAATCTTCTCTTAACTGCTCATCTTTTTTAGAAATCTTCATAGAAGGAGTGATCTCCTGACCATATAAAGCAATCTCCGCCTTGGAATTTGCTGTATACTTTTTGTAAAATTCATTTATAGATCGTGCTTTTTGCTGTTCCAGGCGAATCTCTTCCTCAATTTTTGCTTTTTGTTTTTTCAACCGTTTCACTTTCGCCTGTTTATCCTTGATCCTTCCTTCGATCGTATCCGAAGAACTCTTACTGATCACTTGTGTTGGCATTGGAATGACTTTGTTTTCTTCCTTTTTCTTTGATTTTATCTTCTTTGTCTTAGTATGTTTCTTGCTTGTTGTCTTTTTCTTCTGTTGTTCTTTCCTTTGCGTTCTTTTTGTTTCTTGCACCGTTGCTGCTGTTTCGGTAGAAACTTCTGTTGTCACTGCCTGATCGGTCTGTGTATCATCTGCATAAACCGGTATTACAGAGATTGTCATAATCGCGCATACAAATGCTGTCATAATCTTACGTCTCATGATCGCTTCCTCCCTTTGTTTGAACATTGTTATGACATGATCATCTTTCTAATACTCAATTTTATCTGGTAATTTCTACCTTACTCCTTTTTGTATAAAAATTCAAGTACGCAGTGTTACCTACTTGTAAATTTTTATTCTTTATGATGCAGGAAACAACCTTCCTCATGTGAGTCAACCACTCCCACTGCCTGCAGATAGGAATAAATGATCGTTGTACCGACAAATTTCATTCCACGTTTCTTTAAATCCTTTGAAATCTGGTCGGATAATTCTGAAGATGTTTTTCCCGTCTCATGGATGATCTTATGATCTGTAAACTTCCATAAATATTCAGAAAAGGTTCCGTATTGTTCCTGGATTTTCATAAAAATAGTCGCATTTGATACGGCAGCAGATATTTTTCTTTGGTTTCTTATAATTCCTTTATTTTCTTTTAATTGCGCTTGTTTCTCCTCATCATATGCACTCACTTTATATACATCAAAATCATCAAACGCTTCTCTGAACGCTTCTCGTTTATTTAACACACACTCCCACGATAATCCTGCCTGAAACGATTCCAAGATCAGCATTTCAAACAATTTATGGTCGTCATAGACAGGCACTCCCCATTCTTTATCGTGATAATCAATATATATCGGATTCTTTGGATTAGCCCAACTGCATCTGTCTTTTCCATCGTGATATTTCATAAAAATGTCTTCCTCCATTATGTTTATTATAGTATAACTGACATCTTTGTCAGATCATCTAAAATCCACATTCACAACCACAATCTCCGCTTTCGTTCCGACCCTCATATTCGGGCCAAATAAACCGACACCTGAAGTTACGATCTGATGCGCATTTCCAACCTTACGATATCCATACGGATTCTTCCAAAACAAATGAATTGTAATATTCCCAGGGAACAGCTGTCCATCATGCGTATGCCCGCAAAGATCAATGTCTACTCCTGCCTGATTTAACTCTTCCAACTGCCTTGGCTCATGATCCAGTATGATCACAGGCTTTTTAAGATCCATTCCATTTACCAGTTCTTTTGGAGTCTTACGTCTGCTGATCCCACGGCCTACTTTCTCAGCATCTGGTCTTCCATAGAGATAGAAGCTTTGATCAATACAAACAGATTCATCTCTTAATAACTTCATTCCTGCCCTTTTTACAAATTCATCCATTCTTGGATCGCTGACCTTTTTCTCCCGACCGCTGCCAAATGTAAATCCTGCAAGAATCTTTTCATCAATATCATGATTTCCATAAACTGCATAAACACCGTATTGACTCTTTAGCTGTCGAAATATCTTGACCAACTGATCTGGATCATCTAATGCATCATATTCATTATCAAAAATGTCTCCTGCGACCACGATCAGATCTGGACTTTGCTGATTTACTTTCATTACCATCTGTTTCATCTGAGAACATCCAATATTGTATCCAAGATGAAGATCTGCAAGTAAAATGATCTTTAGCTTTTTATGATTTCCTGCTTTTTTATGTATCGTTACGTGGTAGCTTGTTGTCCTGATATTCCTTGCATTACACACTCCGTAAAAACTGATCAATAAGATCAAGATCATACAAATGCTTCCAACAATTTTGAAAACTTTTGGTGTCCGAAACTTTTCCTGATCTGCTTTTACAAAATAGATCAAGATCAGGCGGATCAGATCCGCAATAAGGATCGTAAGCGCCAAATACATCAAAACACCCAGCCAGTAATTACTGATCAATTTCATAGCTCGCCGTATCGTTCCTTGTGGAAACAAAAATGCGATCAGAATACTGAATGCAAGAAATACATAGATCATGGCCAAAACTGCTTTGATCCATTTCTTTTTAAAATAAACATGACAAGTCTCTAACCATTTCAATATTCGGAATAAAAAATAGACATTTAACAGCAGATAAAGTGGTGCTAAATATATTGCGATCATCTTATTTTCTGCACCCTCTTTCTTACTATATTTTTATTGATTTTTTATCAAATTCATTGTAATCGGATAAACTGTCGCCTGGTTTGTCAATGGATCTCGATTCTGATAATCAAACAATAGGATGGTTTTTGTTTCTTTAAAATCTTCATTTACCGCATGATCGAATTGTTCCATATGGGAAAATTTCCGCATATTCTTTTGTCCAAAATATGCAAGTCGTTCATCTTTTAATAAAATCTCTTCATTGATATAACGAAGCTCGTCCTTTTGTAATGTATAATCTCCTGCAAAATCCGGACGTTTCTTTACATTTTCACGAAGATATAAGTCATACGTTAACAACTCTTTATATAATACAAGATTCTCTTCTGCTGTAATGGTTTGTATAAATTCATATAAGATTTCAAATCGGGCAATTCGGCTGTGGCTGACCTTGTCATAACCTTTCTCCTCATAAAATCTGGCAAGTGTATCATATAAAGCAAATGCAGTGTCAAATTCTTTTTCCAACAACCGCAAGGTGTTCGAAAACTGGCTGCTATTATAATAAACTTCCACCATTTCTTCCACTTTCTTTAAAACCAGTACATCTTCATAAGGCAACCATTTTGTATAAAGGACTTCATAAGGCGGTGTATCTTTATAAACAAGCCCATAGTTCTCTTTTTGTTTTTCCATATAAGAACCTTTTAATACTTTTAAAAAGCCTAACTGTAATTGTTCTGGATGTACTTCATAGACATCCTGAAATGACTGTTTAAAACTTTCAAGATCTTCATAGGGCAGTCCTGCGATCAGATCCAAATGTTGATGTATATTATGTCCAGCATTGATCCTTGTTACGATATCTGCAACTTTCTTAAAATCCATTTTCCTGTGAATCTCAGTGATCGTATCGATGTTCGTTGACTGAACGCCAATCTCTAACTGAATCAGTCCCGGACGCATATCAGAGATCAATTCAATTTCATCATCCTTTAAGACATCTGCTGCCACTTCAAAATGGAAATTGGTAATGCCGTTATCATGTTCCTTTATATAACGCCAGATTTCCATTGCATGATCATGTCGACAGTTAAAGGTACGATCGACAAATTTGACCTGTGGCACTTTATGATCTAAGAAAAACTGTAATTCCTTTTTGACAAGAGAAAGATTTCGGAAGCGCAGGCATTTATCGATCGAAGATAAACAATAACTACATGAAAATGGACAGCCCCTGCTTGATTCATAGTAGATGATCTTATGTTCAAAATCTTCAATATGTTCATACACAAATGGAACTTTACTTAAGTCCATCACTGGACGCCATGGTGTTTCTACGATCTCATCTTCATTTCTATAAGTTAGTCCAGGAATCTTGCTAAGATCATCTCTCTTTCCATGATAATGATCAAGCACTTCAAGGAATGTAACTTCTCCTTCCCCTTTCATCACACCCGTTACCTGTGGAAGTCGTCTTAAAACTTCTCTGGAATCATAGGAAACTTCTGGTCCTCCAAGCCAGATTGGAACATCCGGCAGTAGTTTATGGATTTCCCTAATCACACGTTCTATGTATTCAATATTCCAAATATAACAGGAAAAGCAAAGGATATCTGGATGTTTCTGATACAGACTCATCAGGATATCATCCACCTGCTGATTGATCGTATATTCTGCAATCTCGACTTCATCGATATATGGCTTTGCGTAGGCACGAAGGCAGTAAACTGCAAGGTTCGAATGAATGTATTTCGAATTGATCGCTGTTAATATTGTGTGTTTCTTTGTCATATTATTTATCTCGCACTTTCTTTATTTTGTTTCATTCTGAATATCTTTTTGTTTTGTCTTACTCTGAAAATAGATAAACGAATCCGCCGCATCAAGAATATCACTAAATTCATCTCTTGGTGCGATCTCAATATATTTCTTTAATAAATCTTTCTCTTCTTTTTTATATCTTCCATAAAAAATGTCAAACAGATTATGACCCCGCATATAGGTTTTGATCTCTTCCATATGTTCTTTCATATCTTGCGGCGATGTAAAATCACCTCCCATCATCTGTATCAAATGAACTCCACTTTTGATCCTATTCAGA
>ERZ773134.2049-NODE-2049-length-15356-cov-11.925103_pt1 | contig 15356 bp, 8 predicted proteins | sample MGYA00580856_ERZ773134 | MGnify/ENA primary metagenome ERZ773134 (study PRJEB29015, sample SAMEA2737823) | human gut metagenome | biome: human gut; feature: human-associated habitat; material: faeces | place: China | collected 2012 ... | reverse complement strand
CCTGCGTTACATACCAGCCGTTCTCCTGCAAGGCGGCGGTATAGTAGGATGTGACATAAGGGTTATCGCTTGCGGGCCTGAATTCATAATCGAGCTGTACAAAGCCCTCTTCCTTATTTAAGACTTCAATGGTTTTTACTCTTTTATCCCTGATGCGGAATTCAAAGGGGACAAAAGGTCCTTCATATTGCTTGAAAAACTCAGCAAACCATTGTTCGGTGACTTTCTTTACATCCGTGTTTTCCGTTTGTATGCTGCTGCCGATAATCGCTGTGGGATTGTATTGATTCCAGATACCGTACAGTACCATAGCGGATACCCCGCAGGCCATCAGCAGACACAGCAGCGCCAGTCCGATTTTCTTCATGCTATGCACTTCCTTTTTTCATAGTATAGCACAGGTTGACAGCGATAGATACATGAAATATGATATGGCAAAATGCTATGATTTCCGGTTTCTTGAAAGTCATACACCTTTGTTGATTTATGCCCTTTTTGATGGCGCACCCGTCGGGTATACAGCCATTTCCGTTATTTATCAATAAACGGAAAAGCAGTATGTTTTTCCTACGGTGATTTCGCAAACGGACAAACCTTGCAAATAGCTTTCTCTTTTTATAGAGACATGCGGCCCTGAGCGATGTTTCGGCAATGCATTATTGTGCGAAATCCTTTATTTTATGTATTTTTCCTTGTCTTTGCGGGAAGAATTCTATATAATGATACTGCAAAGGTAATGACAGGAAGAGTAGCTTTTATCCAAGGCGAAGAGAGAGAATGGCTGGTGTAAATTCTCATGAGGAAAAAGCGAACATGGCCCTGGAACCGTTTTTCTGAATAATTAGGAAGAACCGCAGGCCGGCGTTAACGGCAAATGAGGTGTACGTGTATGCGTGCATGAATAAAGGTGGTAACACGAAGCTTTCGTCCTTTGGCGGGGGCTTTTTCTTATATAAGGAGGATATGAATATGTGTAAGGAATGTAAGAACAAAAAACCATACTACATCACAACCGCGATTACCTATACATCGGGAAGACCGCATATCGGTAATACGTATGAAATCATACTGACAGATGCGATCGCAAGATACAAGCGCCAGCAGGGCTACGATGTATTTTTCCAGACAGGTACGGATGAGCATGGACAGAAAATCGAGGAAAAGGCAAAGGAAGCCGGTGTAACGCCGAAGGAATTTGTCGACAAAGTTGCCGGAATTGTGCGCAAAAACTTTGATATGATGAACACATCCTACGATTACTTTGTTCGTACGACGGATGACTATCACGAAAAGCAGGTCCAGAAGATCTTTAAGAAGCTGTATGAACAGGGCGATATTTACAAGAGCACCTATGAGGGCTTATATTGTACGCCGTGTGAATCCTTCTGGACGGAAAGTCAGCTGATTGACGGAAAATGTCCGGATTGCGGGCGTCCTGTGGAAAAAGCATGTGAGGAAGCATACTTCTTCAATCTTCAGAAATATGCATCGCGTCTGATCAAGCATATTGAAGACCATCCGGAATTTATTCAGCCGGAATCCAGAAAGAATGAGATGATCAACAACTTCCTGAAGCCGGGTCTGCAGGATCTGTGTGTATCCCGTACATCCTTTAAATGGGGGATTCCTGTTGATTTTGACCCGGGACATGTTGTCTATGTCTGGATTGATGCCCTAAGCAACTATATTACATCACTGGGCTTTGACGCTGATGGAAACCATGGAGAGCTGTATCAGAAATACTGGCCTGCGGATGTACATATCATCGGTAAGGACATTCTGCGCTTCCATACGATTTACTGGCCAATCTTCTTAATGGCATTGGATCTGCCATTGCCAAAACAGGTGTTTGGTCATCCATGGCTTTTACAGGGCGGCGATAAGATGAGCAAATCCAAAGGAAACGTGATCTATGCAGACGATATGGTAAGACTGTTCGGCGTAGACGCAACCCGTTACTTCGTACTTCATGAGATGCCATTTGAAAATGACGGTGTCATCACATGGGAACTGGTAATTGAGAGATTCAATTCCGATCTTGCCAATATTTTAGGAAATCTGGTAAACAGGACGATCTCCATGAGCAACAAATATTTTGATGGTGTTGTAAGGAAAACCGGCGCAGCCGAAGAAGTCGATGAGGATTTGAAGGCTGTCGTTACAGGAACCAGAGACAAAGTGCAGGAGAAAATGGACAAACTCCGCGTGGCGGATGCGATCACCGCTGTATTTGACCTGTTCCGCCGCTGCAACAAATACATCGACGAGACGACTCCATGGGTACTTGCAAAAGATGAGGCAGACCATGACCGTCTTGCAGAAGTGCTATACAATCTGACAGAGTCCATCACGGTCGGAGCAAGCTTACTGCACAGCTTCCTGCCAGAGACAGCAGAGAAAATCGTAAAACAGTTGAATACCACACTGCGCGATTATGACGATCTGGACAAATTCGGACTTTACGAGAGTGGAAGCAAAGTGACAGATACACCGGAAATCTTATTTGCACGTCTGGATGCAAAAGAGGTTATGCCAAAAGTTGAGGAGATCAAAGCAGCTCAGAAAGCTGAGTTTGAGGCAGAACAGAAGAAACTTGCCGGAGAGACGGAAACAGCAGAAGAAGCGGAAGAATCCGTAATTGACATTGAACCGAAAGCAGAAATTGAGTATGATGATTTTATGAAGATGCAGTTTCAGGTAGGAGAGATCATTGCCTGCGAAGCAGTTCCAAAATCAAAGAAATTACTCTGCTCACAGGTGAAGATCGGAAGTCAGGTAAAACAGATCGTTTCCGGTATCCGCAAGCATTACACACCGGAAGAGATGGTTGGCAAAAAAGTCATGGTATTAGTGAACTTAAAACCGGCAAAACTTGCAGGTGTAGTCTCAGAGGGTATGTTACTCTGCGCAGAGGATGAGAACGGGGAACTTGCATTGATGGTTCCGGAGAAAAAGATGCCAAGCGGAGCAGAGATCTGCTAGAAAAACAGAAATTAAGACACAATTAAGATTTCTCTACTATTAAAATACTTTTTTAACTGCTAAAATAAAACTGTTCAGGCTGATAAACGCCGGACAGTTTTATTTTATTCATGTTTGCAGCAATGGACAGGTTTGTCCGTAAAGCGGGAGACAGGCTGTTGAAAGAAAAATATTGGGAGGATAGAACATGCAGACCATTTTAGTGTGTGATGATGATAAAGAAATTGTGGAAGCGATCGAGATCTATTTACAGCAGGAAGGCTTTCATGTGCTAAAGGCATATGATGGTGAAGAAGCGCTTGAGATATTGAAGAACAATGAAGTACATCTTCTGATCATGGATGTCATGATGCCGAAGCTGGACGGAATCCGTGCAACCCTGAAAATCCGTGAGAACAGCAGTATTCCGATCATTATTTTGTCAGCAAAAACAGAGGATTCAGACAAGATCTTAGGACTGAATATCGGGGCGGACGATTATGTGGAGAAACCGTTCAATCCGCTGGAACTGGTGGCAAGGGTAAAATCCCAGCTCCGCCGCTATACGCAGCTTGGAAATGCAGCAGAATCCGGTGACAGTATTTATACAGTTGGCGGTTTGAGCATCAATGACGATCTGAAAGAAGTAACGGTGGATGGCGAAGTAGTGAAGCTTACCCCGATCGAGTACAACATTCTTTTGCTGTTGGTGAAGAACCAGGGGAAAGTATTTTCCATCAACCAGATTTATGAGAGCATCTGGAATGAGGATGCGATCGGAGCGGATAATACAGTGGCAGTACACATCCGCCATATCCGCGAGAAGATAGAGATTAATCCAAAAGAACCCCGCTATCTGAAAGTTGTATGGGGTGTTGGTTACAAAATTGATAAGAATTAAAAGTTAAGGAGCGATTATGGAGAGCCATCCTTATTCCTACGGAACAAAACTGACAGGACTGATCCTTCATCTGTTTTTTACAGTGGTTTTAACGATAGCAGTATTTTTGCTGGCATCCATGCTTAGTAAAAATATTTTTGAGTTGTCAGACGTTGGGACAGAACAGTTTCTGGATTCCGGGTATTACACAAAATGTATTGAAAAAAAATGTGATGACCTGAGCGATTACCTGCGCCTGCTGATCAAAGGTGAAAGCCGTACTTCAGAGGAGAACAGGCGTTATCTGCAATACACCAATGAGTTTAAGAGTGGTGATAGCAATTTCTGCTATTGGTACAGGATTGGTGAGGCGTGGTACACAAATCAGCCGGACACGAAGGAAGGACAGGAGTTTGACGTGGAAGCTGTGCTGATGGAGGCGAAGACCATGGGGAATTACCTGATCTATGATCTTGTGGACAAAGAATTTGGCACTGATATTAACGGCATGGCAGACTACTTCTTTGGCGGTGGGAATCAGATGCTCTGGCCTGCAGATGACATGACGCTGATCATCGGGATCGATACGGAACTGTCTGCAGAAGATGATATTTATGAGGCATCCCGGGAGTACGAACAGCTTCATCCATGGATTAAGGTCTGTACTTTCAGTGGCCTGGTAAGTCTGATGGGATGGATCATTTCACTGGTGTATCTGACTTTGGCAACCGGACGCCGCACAGGTGAAGAGAAAATCCATCTGAATCCGATCGATAAGATCAAGACGGAGATTCTGGTGGCGGCTTTTATTTTTATGATGGTGGAGCTTGTGATCCTCATTACAAAAGTAAACAGTGAGGAATGGGCTGTTTATGGGATCATTGTAGCATCAGGAACCGTGAGTCTTGTGATCGACGGTTTATTCCTGATCTTTTATCTGAGCATGGTGCGCAGAATGAAAGCGGAGATGCTCTGGGAGACAAGCGTTGCGTGCTGGCTCGAAAGAGGCATCCGCAAAGTATTTGCCAGACAGAAAACAACGGTGCGTGTGCTGCTGCTTTTTGCAGGGCACATGGCTGTCTGCTTCGTACTGGCAGTCGGTGCATTTTACTATCAGAGCATGACTGCACTGGTGGTGCTGCTCTTATTTTCAGCGGGAGAGTGCTATATGATCCTGCGAAAGGCAGTGGAGCAATATCAGATCCGGCTGGGTGTGGAGAAGATCAGGGACGGAGCGCTTTCCGGGAAAATTGACATTGAACAGCTGCACGGCGAGGAGAAAAGTCTTGCGGAGGCGATCAATAACATTGGAGAAGGTCTTTTACATGCAGTGGATGACAGCACCAAAAATGAACGCATGAAGGCAGATCTTATCACAAATGTATCTCATGATATCAAAACACCGCTGACATCAATTATAAATTATGTAAACCTGATGAAGCTGGAAAAAATTGATAATGAACGTGTGCAGGGGTACATTCAGATCCTGGATGAAAAATCCCAGCGGTTAAGGCAGCTTACGGCAGATCTTGTGGAGGCATCCAAGATCAGTTCCGGTAATGTGAAGCTTGACATGCAGGTCATTGATCTTGTAGAACTTGTCTATCAGACAAGCGGAGAGTTTAATGAGAAGTTTGAGCAGAAAGAACTTACGATCGTCACAAAACTCCCGAAGACAGCTGTGCTGATCCGTGCAGATGGAAGGCAGCTTTACCGTGTGATCGAAAATCTTTATAATAATGTTGCAAAGTATGCACTGGAAAAAACAAGGGTGTATGTGGATATCTCATATGTGGAGGAAAAGGTTGTATTCTCCATTAAGAATGTGTCGGAACATTCCCTTGCAAGGGAGAACAGCAATGCCGGAGATCTGACAGAACGTTTTATCCGCGGGGATTCGTCGAGAACGACCGAGGGAAGTGGTCTGGGACTTTCCATCGCAAAGAGCCTCACGGTTTTAATGGGTGGAGTGTTTGACATTAAGGTGGATGGTGATCTGTTTAAGGCATCTATTACATTCCCACAATATGCAGATGGGAACGGCAGTGATGCGGGAACGGAAGATCCAGTGAGCGAAGACGATTACGAGATTGAAGAATTAGAACCAGAGGAGAGAACAGAGGAAGAATGATAAAAGCAGTTATTTTTGACATGGATGGCGTGCTAATTGACACAGAAAAATGGTTGAATATATACTGGCAGCAGGCGGCAAAAGAGGCGGGATTTCATTTTACCAGAGAGCATGGACTTGCAATCCGCAGCCTTGCAACAAAGTATACAGGACCTTATCTGCAAAAGATATTTGGACCGGAATTTGATTATGAAGCGATCCGGGCGAGACGCAAACAGCTCATGAAAGAACATATTGAGAAAAATGGGATTGAGAAAAAGCCGGATGTGGATGAAATCCTGGATTATCTCCGCTCAAAGAGCATCAAGACTGCCGTTGCAACAGCAACGGATCCGGAACGTACAAAACAGTATCTCACACAGATTGGTATCTACGATAAATTTGATCAGCTTGTGAGCGCCACAACCGTAGAGAACGGAAAACCGGAGCCTGACGTGTACCTTTATGCATGTGAGCAGATTGGGGAGAAACCAAAGGATTGCATTGCGGTGGAAGATTCGCCAAATGGAATCTTATCTGCATACCGTGCAGGGCTTTCTGTTGTGATGGTGCCGGATCTCGCAGAACCGGACGAGGAGACAGCAAAACTTCTGTATGCAAAATTTGATACACTCGCCGGATTGAAAACCATCATTTAGAAGAGAAAGAACTTTGGGGATTCCCGGAGTTCTTTTTTAAATGCATAAAACAATTGATTTATTAATTTAGTGTATGAAAGTCTTGATTTTTACAGGGAGTATCTTTATAATTCATATAAAAGCGCGAAAGACGAGTTGAGTTAGAAAGCTTCGCCGGAGATTGGGATGGAGGAACGTATGAAATTATATGATAGTGGCGTTTACCTTGTAAACGGAAAAGAAATTATGACGGACGCAGCAGAGGTACAGCAGAAGACCGGAAAAGCTGTCACAAAAGAGCAGGCTGCCGAAAATACCATCGCTTATGGTATTTTGAACAAACATAATACTTCAGGAAACATGGACAAGCTTCAGGTTAGATTTGACAAGCTTACCTCACATGATATTACATTTGTAGGAATCATTCAGACCGCAAGAGCATCTGGCTTAGAGCGTTTTCCAATGCCATACGTCCTGACAAACTGCCATAACAGTTTATGTGCAGTCGGTGGTACGATCAACGAAGATGACCATATGTTTGGACTTACCTGTGCAAAAAAATACGGTGGAGTTTATGTTCCACCACATCAGGCAGTGATCCACCAGTTTGCAAGAGAAATGTTGGCAGAGAGCGGAGCCATGATCTTAGGATCTGATTCCCATACCCGCTATGGTGCATTGGGAACCATGGCAGTCGGCGAAGGCGGACCGGAGCTTGTAAAACAGCTACTGAATAAAACATACGATATTGATATGCCGGGCGTTGTAGGCGTTTACCTGACCGGAACACCACAGAAAGGGGTTGGACCTCAGGACGTTGCCCTTGCCATTATCGGTGAAGTGTTTGATAAAGGCTATGTGAAGAATAAAGTCATGGAATTTGTAGGGCCGGGTGTGTCGAACTTGAGCGTTGATTTCCGTATCGGTGTGGATGTTATGACGACCGAGACAACCTGCCTGTCCTCCATCTGGAGAACCGATGAAAAGGTACAGGATTTCTATGCGATCCACGGAAGACCACAGGCATACAAAGAACTGAATCCGGGGGATGTTGCTTATTATGACGGAATGATCGAGATCGACCTCAGTCAGATCAGACCAATGATCGCAATGCCATTCCATCCAAGCAACACATATACCATCGAAGAGCTGAACGCAAATCTGATGGATATTCTGGATGACTGCGAGAAACGTGCAGAAGTCAGCTTTGACGGAGCCGTAAAATTAGATTTAAAGAGTAAAGTAAGAAACGGAAAGCTTTATGTAGATCAGGGAATCATTGCGGGCTGTGCCGGCGGTGGATTTGAAAATATCTGTGATGCCGCAGACATCTTAAAAGGTGCAAGCATCGGACCGGATGAGTTTACATTGAGCGTATATCCGGCAAGTACCCCGATTTACATGGAACTTGTAAAAAATGGTGCAGTGGCAAGTCTCATGGAGACGGGAGCGATCGTCAAAACAGCGTTCTGCGGTCCTTGCTTTGGTGCCGGAGATACTCCTGCAAACAACGCATTCTCCATCCGCCACTCCACAAGAAACTTCCCGAACCGCGAAGGTTCCAAGGTTCAGAAAGGACAGGTTGCATCCGTTGCGCTTATGGATGCAAGATCCATTGCAGCAACTGCAGCAAATAAGGGATATTTGACCGCAGCTACCGATCTGGATGTAAATTATACCAAACCGAAATACTTCTTCGACAAGAAGATTTACGAGAACCGCGTCTTTGACAGCAAGGGAGTGGCTGATCCGGGTGTGGAGATCCAGTTTGGACCAAATATCAAAGACTGGCCGGCAATGAGTGCATTACCGGAGCATATGGTATTAAAGGTTGTTTCAGAGATTCACGATCCGGTTACGACAACTGACGAGCTGATCCCGTCCGGAGAGACTTCCTCCTTCCGGTCCAATCCGCTTGGACTGGCAGAGTTTGCACTTTCCAGAAAAGATCCGCTCTATGTGGGACGTGCAAAAGAGATCCAGAAAGCAGAGAAGGCAGTGGAAGCCGGAGAGTGTCCGGTTGAGGCTGTACCGGAATTGCAGGCAGTGATCGATACGATCAAGACGGTTTATCCTGATTTTGGTGAGAAAGCGAGAAAAGAGAAAGGTTATGCAGGATTTGGAAGTACCATTTTTGCAGTGAAACCGGGGGACGGTTCCGCGCGTGAGCAGGCTGCTTCCTGTCAGAAGGTACTCGGAGGCTGGGCGAACATTGCGAATGAGTATGCAACCAAACGTTATCGTTCCAATCTGATCAACTGGGGCATGCTGCCATTCATTATCGGAAAAGGTGATCTTCCATTTGAAAATTTGGATTATCTCTTTATTCCGGAGATCAGAAAAGCTGTTGAGGACAAGCAGTCTGAAATTCAGGCTTACGCAGTGAAAGACGGCGCATTAAAACCATTCAGCCTTCATATGGATGCCCTGACGGATGATGAGAGGGAGATCATTTTAAAAGGCTGTCTCATCAATTACTACCGTGGTTAATTTATAAATCTAAAAAGATAATAAAAACAGAGGTCTGCTTAGTGACAGACCTCTGTTTTTGCGTTAGAATGAGAGTATAAATTACGCTTAGAAGCGCATGTTTGCACAAGTCGTTTCCGGCAGAAAAAGGAGAGCTTAAGTTGGAAGAACTAAAACAAAACGAACAGATACAGACACCGAAGACAAAAAAGACAGATGAATTTCATTTGAAACAGATCACGATCATAGCGCTTGCTATTTTTATCACATTCTGTTGCTGCATTTTATTTTTCTTTGTCATATACCGTTATAATGGGTTTACAGATTTCTGGAAGAAACTGACATATATTTTACAGCCGGTCATTATCGGACTGGTTGTGGCATATCTTCTGAATCCGTTGATGAAACTCATAGATGGAAAGTTATTTTCCCTGTTTAAAGGAAAGATGAAGAGTGAGAAAAAGGCGAAAAAAATATCAAGAGGGCTGGCAATCGCAGGTGCACTGCTGTTTTTGGTAGGCATTATTGTCCTGCTGATCGCTGCGATCGTTCCATCCATCATCCAGAGCATACAGGGCATCATATCCACACTCCCTGCTGAGGTGCGTTCGCTTGTTGACTGGATCAATGATATCGCCAAGGGAGACAGCCAGATAGCGGACATTGCGGAAGAAGTGATCACACAGGTAAGTAACTTCTTTGAAAACTGGATGAAAAACACACTGCTTCCACAGGCAGAGATTTATATTACTTCCATCACAACCGGAGTGATCACCGGAGTAAAATTTGTGATCAATATTCTGGTCGGACTTATCATCTCTGTGTATGTTATGGCGAGTCAGGAGAAATTTGCAGGTCAGGCGAAGAAAATCATTTATGCCATTTTTAAACCGGTCAGAGCCAATGTTGTAGTAGAGACTGTGCGGAAGAGCAACGAGATCTTTGGCGGATTTATCAGTGGAAAAATTTTAGATTCTGCCATTATCGGTGTGATTGCCTATATCGTGCTTGCGATCATGAAAATGCCGGATACCATGCTGGTGGCTGTGATCATTGGTGTGACCAATATTATTCCGTTTTTTGGACCTTTTATCGGGGCGATCCCATCCTTTATCATTATTGTTTTACAGAATCCGGTACAGGGATTATATTTCCTGATTTTTGTTATCATTTTACAGCAGGTAGACGGAAATATTATCGGACCGAAGATCCTCGGAGATTCCACCGGGCTTTCCTCTTTCTGGGTTGTATTTGCCATTCTCGTATTTGGCGGTCTGTGGGGCTTTCCTGGAATGCTGCTTGGTGTGCCGATCATGGCAGTGATTTATTATATTGTTTCCAATGTTGTCACATATTCCCTGAAAAAGCGTGGGATCCCGGAAACGGAGATAGATTATGTCAACCTTGACCGCATCGATAAGCACACCAATCAGCCGGTTTATGAGACCACGGAAAAGAACAAAAAACAGGATGAAAAATCGGCAGGGGAAGCATGATAATTTTTGACATCTAATTGTGCCTATGATAAACTAAAAGGTAACATAGACAAATTGAAAAAGGTAATGGATCATTACGGAAAATGCACAGTTTGAGGTGGCAGAATTGGATAAATATGAATACAAATTAAAGCTGGATCAGATGAAATCACTCACAGCCGAGGGGAAATACGAAGAGGCGGCTGAGATCGCGGATACCATCAACTGGCGTAAGATAAAGAACATTAACGCTCTGGTAAAAGTAGGAGAGATCTACGAGAAAGTAGGGCGTTATGATGAGAGCAAGGATGTTTTGCTGACGGCTTATGACAAGTCGCCGATTGGCAGAATGATCATTTATCGTCTTGCAGAGGTTGCAGTCAGGACAAAGAGTTTTGATGAGGCAAAAGAGTATTATCAGGAGTTTGTGGAGATCGCACCTCATGATAATTTAAAATACGTGTTAAAGTATGAGATAAGCAAAGCGCAGGGTGCAGATATTGGCACCCTTATTGGCATTTTAGAAGAACTCAAAGAGCAGGAGTATTCGGAAGAGTGGGCATATGAGCTTGCATATCTGTATCATAAGGCCGGTATGAGCGAGAAATGTATCGATGCCTGCGACGAACTGATCTTATGGTTTGGTGATGGCCCATATGTAGAACGCGCATTAGAATTAAAGATGTTATACCAGCCACTGACAAAACAGCAGGAAGACAAGTACCGCACATTCCGTCAGAGACATGACGGTGTTGTGGAAGTGAGACCGGAAGATCCGTTAGAATCTGGAGAGATCGTACCGGAACCGGTGCAGATCAAAGATGTGAAGATGTCTGCGGAGCGCTTTAACACACAGAACCTGCAGGAAGAACTTCAGAGAAGTATGCAGGAGATCATGAATGCCACGGAAAAAGAGGCAGTCAATGATACGATGGATAACATTAAGAAACTGGTAGAGGATATTCCGTATCTCCAGATTCCATCCGAGAAAGAAGAAGAGCCGCAGGAAGAAGAGGTTTACCAGCATATTGAGACGGATGAGGAGATTGATAATTCCTTGAAATCCAATTTCCAGGAGATGTTAGTGGATGAGGATGGCCAGATGAGCCTTTATATGCAGGGAGGCAGAGTTGCAGAACCACAGGTATCCGGTCAGATGAGCATTGAGGATGTGCTTGCTGATTGGGAAAAGACCAAGCGTGCCGCAGAGGCAGCCTTGCAGGAAGCAGAACAGAGAAAGCTTGAATCTGCAAAAGCGAGAGCACTTCAGGAAGCGGAAGAACTTCTGGGACGCCTTGCGGATGTCATTCCAATGCTTGATTCCGGCTTGACACCAAAAGACCTTCTGGATCAGAAATACTTAAGCAAAGACGGGCAGCCGAATGACAATGCAGTCTCTATGGTTACGAACATGAACCAGTTTTTACAGCAGGAGATTGACCGCCTCAGCGATGAAAATGCACAGATGGATGAACAGCTCGCAGCTGTCGGGGCATCTCCGGTTGGAGATTACATGGCAAGCGCCGGTGCGGCTGCGGAAGACGCAGCACAGAACATTGTGGCAACCGGTGTACAGGAATTAATGACGGAGGAAGAACTTCCGGAAATCGCAATGCCGGAAGGATTGGATGATATTGACAATCAGTGGGAGGATGAGGACTTCGAGGAGCTGGATGCAGAAGTTCCACAGGAGAATGCCGCATCCCTTGCAGAACACACAGCAGAGCAGACCAAACCGGAAGCGTTAGCAGAAGCGGACGACACAATGGAGGCAGGCACATCTGCGGAAGATGTAGAAGCTGCTATTTTGGCAGAGACTGCACGCCAGATGGCAAAAGAATCAGTGGAAAAAGAAGAATTGCCGGAGATCGAGTTGCCGGGTGACTTAGACCTTGGAAAAGAGGAGACAGCAGAAGAGATTCTTCCTGCCATTGTGGAACCGGAGGCATTTGAAGTTCCGGATACGATCAGCAAGCTTTCAAAAGAATTAAGAGAAATTTTTACATATTTTGTACCAATTACGGGTATGGAAGAACAGCTTTGCCAGGCACTTACAGGTGCATCCCAGCATCTGACGAAGGGAACGACAGCAGGAACTGGAAATATGATCATACAGGGCGGTTCCGGAAGCGGTAAGACAGTGCTTGCAACAAGCATGATCAAGGCATTACAGAAAGAAACCGGAAAGCCAAATGGCAAGATCGGCAAGATCGAAGCATCTGTCCTCAATCAGAAGGATGTTGCAGCATTGCTGAAAAAAGTAGCCGGTGGCTGTCTGATCATCGAAAAAGCCGGGGATCTGTCCCGCGAGACAGCGTTAAAACTTTCTCTTTTATTAGAACAGGATACAAGTGGAGTGCTTGTGATCATTGAGGATACAAAACATGGAATCCAGAAGGCTTTATCCAGAGATGATGGATTTGCAGCGAAGTTTTCTGAGAAGATCAATATTCCTATTTTTACCAGTGATGAACTGGTTTCGTTTGCAAAATCTTACGCAAATGAATTGGGATATACCATTGATGAGATGGGTGTGCTGGCGCTGTATAACAGCATCAGTAATATTGAGCACGCTGACAGGGAGACAACCCTGACAGAGGTAAAAGAGATCGTCGATAAAGCAGTAGCACATTCAGAAAAGGGTGGTTTGAAAAAGGCGTTCAGCATTATCACATCCAGAAGATATGATGAGGATGATTACATTATCTTACGGGAGAAAGATTTTGACTAAAGAAGAAAACCACAGTGAGTCTGCGGTTTAGAGATAGAAGTGAAGAGGGGTAAGGCTTATGGCAAATTTTACTGAATTAGACCGCTATCTGTTCGGTCAGGCGACACATTACGATATTTATCGGAAACTGGGTGCACATTTTGCAGAGGTAAAAGGAGTAAAGGGAGTATACTTCGACCTGTGGGCACCGAACGCAGAAAGAGTTTTCGTGATCGGTTCCTTTAACGGATGGAATGAGACGGCAAATGAGATGACGCGCCTGAAACCGGAGACAATGGGGATTTACGAATTGTTTATTCCGGGATTGCAGGAGGGGGAGTTATATAAGTATCTGATCGAGACAAAAGATGGCAAGCGTCTTTATAAGGCAGATCCTTATGCAAATTATGCAGAACTCCGGCCGGGAACAGCATCTGCGATTGCGGATATTGAACATTTTAAATGGACAGACAGCAAGTGGATGGAGAATCGTAAAAAAGAAGAGGATGTGTATGCACAGCCGATGGCAATCTACGAGGTTCATCCGGGCTCCTGGAAACGTCATCCGGGCAGGGATGATGAAGGATTTTACAGTTACAGGGATCTCGTAACCTATCTGATCCCATATGTAAAAGAAATGGGGTACACACACATTGAGCTGATGGGTATTTCGGAGTATCCGTTTGATGGTTCCTGGGGATATCAGGTAACCGGATATTATGCACCGACTTCCCGCTACGGAAAACCTGAGGACTTTGCATATTTTATCAACGAGTGCCACAAGAATAAAATCGGTGTGATTCTGGACTGGGTACCGGCGCATTTTCCAAAAGATGCCCATGGACTGGCAGAGTTTGATGGTACATGCCTGTATGAGTATGCAGATCCAAGAATGGGAGAGCATCCTGACTGGGGAACCAAGATTTTTGATTATGGCAAAAATGAGGTGAAGAACTTCCTGATCGGCAGTGCGCTGATGTGGGTAGAACACTATCATATTGATGGTCTCCGTGTGGATGCGGTTGCCTCTATGTTATATCTGGATTATGGAAAAGAAGAAGGGCAGTGGGTTCGCAATAAATACGGCGATAATAAGAATCTGGAAGCCATTGAGTTCTTTAAGCATATTAACACACTGATCCTGGGACGTAACCACGGAGCGGTGATGATCGCAGAGGAATCTACTGCATGGCCGAAAGTGACCGGTCCGGTGGAAGAGGACGGACTGAACTTCAGTTATAAATGGAATATGGGATGGATGCATGATTTCCTTGATTATATGAAGTTAGACCCATATTTTAGAAAAAATAATCATCATAAAATGACATTTGCCATGAGTTATAATGCGAGCGAACATTATATCCTGGTGTTATCTCATGACGAAGTGGTACATTTAAAATGCTCTATGCTCAATAAGATGCCAGGACTCGGAAGAGACAAATTCCAGAATCTTATGGCTGGTTATGCCTTTATGCTTGGGCATCCCGGCAAAAAACTTCTGTTTATGGGACAGGAATTTGCTCAGCTTCAGGAGTGGAGTGAGGAGAGAGAGTTAGACTGGTATCTGCTCGAGAACCCGGATCACAAACATATGCAGGACTGGGTAAAAGCACTCCTGCACTTATACCAGAAGAATCCGTGTCTTTATGAATTAGACGGCAATTGGGATGGTTTTGAGTGGATCAATGCGGATGACGCAGACCGCAGCATTTACAGTTTTGTCCGTAAGAGTAAAGATGGAAAGAACAATATGCTGTTTGTATGTAACTTTACTCCAGTTGCCCGCCCGGATTACCGTGTCGGTGTGCCAAAGAAAAAGACCTATAAACTTGTCTTAGACAGTGATGCTGCTGAATTTGGCGGTGAAGGAATTGAAAAACCGGTATCCTACAAAGCTGTGAAATCAGAGTGCGATGGAAGAGCGTTCTCCTTTGCATATCCACTTTCCGGCTATGGAGTGGCGGTATTCAAATATTAAGCCGGAGGTTAACGGACGTAGTGTCGCAGATTCTGTGGTGCTTTTATAGGTTGTGACAGGCAGATATAAGCGCCCTTTCGCAAGTCAGAATTTTATATGTAAGGAAAAAGAAAAACGGTATAAACGAAATATTAT
>ERZ773134.2048-NODE-2048-length-15358-cov-3.365157_pt1 | contig 15358 bp, 14 predicted proteins | sample MGYA00580856_ERZ773134 | MGnify/ENA primary metagenome ERZ773134 (study PRJEB29015, sample SAMEA2737823) | human gut metagenome | biome: human gut; feature: human-associated habitat; material: faeces | place: China | collected 2012 ... | reverse complement strand
CTCTGTCGAGTGTCGTCTTGCTTTTTCTGAACGCCCGACCGGTGGTGTCTGACGAACGTAGTGAGGAGTTCCGCCGGTCAGTGAAAGAAAAAGGTAGACGACCGACAGAAGCGACCGGGTCGCCAATTCCGATCACCGAAGACGAATTACTAACGAAATAAACCTACCATAAATTGGGAGAATGGAGAAATAGAGAATGGTAGAATTAAAGTTTACTCTTCTTTTTCCATTATTCCCAGGAAAAGATAGTCATTCTCCCCCCATGCCTTTGGTTTCTCCGTAAAAAAGTAGATGACAGGCGGTAAATCATTCCTTTTTTAAGGGTCCGATCTATTAAATATTCCTTAAATTTTCGTAAACGTTTGTGTCTCATTCTTTTCTCAGGTAATGAGCGAGTTATTTCTTTTTGAAAATCTCTGGTTTAATCCTTTTTTCTTTTCTAACTTTGGGGTGCCTTTAGAGAAGGAGTGTAAGCTTTTATAGGTGAATATGAAGCAAACTGTTATAATCCAAAGGCTTTAGCGATTCGATTGAAACATTTTTCGGTGAATTGCGTAGGGAAAAGATCAAGTCTTATTGTAATATAAACGATTGATATAATGAAAACACGTATTGAACATGACTTGCTAGGCGAAAAAGAAGTGCCGGCAGATGCGTACTATGGTATACAAACTCTTCGGGGAATCGAGAATTTCCAGAATATCAGTGGGATCACCATCGGAGACTATCCGAATTATGTGAAAGCATTGGCTATGGTGAAATGGGCTGCTGCAAAGGCAAACCAGGAATTGGAAATCCTTCCGGACGATATTGCCAATGCAATTACCCGGGCTTGTGAAGAAATTATCGGAGGCAAACTCCATGATCAGTTCCCGGTCGATCTGATCCAGGGAGGTGCAGGTACTTCTACCAATATGAATATCAATGAAGTGGTTGCTAACCGGGCATTGGAATTGATGGGACACCAAAAAGGTGAATACCAATACTGTCACCCGAACAACCATGTCAATATGTCTCAGTCGACTAACGATGCTTATCCGACTTCTTTCAAGTTGGCCTTCATCTTTATGAACGAGGAACTGGTTGCTGACCTGAAACTGTTGATTCAGGCATTCCGGGCTAAAGGAGAAGAGTTTAAAGAAGTGCTGAAAATGGGACGTACCCAGTTGCAGGATGCTGTGCCGATGACTATGGGACAGGAATTCGAAGCTTTTGCTGCAAACCTGGAGGAAGAAGTAGACCGGCTGAACCAGATGGCTAAATTGTTCCTCGAAGTGAATATGGGGGCAACTGCTATCGGTACAGGTATCAATTCCGAACCGGAATATTCTGCCAAATGTATCAAAAATTTGCGGATCATCAGCGGAGAAGAGTTTGTACTGGCTTCTAACCTGATCGAGGCTACTCCCGATGCCGGTTCATCTGTCATGTATTCATCAGCCCTGAAACGTTTGGCTGTGAAATTATCTAAAATTTGTAACGACCTGCGTTTATTATCCAGTGGCCCCCGTTGCGGCTTGAATGAAATCAACCTGCCGCCGATGCAGCCGGGTTCTTCTATCATGCCGGGTAAAGTGAATCCGGTAATTCCCGAGGTGGTAAACCAGATTTGCTATCGGATTATCGGTAACGACCTGACCGTAACCTTTGCTGCCGAAGCCGGACAGTTGCAGTTGAACGTGATGGAACCGGTTATGGTTCATGCCATCTTCAGTTCGATCAAGATGTTGCAGAAGGGTATGGATCGTCTGCGGATCCTTTGTGTTGAAGGCATTACTGCCAACACTCAGCATTGCCGTGAAATGGTATTGAACAGTATCGGTATCGTCACTGCCCTGAATCCGACTTTGGGATATGAGAATTCTTCCCGTATCGCTAAACGTGCTCTGAAAGAAAACCGTAGTGTTTACGATCTGGTACTCGAAGAAGGACTGTTGACCAAAGATGAACTGGATCAGTTGCTGAAACCCGAAAGTATGATCAAACCGCATAAATTCTATAAAAAGAAATAAAGCGTAAAATAAAGATGAAAAGAGCACTTCTCTACGAGGTGCTCTTTTTTTATTTTCGAAATAGTGATATCCGAATATTTTCCGATTGTTTTCCGGGATAATTAACTTTGTTTGGGTATTTGAAGTATATTTGGATTCGAAATGATCAGGCATGCAGAAATTCAAAATGATTTTAGGGGTGTGGATGTGGGTCGTGGTATTACTTTGGGGATGCCAGAATAAAGTAAAGAAGAGTAATCTGGAGATGATCCCGGTCGATATGGATCGGGCAAGGGAAGTGGGGGTGTCGGATGTGTTTTCGGAAATCGAGTTGGTGCCATTGGAGACTTCGGAGAATAACCTCATGGGGAGTGTGTATCCGATGGTGTATCGGAACCGGTATTTTATGCGGCATAATCAGCCGGAAGGGGTAAGCTGTTTCGATTCGTCGGGACATTTTTTGTATCGGATCGATCAGCAAGGGAGAGGAGAGAATGAATACCGGGGGATCAATGGAATGGCGGGGAATCCTTATTTGCCGGTTTTCTACCTGAATGAAAGTTTGGATTATCTCCATTTGTTCGAACTGTCCGGGCATTTCCGGGAAAAAATCCGGCTAGATGCTGTCCGGGAGATCATTCATGGAATAGTGTCGTTGAATCGGGATACTTTAATTGTGATTTCAGGAAGGTATAATTATACATACACTTTTTATTCTTTGAGTGAGAGGTGTGTGATCACTCAGAAAAGAGATCATCTTCCGCTTGCCGGTAGCCCTTCGCATTTTTTCCGGGTAGAAGATCAGGTTTTTTATGCTCCGGCTTTTGAATCTGTCGTATATGAAGTACGGGATACGGCATTCGTTCCGGCATTTTGCTTCGATTTCGGGAAATATAACAATGATCTGTCTGCACTGGCTGATTTTGACCGGGTTATAGTCGATGACCGGGAAATGGAAGATTTTTTGAACCGGAACTTCAATTCTTTTATAAATAAAATGTGGGGTAGCCGGGATTATTTGTGCCTGATGATGTCATGTAAGGTAAAAGGAGATTGGGAAAACAGATTCCTGTTTTTGGATAGGAATACCCGGGAGTATATCGTTGCTACTGATTTTATAGAATCTTTCCCTTTCAGTCCTTTTGGGGATTTTGTCGACGATCGGTTTATTTTTCCGTTTACTCCGATGGAATTGAAGGAAGGTAACCTCTCCGATTTGTTTGACGAGCAGAGTAAAGCTGCCTATCAGAAGATAAAATTGGATGATAATCCGGTTATTCTGAAGGCACGGTTAAAAATTTGAGGTATGGGACATACACTAGGAGCGATTGGTGTTTATTTGGATAGATATCAGATAATCGCCAATCGCTTTTCAGAACTATCCTGAATTTCACCCGGAAAACAAACAATAATCTTTTTATGTAGCTCTAATGTATCGCTATCTTTCAATATTTTCTGTTTTACAGAACAGGCATTCATATTCATCACTTCACTCTTAATAGAAGAAAAATATAAGTCGACTATATTTTCATATAGCATATTTTATCGTTCTGTTAAAGTCTGTAAGCCATTTCTTTCCTGAATAAGGAGTTTGTTTACATGAGTTAAATAAATCAGTCCCAATCCAAAAACACTAATTATTATCAAAAAAATAATGAAATTATACTCTTTCTTCTTTTTCATCCTATGCAAAATTTACGTCAGCTCCTATACTTTTCCAGATCACTTGAATTTCAATCCCCAAATGATCGTATTGCTATTCTCATTTAATTCTTTATAAATTTTGATCAGATCATCATGTCCTTCTTTGTATTTTTTCCATTCCTCTTCTGTTAACTGTGACTGAATGTGCTCGATCAGCTCAGCATATTTTGTCGGAGAATAGAAAAAATACAAATAATCGTTTGGAAACTGTATTTTATTATGCCAGGAAATGAAATATTTAGAAGGAAATACTTTAGATTTTTTTATTCCTATTTTTAAAAGATCGTCATCGACTAATTTAAAATAAGATGATAGAGTACAGGGGTAGATATTGGGGGTAAAAGTTACAAAAGGTATGGGACTGATGAGGAATATTGGGATGAAAACCTTTGGATCGGATTTCATCCCCCTTGTGTAATTTATCTGGCTGACATCACCTGTGTTTCGACTTCTTCCATGTTGCTTTCGTCGAAGACGAGGGTTTTGGCATTCGGAAGGTAAGTATATACTTGTTTACCTTTCATTTCAACCACTTTTACTTTGTTTTCCCCATTCATCTGATACCAGGATTTTTCTTCCGGAAAATACCTGAAATCGACTTTCTGGTCGCTGTTTACAAGGGCTATGGTCATTTGGTCCTTGGTTTTTGTCACCTTGTACTCCTGGCCTTCATAGGCGAACTTCACTTCTTCCTGTTGCCCGTCTTTCATGCTGATCGGATTCCGGCCTCCCCACCATTCGATGGAGTTGAAGATCAAACCGTCTCCCAAAATACAGATTTCGTAAGCGGGAATGATACACATGCCTAAAAATACCAACTCATTGACAAATTTCTTTTGAGAGACTTGTCCATTCCAATGGTGTAATTTGCTTGTTAAACGGAAAGGACCGTAACATCCGCCGATAGCTACCGACATTCCTCCGATCAGAATAACTACTGCCGCCCGTGTGATAAATTTTTTCATTGCATTTCTTTTTATGGTTATTTGTCGGTATTTACGATATCGGGTGGGAAAGGTTTTCACTCTAGGAAATATACCTCCAGGTAATGCGGGTTTTGAACAGGCGTTTGATTTGGATGGCGAAGAGTTGGTTTTTAATTATTAGGTGTAAATAGTTATAATATTTATACAAATGGAGTTAATGATATCTGTTAGGTGAGTGATGGAAAAACTTGTCGAAAGCTGGAATGAATTTCATGGAAATAAGATTTATCGTTATCTGGGAGTAATAAAGTTGTGCTTGGGGAAAGAACAGTATTTTCTGGAAATAGGGGTAAGAAGACTGAATTTGTTGTTTTATATTGATCAATTGCTAGATTTATCGTTTTTTTGTTCATTTGAAGATTGGGTGAAGCTATTGTCAGGACGTTTATCTTCTTTGTGGGGAATAATTTCCGGTTGTTTGCGATTTGTTGGTAACCCCCTTGTTCAAAACAGTTATTTTGTGTAGATTTTATAATATATAATTCTGATAATAAGTGTATTATAAATGAATTAAAAAATATTCTGATCGTCATTGGGAATTCTAGAGTGGGTATTGATTGTAAATGCTTCTCTGCGGAAAGAAAAAGGATATACTTTTCTGAGTTGTTTAAGTGAGGAATAGAAAGGGGTGTTCTAAAAACAGAAACATTGGAGTTGGAAAATTTTCACATAGAAGTTTATAGAGGATGTTGGCATTGCTGGTTGCAGAGTGGGGGAGAATGTGTTTTTGATAATCGGGATGACGGAAGAAAATAGCTGAATCAGTTGGAAAAAAGTGATTTGGTTGTGTTTGCTTTTCCTTTATATAGTGATGGAATGCCATCGAACTTAAAAGTTATTGAACCGAAGGATTGCAATACAAAAAATTCAGATGGTTGTAAGACTGGATAAGATCCGGTATCCGCCTCGTGTGATTATTGATCAGGCAATTGCTGTATTGTCGGTTTGTGGTTTTGTGGAAAAGAGACATTTTTAGGCTGTACAGTCTCGTTTCAGTACGTTGTCTCATAATTGACACACTCCTTTGGTTTGGGAATTATATCGTTCGGGAATGATGATATTGTTTCAGCATCTTTTGTATTATGATTTACAATGAGAGGTATTGGCGAATGTAGAAAAAGCAGATATGGAATTAGCTTAAAGAGGATATATCGCCAGAAGTACGAAAAGTAAAGTGGAACGGAATTTCCTACGGACTGTTGATTTCAGGATTTGTGTGAATTATTTTTTGGAAAAATCGTTGGTAGAGGAGAGGGAGGCTATTAATTGGTGGAAGAGGGAGAGCCATTCGACAGAAGATTCCCTTGTACCTAAACGAATAATGAGGGTGTTCGTTTTTTTATTGAGGTATAGGTATTGTCCCCGGAGTCCTTTGGCTAATATTTCTTGTCCGGAAGAGAGGAGACGCCAATGCATGTTATAAATGGTTCCTTCAGGAGTAGGATTGGGATAAACCGGATTATTGAATATGGCATTTACCCAATGGACAGGAATGATGGATTGATTGTGGTAATAGCCGTCATGTAGATAGCATAAGCCTATTTTTGCAAGATCCCGGGCACAGAGATTGAGTCCGCAAAATCCTCTTACCGTTTGATACCGTCGGGAATCTAGTGTCCAACTACCCGGGTTTTCCATGTGTAAAGGATGCCATATTTTTTGATAGAAATAATCGGCGAATTTTTTCTTTGTCACTTCTTCAAACAGAGTAACCAGCCATTGGGTGTCTGCGTTGCTGTATCCGTAGTATTCACCTGATAAACAATATGTGGGTATGTGGGATAATGTTTTTGAAAGATTGTGACTATAGTACAAGCGAGTGGTGTAATATATAGAATGTTGGATACCGGAACGCATATTCAATAAGTCTCGGATAGAAATACTGGCATACCTGGGAGGAATTTTTTTTAGGTATTGACCGAGGGTATCAGATAATGACGAGAAATAGCCTTCTTGACACGCTACGGCTATTACTTCTGCGACTATGGATTTGGAAATAGAAAAGAGGTCAAGACGGCAACTGGGGGAAATAGAAGGGGCATAATATTCAATGCGAAGTGTGTCATTCTGAATCATTAGGAAAGCGAGGGTGTTATGTGTACATAAAAAATGTTGGAATTTTGGACAGAAATGTAAAGAGGTATAAGAGGTTGGAAGAGATTGGGGGGTAGGAGAAGCCGGAAAGTTAATACTTGGAAAAATATATTGGTCGCCATTGCCCGGAAAATTATAAGTAATTAAGCGATAGGTAGAACATGAGGTCAAGAGCAAAATCTGAATAATTAAGAATAAAGAAAATTTCATATCATTTTTTTTGAACTATATACGGTAATTTTAGAGATAAGTTTTTTGCTTCGATATAAATTCTAATGTAATCACGGCTCTTTCATTTTAAATATAGCTCCTTTTCCTTTGGTCTGCTTATTATATCATCTAGAGTTTACTGATCGTAAATTGGATCTGGGAACACCTCCCATTTGAAATAGTTTTGTGAGTAACTATTTAAGGTAAATAACTCTTAGAAACAGCCCCTCCCCTTTATATAAGGATGCATAAAAGAAAACTAATTACAACTACACGACTTTTTCATTTAAAAATTGGGAGGTATAAAAGAATTAATTCCAAATATAGTTTGTATTTAATAAATTTATAGGTATTTTTGTACTCTATTCTTACAGAAAGATAATCAAGTAGTTTGAATGTTAAAAAACGAACGATTAAAACGGTTGTGTTTTAAATCTGTTTTCTTTTTTGACTATTTTATAGTCCTCACCTAATCAGTCTTTTCAAAATTTATTTCTTAACCTCCCGGCTGTTTTTTCATTACAAATTTAATCGTTCGTTTTTTTGGGTAAACATATTGTCGCCAATTTGTGTGCTCAATTCAAATTTTCAATATGTTCCGTATTTTATAGTCTTATCTATTTTCAGACAATCGTTTTCTTTTCAATTTTTTCTTCCGGCTGCCCGAGCTCCTTTCCATTCTTGGACGTAAAAGAGTTTCCCGGTGGCGTCGCCGTGGGTTGCTACACGCGTAGGGTAACAGACCGGGCGTGAACCGGTATCCAATCCGGTGGGGAAACCCCCGAAGGCAACGCCGCTACGATGGTTCGGGAGCGGGAGTTCGATTCTCCCGGTAGCGACAAAGATAGATGATAAATAATAGATGATAGATGGAAGGAGATTTTGTAGGGGATTTGTGATGGAGAAATCTGGTGATAAGGTAAATTTTTACGAATTGTAAATCTTTAATATAGGTGTTTATGCTTAGACATTTGGCTCCATTTTTGATCGGTGCTGTCGTTGGCTGGATGATTTTTATTTTTACTTTGTCTGAAAATACGAATTTTTAACTGGTTTGACTTTTTCGGGGATGTTGGATATAGTTTAATGTACTCGTGACTTGAAATTGTTTGTGTAGCTCAGAATACACGCAAATATTTGGTTAAGGGGAAAGCAAACCTTAAATTATCTTACAGAAAAAAATAACATTCTGGAAAGGCAAAAGATTTTTTAATTGTGTACTTTAAATTCTAATTTATGCCCTCAGAAAATACCCGCCGCATAGCCAAAAACACAGGATTTTTGTATGTGAGGATGTTGCTAACGATGGGCGTGGCGTTTTATACGTCGCGAGTGGTGTTGAATGCCTTAGGGGTGGAAGATTACGGGATTTATAATGTGGTGGGAGGAGTGGTAGCGATGTTTTCGTTTTTGACGGGGATGTTTACCAGCGCAACCCAACGTTTCCTGAATTATGAAATGGGCTTAGGCAATCAAGAGCGTTTGAAGGAGATTTTCAGCATGAGTATCACGTTGAATGCGATGATTGCGGTTTTGATTGTGCTGGTTTCGGAAATTGCCGGCTTGTGGTTTATCAATCATAAGTTGGTTATTCCCGGCGACCGTTTGACGGCTGCTCATTGGGTGTTTCAGTTTTCTTTGCTGGCTATGGCCGTGACGATTGTCAGCACACCTTATAATGCGGTAATTATCGCCCATGAGCGGATGAGCGCGTTTGCATATATTGCTGTAGCAGAGTGTTTGTTGAAGTTGGGAGTGGCCGTTGTCATTGTATTTTGCGGCGGGGACAAACTGATTATATACGGTGCGTTGTTGTTGACGGTAGCTTTTATTGTAAGAGCGATTTATTCTTTATATTGCAGGAAAAACTTCGAAGAGTGTCATTATAAATTTTATTGGGATAAGGTGCTGTTCCGTGAAATGGGAGCGTTTGCGGGATGGAATATGTACGGGAATTTTGCTTTTGTCATGACGACGCAGGGGGTGAATATGTTGTTGAATATGTTTTTTGGTCCTGCGGTGAATGCTTCCCGGGCGATTGCCGTACAGATACAGAGTGCTATAATGGGATTTGCGACCAATTTTACTATGGCGATAAATCCGCAGATAGTCCAGAATTATGCGCAGGGTAAAAAAGAAGAGATATTTAGGTTAGTGTGTTACTCATCCAAATTTTCTTTTTTTCTCTTGTTACTATTGGCTTTACCTGTTTTGCTGGAAACAGAACTATTGTTGAAACTCTGGTTGAAACAAGTACCGGATTATTCCGTGGTATTTGTTCGTTTGGTATTGATTCAGATGTTAATCCGGATTTTGCAAAATCCGTTGCATACCTTGATGCATGCAACAGGTAGACTGAGGAAATATCAATTGATGGATGGAACATTACTGTTGTTGAATATACCAGTGTCCTATTGGTTGTTAAAGGATGGTGGGGATGCAACTGTAGTTTTAATTGTGTCCATAATATTTACTTTTATGGCTTTGGTAGCCTTACTTTATGTGGTATGGTCCGCAACAGGTTTTTCAGTATATGTTTTTTGGCAGAAAGTTATATGGCGTGTTTTGATGGTAAGTATATTACTGGGACTAATGATATATGTTTTTAAAAAGTGTTTGTTGGAATTTCAATCACTGACTTATTGGTTCGGGGAGGTTTTCATATTGCCTGCAAGTGTATTATTGATATGGAATGTTGGCATGGAGCGAAATGAACGTAATTTGTTTAGAGGGTATTGGAAAGTTTTTTTGGTGAAGGTTCATTTGAGAAGTAAATAGAATGTGGCATGGATAATCAGTTGTTTCTATCTATCATTATTCCTGTGTATAATATGGAACATTATATTGTTCCTTGTTTGGAATCTATTTTTGCAAATAGAGATATTGATAAAAATTTATTTGAGGTTATTGTCGTAAATGATGGGTCAACCGATATGTCATATAGGTTGGTTGAAGAATATAGAACTATACATCAGAATTTTCATATTGAATTATTGAATCAGGAAAACAAAGGAGTTAGTGTTGCAAGGAATCATGGATTAGCAAAGGCAAAAGGGGAGTTTGTGTGGTTTATAGATGGTGATGATGCAATATCTCATGATGCCATTTCCTATTTGAATATTGTTCGGCGTGCGAATATCGATCTGATAAAAATTGGTGATTGTGTCTTGGGGGTATTGTTAGAGAATAACAACGGGGTGGTTGATGCTTATAAAAGTTCGGCGAACCCAAAAGAAGGGAGGCAATTACCGGCTTATGAATTGTTAGTGAATGAGTATTTGCGTGGTCATATGACTTATATTTGGAGAAAACAATTCCTTCTTGATAAATCGTTAGGATATCCTGCCGGGATTTCTCAGAATGAAGATTTTTGTTTTTTAGTACTTGCTTTATTGAGTGCAAATATTGCGTATGTGAATCTTTCTTTTCGGTTTTATTTGTATCGAGAGAGGTTATATTCTGTTTCCAGAGGATATTATGATCGGCAAAGACTTGAAAAATTGGTGGAAAATAAGTTTAGGGTATTGGAGAAATTATTGGAAATCAAAGTAGATGATGTTCGAAAGAATAAGTATTTGCAGAATTTTTTGAATTATTATGTGTATTGGATAGTATGTGATTGTTTTTTCAGACGTTTTCCGCTTTTTCTTATTTTTCAGTGCTTGAGAGCGTTAGAGAATAAAGGATTATATCCTATGAATTTTTCTGTTTGTAAGGTTAGCAGATTCAGAATATGGCTGTTTAGTAACAAATATCTGTTTGTGATGGCATGTATTTGTTATAGGGGGATAAGTAAATTGTTTATGCATAAAGTATGATTAATACAGTAAGAATTGCATCTTGTTTTGAGGGTGAGCAGGAACGTACTCTTCCTATTTTGGAAACAGTATATCAGGATGGAGAGCGGTTAAGAGATATGATTGGCGACCTTGTGGGTATGGAGTTTTTGCAGGGTTTGAAAGGGAAGAAAATTTTTTTGAAACCTAATTGGGTGAGGCATTCTGTTCACGAGGGGGATGAAGTTTGTTTGAGGACGCATGACAATTTTGTATTGGGGGTATTGGAGGTTGTGCTGAAACAGAGTGTTGCTTCTGTCGTGCTCGGTGATGCTCCGATACAGGGATGTGATTGGAAACGGATGCATTCGGAGGCTTTTTTGTCTGCGATAGACAGTTTGGCAACAAGGTATGAAACACCGGTTCTTGTCAAGGATTTCAGACGGAAAATTTTCGATCCTGAAAGGAATGATGGGGAAGAGGAGTGCAGACCTTTGTCCGATTATTTGATTTTTGATGTGGGAACCCGCAGTTTTTTGGAAGATGTGACCCAGGACGGTAATTTCAGGATTACTTGTTATCCTCCCGAAAGATTAAAGAAAGAGCATCAGAAAGGACGTCATCGGTATTGTATTATAAAAGATTTGTTTGAAGCGGATGTTGTACTTTCCTTACCTAAAGTGAAGACCCATCAGAAGACAGGAATCACGGGGGCATTGAAGAATTTTGTGGGGGTAAACGGAGACAAGGATTATCTTCCGCATCACCGTATCGGAGGAACGAAGTTTGGGGGCGACTGTTATCCGGGTGGTAGTTTTTTGAGACGATGGAGTGAGGTTTTTTCTGATATGGCAAACCGGAATCAGAAGAAAAGTAGGTATCGCTTTTACCAGAAGTTTTCTTCTTTGTTCTGGCGTTTGTCCAGACCTGGGAAAGTGCATCAGCGGGCTGCCGGATGGTATGGAAACGACACGTGCTGGCGAATGGTGATGGATTTGAATCTGATTATTAAATACGGTCGTGCAGACGGAATATTAGCTGATGTACCTCAAAGGGAGATTTGGTCTTTGTGTGATGGAATTATCGGAGGACAAGGCAACGGACCTTTGGAGCCGGAGCCGTTACCGCTGGGGATTGTCAGTTTCACGGATTCAGGGTGCCTGAATGATGTTTGTATGGGAACGCTGATGGGCTTTGATGTGGAGAAAATTTATTTGTTGCGTTCGGCCATAGAACAGATAAAGGATGATGAGAATTGTGTTTATTGGAATGGAAAGCGGATAAGCCTGGAGGATTTGAAAACCTATGCTGTCAAAACGAAGCCTTCGCCGGGTTGGGAAGATTATTTGAAAAATGTTTAGTTTGTTTAAGGTGCTGTTATGAAAGTAGGTATTTGTCATAAACAAGGTTCATTTAGCGATACATGGATAAAATATTGTCAGGAGCATGGAATTTCGTATCAACTGGTGGATGCTTATCGTTATGATATAATCGATCAGCTAAAAGGTTGTAATGTATTTATGTGGCATTTTGCCCACCATGATTACAGGGATATGCTGATGGCACGTCCTCTTTTGAATGCAGTGGAAAAGATGGGGATTCGGGTTTTTCCGGATTATGAGACGAATTGGCATTTTGATGATAAGATTGGCGAACAGTATTTATTGGAGGCTATAGGTGCTCCAGTGGTTCCCGGGTATGTGTTTTATACGCTTCGGGAGGCATTGGAATGGATAGATAAGAGTGGTTTTCCCAAGGTATTTAAGTTGCGGGGAGGGGCCGGTGCTGCCAACGTTCGTTTGGTGAAAAGCCGTTCGGAGGCCCGGCGGTTGGCTCGGGTTGCTTTCGGGCGGGGCTTTTCGCAGTTCGATAGATGGGGATATTTGAAAGACCGTTATCTGAAATGGAAAGACGGGAAAATCGATTTGTTTCATTTGTTGAAGAGTTGTGGACATTTGCTTGTCCCTACTGAGTATGCCCGGCTGCATGGCAGAGAAAAGGGGTATGTGTATTTTCAGGAATTTATACCTGATAATGCTTTTGATATTCGGATTATAGTGTGCGGGAAACGGGCTTTCGGAATCAAGCGTTTGGTACGGGAGAACGATTTCCGGGCATCGGGAAGCGGACATATTTTGTATGCACGGGAAGAAATTGATGAACGTTGTGTTCGTATTGCTTTCGATGTGAACCGGAAAGTCAGGGCGCAGAGCCTGGCTTTGGATTTTGTGTTTGATACCGGAAATCATCCTTTGGTGGTTGAGCTGAGTTATGGGTATGCTTTGGCCGGATATAAGGATAAATGTCCCGGTTTTTGGGATGAGAATCTGGAATGGCATGACGGCTTTTTTGACCCGCAGAAATGGCAGATTGAAGATCTGATAAAAATATTGGAATGACAGTGTATTTGTTGAATTTGTTTTCCATTCCCCTATATGCTTTGCTTTTTTATTTTGCAGGTATTGACAATAGGAAAAAGAATCGGATTTTGTGCGGTTTGGCCGGGTTGCAGTTATTTCTGACAGCAGCCTTGCGGGCGACGACGGTGGGAGGGGATTTGGAGAATTATATTCCTGCTTTTTTGACTATTTCCCAAATACCCTGGAGCGAATTGTGGATGTATCCTTGGGAGTATGGCTATGTTCTTTTGAATAAAATATTGTCACTTGTTTCTTTTGATGAACGGGTACTGCTTGTCGGAGTGGGATTGGTTGTTACGCTAGGTTATGTCCGTTTTATCCGGGTTTATTCTAAAACGGCATGGTTGAGTTTGTTTTTGCTGATAGCCATGGGATATTATATTACTTCGCTTTCCATGTTACGGCAATCCTTAGCGATTGTTTGTGTGTTGAATAGTATTCAATATGTAGAAAACCGGAATTTCAGGAAGTTTGCCCTGTGTGTGTTGATTGCCGTATGCTTTCATTATACGGCAATTGCGTTTTTTTTATTGTATCCTTTAAGTCGTTTTAAAATCAGTATCGGTTATTTCATATGCCTTTTGGCTTTTGCCTTTTTGTTATCGGTTTTTGCAGGAAAATTTGTGTTATTGCAGTTGATTGAAAAGTATTATTCAATTTATGAAGGAAAGATGGAGAGTGAAGGAGGATATAGTATGCTTTTGTTATTGTTGGCAATTACTTTTGGAGGTTTATTGGTTCGTCAGTATAATCATATTGCAGACAGGCGGTTTGATGTGTTTTGTCAAATGTTGATTGTGGCCTGTTGTTTGCAATTGTTTTCTCTTCAATTCAGTCTGTTTGCCCGGGTTGTATTGTATTATCAGATTGCTATTGTCGTTTTTATACCTGAGGTATTGTCTTTCATAAAAGACAGGTATCTTGCTTTCTTTTGTAAAATGGGAGTAGTAATGGGGGCTGTTTCTTTTTTTATATGGATTTATCTTGCCAATAATTCTTCCGGTATACTTCCCTATGCTTTTTTCTGGTAATAAATTTAATGGTATTTATGAAAGTTCTTTGTTTAATCGATGGCCTTGGTTCCGGCGGGGCTCAACGGCAATTGGTCGGGTTAGCAAGTTTGTTGAAAAAGGAAGGGTATGATGTATTGGTCGTTTATTATCATGGCGACCATTTTTTTGTACCTTTTTTGAAGGAGAAAGGAGTGGCTTATAGATATGTCGGGGGGGCTAATCGTGTTGATGAAAAATTTATAAAGGTATTTAAAACGATAAAGTCTTTTGGCCCGGACGCAGTTATTTCTTATATGGGAGGAGCCAATATGTTAGCTTGTTTGATCCGTTTGGCAGGCAGAAGATTTCATTTGATTGTTTCGGAAAGGAGTTTGACGCAAAGATTGGATTTGAAGACACGTTTGAAATTCTTTTTGTATCGTTTTAGCGATTATGTAGTTCCTAATTCTCATGCAGAGAGCGATTTTATTGCCCGGAATATTCCTGCATTGCGGAAGAAATTGGTTACGATTACCAATTTTGTAGATCTGGATCGTTTTTATCCAGACTATACGTTGTTCAGGGAAGAAAAAATACTGCGGTTGTTGTGTGTGGCATCTGTCCGGAGAGTAAAAAATACGTTGGGATTGATATCGGCTGTTAAGCGGGTGATAGATGAAGGGTATGCTATTCGTGTCGATTGGTTTGGCGATTCGTTGGAAGATGATTATTATCAGGATTGTTTGCAATCTGTTGAAAAGTTTCATCTTCAAGATGTTTTTTATTTTCATGCTTCTATGGCAGATATTGCGGGTGAATATCGGAAAGCTGATTTATTTTGTATGCCTTCTTTATATGAAGGGTTTCCCAATGTACTTTGTGAGGCGATGGCTTGCGGTTTGCCGGTGATAGCAAGTAATGTAAGCGATAATGCTTATATTATGGGAAAAGACAATGAAGAGTTTTTATTCGATCCTTGTTCTGTTGAGGATATGGCTGCTTGTATCATCCGTTTTCAGAAATTGTCGTTGGAAAAAAGATTGCAGATAGGACGAACGAATCGGGAGAGTGCCTTACAAAAGTTTTCCAGGGAGAATTTTGTGTCTCAATATATACGATTAATCAAGTAAATACATGGCTAATCATACATTGCTGATTGTTGGAGGAACCCTCCAGCAGGGGGGG
>ERZ773134.2040-NODE-2040-length-15419-cov-7.797449_pt1 | contig 15419 bp, 13 predicted proteins | sample MGYA00580856_ERZ773134 | MGnify/ENA primary metagenome ERZ773134 (study PRJEB29015, sample SAMEA2737823) | human gut metagenome | biome: human gut; feature: human-associated habitat; material: faeces | place: China | collected 2012 ... | reverse complement strand
CAGGTTGATCTTTTCCATGTCAAATTCTCCTATTACGGAACTCCCCCAGTCGCCTGCGGCGACAGCCCCCTCGGAGAGGGAGCCTTGCCTTCCCCTCCTTGAGGGAGGTGGCACGCCGTCAGGCGTGACGGAAGGAGTTTTCACTCAATTTCTCCGCTGCACACCATAGCCACGGCCTTGGGCAGCAGCTTCCACTCGGCCTGCTCCATCACACGCTTCTGCAGCACCTCGGGGGTGTCGCCGGGCAGGATGTCCACGGCCTTCTGCAGCAGGATGGGCCCGCCGTCGCACTCTTCGTTCACGAAGTGGACGGTGGCACCGGTCACCTTGCAGCCCCGGGCCAGAGCCGCTTCGTGCGGACGCAGACCGTACATGCCTGGCCCGCAGAAAGACGGGATGAGTGCCGGGTGCACATTCAGGATGCGGCGGGGATACGCTTCAATGACACTGGGCCCCAGCACGGACAGAAAGCCTGCCAGCACCACCAGATCGATATTGTGGTCTTTCAACGTTTTCAGCAGAGCTGCGTCAAAATCCTCACTACTGGCGTAATCCTTGCGGCGCACCACGCAGCCTTCCACACCGGCCTTTGCGGCCCGTTCCAGCGCATAGACACCGGGCTTGGAGGCCACCACGAGGGTGATCCTGCCGTTGGGGTTCTCGCCCCGGGCTTCGCTGTCCAGCAGAGCCTGCAGGTTGGTGCCGCCGCCGGAGACTAAAACTGCAATGTTCAGCACAGCTCCACGCCCTCACCTTCTGCAATGACGCCCAGACGGTAAGCTTCCGGCTCACCGTTTGCGTGCAGGATGTCCAGTGCCTTGTCGGCCTGCTCTGCGGGGACGGTGAGCACCATGCCAACGCCCATGTTGAAGGTGTTGAACATATCGTGCTCGGAGATATTGCCGGTCTTCTGCATCAGCTGGAACAGAGCCGGGGTGCGGACATCTGCCTTGTTGATGCGTGCGCAGCAGCCCTTTTTCAGGCTGCGGGGAATGTTCTCGTAGAAGCCGCCGCCGGTGATGTGGGAAATGCCCTTCACATCCACCTCTTCCAGCACCTTGAGCACAGGCTTGACGTAGATCTTGGTGGGAGCCAGCAGGGCCTCGCCCAGCGTCTTGCCGCCCAGCTCTGCAGGGGCAGTGTGCAGCACATCGGGGTTTGCGTCAATGTCAAAGATCTTGCGCACCAGCGAGAAACCGTTGGAGTGCACACCGGTGGAAGGCAGGGCAAGGATCACATCACCGGCTGCCATGGTCTCGTTGCTCAGGATCTTTTCCTTATCCACAACGCCCACGGTGAAACCGGCCAGATCGTACTCCTCCTCCGGCATCATGCCCGGGTGCTCGGCAGTCTCGCCGCCCACCAGAGAGCAGTCGGCCTGCACGCAGCCCTCAGCCACACCCTTGACGATCTCTGCGATCTTCTCGGGAATGTTGCGGCCGCAGGCGATGTAATCCAGGAACACCAGCGGCTTTGCACCGGCGCAGATGACATCGTTCACGCACATAGCCACGCAGTCGATGCCGATGGTATCGTGCTTGTCCATGATCATGGCAATTTTCAGCTTGGTGCCCACGCCGTCGGTGCCGGAGATCAGCACCGGGTGCTTGTAGCCGGTGCAGTCCAGCTCAAACAGGCCGCCAAAGCCGCCCAGACCGCCGATGCAGTGCTCGTTCATCGTGCGCGCCACGTACTGCTTCATCAGTTCAACAGAACGGTAACCGGCAGTGATGTCCACACCGGCGGCTGCATAGCTTTCAGAATAGCTCTTTTCCATGGTCTTACTCTCCTAACTTTTTCTCGTCCTTGGGACGGTCGTTCAGGTGGCGTTCGTGAATATCGGTGGAAAGCACCTCGTCCGGCTTCACGGCATATTCGCCGGTAAAGCAGGCGGTGCAGAATCCGCATTTTGCGTTCTTTGCAAGCTGGACAACATGCTCAGTGGAAAGGTAGCCCAGCGTATCGGCCCCGATCACTTCATTGATCTGCTCGACCGTGCGGCCGGTGGCCACCAGCAGTTTCTGATCCGGGATGTCAGTGCCGAAGTAGCAGGGGTACTTGAACGGCGGTGCCGACACCATAAAGTGCACCTCGGTGGCACCGGCATCCCGCAGCAGCTTGATGATGCGGGCAGATGTGGTGCCGCGCACGATGGAGTCATCCACCAGCACCACGCGCTTGCCCTTGACCGTGCTGGAAACGACGTTCAGCTTGATGCGCACGCTGTTCTCGCGCTGCTTCTGGCTGCCCTGAATGAAGGTGCGGCCGATGTACTTATTCTTAATAAAACCGATGCCATAGGGGATGCCGCTCTCCTGCGAGTAGCCGAGCGCTGCATCCAGACCGGAATCCGGCACGCCGATGACCACGTCCGCTTCCACGGGGTGTTCCTGTGCAAGGAACCGGCCGGCCTGCTTGCGGGCCTCGTGCACCGAGCTGCCCTCGATGATGCTGTCCGGGCGGGAGAAATAAATGAACTCGAACACGCACATCTGGGTGTCCGGCCGACCGCAGTGATCCTTGATGCTACGCAGCTCGCCGGTTTTTGCGTCTGCCACCACGATCTCGCCGGGCTCCACGTCCCGCAGCAGAGTGGCACCGGCGGCATCCAGTGCACAGCTCTCGCTGGCAAACACGTAGCCGCCGCCGGGCAGCGTGCCGATGCACAGGGGCCGGTAGCCGCGGGGGTCACGCACTGCAATGAGCTTGGTGGCCGACATGATCACCAGACTGTAGGCACCTTCCAGCACATCCATCGTCTTGCTGATGGCGGTCTCGATGCTGCCCATGCGCAGGCGGTTGCGGGTGATCAGGTAGCAGATCACCTCGGTATCGGAGGAGCCGTGGAAGATGGCACCTTCATTTTCCAGCTGGCGGCGCAGCTCGATGGCGTTGGTCAGGTTGCCGTTGTGGCACAGTGCCATGGTGCCGCGGCCATGGCGCACGATCATGGGTTGTGCATTGGCGCGCACACGGCTGCCTGCCGTGGCGTAGCGCACGTGACCGGTAGCCATGTGCGCATTGGGGTTTGCCAGACTTGCCAGCACCGCCGGGGTGAACACCTCGTTCACAAGGCCGAGGTCGCGGTGGCCGTTGATCACGCCATCATCGTTCACGGCGATGCCGCAGCTCTCCTGACCACGGTGCTGCAGGGCATACAGAGCCGAGTAGGCCGCAGCGGCCACATCCTCGGTACCGGCACGGTCGTAAATGCCGAAAACGCCGCATTCTTCGTGCAGCGGATATGCAAAATCAGACATTGGTTCTCCTTTACAGCTGGGCGATCTCAGCCTGCAGCTTTTCCTCTTTGGCAGCGATCTGTGCGGCCATGGCGGTGCGCTCTGCTGCCAGCTTTTCGGCCAGAGCGTCGTCGCTCAAAGCCAGAATTTCCGCAGCCAGCCATGCGGCGTTCTTGGCACCGTTCAGAGCCACCGTTGCCACCGGGATGCCGCTGGGCATCTGCACCGTGGCAAGCAGGGCATCCATGCCGTCCATGGCACCGCCCTTCATGGGAATGCCGATCACCGGCAGGGTGGTGTTGGCAGCAAAGGCACCCGCCAGATGTGCTGCCATGCCTGCTGCGCACAGGATCACGCCGAAGCCGTTGGCACGGGCGCTTTTGGCAAACTCCGCTGCCCCGGCAGGGGTGCGGTGTGCCGAAAGGATGTGCGCCTCAAAAGGGATGTCCAGCGCTTTCAGCTGGGCACATGCGCCCTTTACCACCGGCCAATCGCTGTCAGAACCCATGATCACAGCCACTTTACGAACCATATCCAAACCTCTCTTTCTCAACCGACAAACAAAAAAGGCTGCGGTACACCCGTACCACGGCCTTTAATTCTGCGTATGCTCTCCCGACGCTTTGCACAAAGTTGCACGATGCCCCTGACATGCCCGAATGTTGTTTCGACCCATGAGACCCGGCAGCATCTTCATCATTGAAGTTCTCCTCCGCAGTTCCTTGTGCTTGCGTTTTCAGGCGGCGGAAAAGCCCTTTCTGCGGGCCGCCGTCCCTGTACTACATACAGTTTACGGCAAAAAAACATCTTTGAAAAGAGTGTTCCCACAAATTCTACCTTGTGTTTTCATGCCGTCAAAAAACTTTCAAAAGTTTTGTGCAGTTTCGACATTGTTTTTCTTTTTAAGTATGACTTATAGTTTAAGTATATTTTATGTAAATAGGATGCGTTAACTTTTTGTACAATAGACGGACTTTTTTAAAAAATAATTTTTGCTGTAATTGCCCGTGCAGCACGGATGAGGTCCGCCGGGGCACAGCACACCTGCGTGCCGATGCGCCCGCCGGAGACATAGACCTTCTCCTGCGTCAGCACGCTCTCATCGAACACAGTCTTATACTGCTTTTTCATGCCTACCGGGCTGCAGCCACCGCGCACATAGCCGGTGACCTTGTTGATATCGGCCACATGGATCATGGCAACGCTTTTTTCGCCCACACTGCGGGCAGCGGCTTTCAGATCCAGCTCTGCTGCCACCGGAATGACGAACACAAAATAGTTTTTGCTATTGCCCTGCGTCACCAGCGTCTTATACACGCAGGCAGGGTCTTCGCCCATGCTGCCTGCCACATCCACACCTGCCACGGCAACGCCCTCTTCATGAGCGTACTCGTGGGCGGTGTAGGGCACCTTCTCGCGCTCCAGAATGCGCATGGCATTGGTTTTTGCTTCTTTTCCCATTGTAGTATTCCCCTTTATATTTAGCTGGTTCTATTCTTAAGTATGATGGCATTGGGTCAGCGTCCTCGCCCTCTCCGTCATTGCTTATGCAATGCCACCTCTCCCAAAGTGAGAGGCTTTGGCAATCCACGCAAAGTTTCCGTTTTTGCCAAGGGCTCCCCCTTTGGGGGAGCTGCTGAGCGCAAGCGAAGCTGAGAGGGCGAGCCTGCTTTTCCTTTTCCTGCCCCCATTCTACCACTTTCTTCAAAAAAATTCAAAATTCTCTTGACTTCAGTTTCCTGAAGTGATATCATAGCGTCACACACTTCAGAACCCTGAAGTTTGACACTGCAAGCTGCGGCAAAGGAGCCGGTCTCCCTCGCCGTTTCACACGATAAGGCAAAGGAGACAAAGCACTATGATCATCGTACTCAAACAGAACGCACCTGAGGTACAGGTACGCGAGTTCTGCCACGAACTGCAGGATATGGGCCTGCAGATCAACGATTCCAAGGGCAGTGAGAGCCACATTCTGGGCCTGATCGGCGACACCAAGGCCGTGGCCGAAAGCTGGGTGCTGGCAAACCCGGTGGTGGAGACCTGCCGCCGGGTGACGGAGCCCTACAAAAAGGCCAACCGCAAGTTCCATCCGGATGACAGCGTGATCGATGTGGACGGCGTAAAGATCGGCGGCGGAAACTTTGCGGTCATTGCCGGCCCCTGCAGCATTGAGAGCGAGGAGCAGATTACCTACTGCGCACAGCGCGTGAAGGCTGCGGGTGCTTCCCTGCTGCGCGGCGGCGCATTCAAGCCCCGCACCTCGCCCTACTCCTTTCAGGGTATGCGCAGCGAGGGCCTCGACCTGCTCAAGCTGGCACGCCGCGCCACCGGTGCTCCCATCGTGACCGAGATCATGAACACCGAGCACCTGCCCCTGTTCGAGAATGTAGACCTCATTCAGGTGGGCGCCCGCAACATGCAGAACTTTGAGCTGCTCAAGGCCGTTGGCCGTCAGAAGAAGCCGGTGCTGCTCAAGCGCGGCCTTGCCAATACGCTGGAAGAGTTCGTGATGAGCGCCGAGTACATCATGGCTGAGGGCAACGAGAACGTCATCCTCTGCGAGCGCGGCATCCGCACCTTTGAGACCAGCATGCGCAACACCCTCGACCTTGCCGGTGTGGTGATGCTGCACAAGATGACCCACCTGCCCGTTATTGTGGACCCCAGCCACGCCTGCGGCCACGCATGGATGGTGCCGGATCTGGCAAAGGCCGCTGTTGCTGCCGGTGCCGACGGCCTGATGATCGAGGTGCACAACAACCCCGCCAAGGCAAAGTGCGATGGTGCCCAGAGCCTGACCCCCGATCAGTTCGATGAGCTGATGCAGTTCATCGGCAAAGAGGTGGAGTTCTTCGGCAAAAAGCTGAACTGATGATTTGAAAGATCCTCCGCTTCGCTCTGGATATATTCAGCGGAAAGAATATTTTTGATATTGCAAACAAGCCAGACCTGCGGGTCTGGCTTGTTTGCTTTTTCACGGGAGGGTTCGTGGATATAAACGGCATCTTCTGGCTCTGTTGCTTTTTCACGGTAGGGTCGTGGATACAAACTGCATCTTCCGGTTCTGTTTCATCCCCCAGAAAAAGGCCGCAGCAAAAAGGCATCTTCCGGTTCTGCCCCTTTTCCTGTGAAAAAAACAACCCCGGGGCGCTTGCGGTCACCCCGGGGTTGTTACAAGAATGATCTACTTTTCAGGAGATCAGGCTCTTTTCCTTGGCCTTATCCCAGACAAGGCAGGTTTGGAGCTTGGTCACATAGCGATAGGGGCGGAACTCGTTTTCCTTCACATCGTCCATCAGACCCTTCTCTTCCATCCAGCTGGCAGCCTGCCGCAGATGAAGGTCGGCGTCATCGATGTCGCTGAAGCTCTTCACCGTCTGCGGTTCCGGGCAGCCGGCCTTTTCCCAGATCAGGGTCGCCAGACCGGCGCGGTTGGAGGGCATGGGGACGCCGGGCATATTCAGCACGCGATAGATGCCGGTTCCGGTTTCGTAAATGCTCCACACGGCTGCACCGGTCAGCGCAACAGCCGCAATGCCGGTCACCACATCGCTGCTGCTGCCGCCGCCGGGATTGACAGGGTCAACATTTCCACCCTGATACAGCGCTTCGACGGTCACGTTGCAACCGGGCATCTCAAAGTGTTCGGTCTGATCATCGCCCAGCTTCAGCACACTGTGGTCATCACACACGGCGCTCCAGCCGAGGAACTCTGCGCCCTCCGGGATGTTTGCCGTCACGGTCACGGTGGTGCCTTTCGGCACAACGGTGGCAGTATCCAGCTCCTGCTCCCCGGCACCGAGGTCAGCGGTTGCCTTCGCATTTTCAGCGGTGACGATGTTGCCGTTGGCATCTGCCAGATAGCGGTATTCCACGCCATCATCGCCGCGCTTATAGCCGATGATGTAGCCAGAATTCATGCTGAAGAGTTTCAGCTTGTTCTGATAGCTGAGATCCTCGTTGTCCGTTGTGATCTGACGGCCCCGCGCAGGGTCATCCACCCGGATCTTTGCCGTACCGACAAAGCTTTTTTTGATGTTGATCTGCTGGTCATTTCCCAGACTAATATCATCAGTATTATTCTCAAAGGTCACAGCCTTCAGGTCGATCTCCGAATCGCCTGCATCGGCCACACGGACACCGGTGACGCTGTTGCGGATGGTGCCGCTGTTCAGCTGCACATCGCCGCTTTCGCCCGAAATGTCAATGGCGGTGCCCTTCGGCGCTTCGACCGTGCCGCCATTAAGGCGCAGACCTCCGCAGTTTTTGACAGCAATATCGGCGTCCGTAGTAAAGCTGCCGCCGTTGATCCGTACCTGACCCCAGTTGTTGTCAATGCAGCTGGCACGCTCAGACACAAAGTTTCCCTCTGTTGTGCTGCCCTTGTTAATGGTCAGGTTTGCAGAGTTGTTGACAAAGCAGCTTTTTGTGCCGGTGGTTTTGAAGTCGCCGCCATTGACGTCCACCGTGCCGGTACTGTTAAGGATAACAGGTTCCGCGGAGATTGCGGTAACATCGTTCAACGTCATGTGGCCACCACTAAAAATCCAAAAAACAGCTCTTTCTTCTGCCGGGTTTTTATCATGTATATACGTACCCCCGTTAATAATCACCCTTCCAGAACCTGAAGCTGTCAGACAGTAAGCATTCGATTCCATTTCTGCATCATTTACCGTAAGTGTACCTGCAGGAACCATGCCTACATTAAAGGTTCTCGATGTGTATTTACCTTTTTCAATTGTCACCTGTGCTGACGGAGAAGCTACATTTATGAAGTGTTTTGCATACGTTGCACAGTCAACTACATAATCGGCTTCACTCTTAATATTTACGATTCCTGCATTTTCCACATCGATAAAAGGATCAGAATTACTGAATGTAACATTACCTTTAATGGCAATATTCACCGGCTGTGTCGTATTGATCACGATTTTACCAGTATAAGGCCCCGCCTGGATCTCGTAATTGCCGCCTTCGGTGATGATCTTACCTTCAAACGGGATCGTTGTGGCTGCGGTATCTTCCTGCGCAGTTACGCCATTTTCAGGCGTACCCCCCCCCCAGAGCAAGTGCATTGACCGGAAGGACAGATGTCATCATACATGCCGCAAGCACTGCACTGATGAACCGCATCTTCTGTTTTTTCATCCTCAAAACCTCTGCTTTCTGTTAAATTTCTGAGACTTATGTCTCGCATTTTTAGTATAGCACCTCTATTTTCTGCATACAATCTTCACCTGCACTGAAATTTGCCTTGTAATTTCTTCTAATTTTTGTTGCCTTTGCTCGAAATTCTCTGAAACTTTTCCCGGTAGTACCGGCCCCCCGGCATTCCATTTTTTGCGTATTTGTGTTATACTATAGTGTATTTGCAATCCACCCTGAAATGAGGTTTTTTTATGAAAGCACATATCGCACGCAACCAGAACGCCGGTGTCCCGCTGGTTCTGGGCTGGAACCTTTCCCCCGCCGACCGCGGCAAGCTGGAAGGCATGGCTCCTGCTTTTGGCATGAAGGTGCTGCTCGTCTCCCCTGCCGATGCGGGCAAGACCGTGGCCCAGCTGCTGGGCGAGGTGGAGACCAAGGCCGCCCGCACGCTGGTGCTGGAGCCGGGTGCCTACCCGCCGGCAGTGGTTCTGGCCAACTTCAAGGAGAAGGATGTGGACACCCTGCTGGATCTGATGAAGCAGGCACAGGTCACCATTCCGCTCAAGGCCGTTGTGACTCCCTCCAACCGCAATTGGGTGTTCGGCGATCTGCTGGCCCACCTGCAGGAGGAGCACGCCGCCTTTACCGCCGCAAAGGAGAACCACACCGTATGAAGACCCGCGCAAAACGTTTCGTCAGCGCCCTGCTGGCCGGGGTGCTCTGCCTGAGCCTGCTGGCAGGCTGTGCCTCCAAAAAGAAAGAGCTTACCCGCTATTCCACCGTTTTTTATGATGTGTTCGATACCGTAACGCAGGTGATCGCCTACTGCGAGAGCGAGGAAGAATTCAACACCCAGATGGATGCCCTGCACGCAGACCTTATTACCTATAACCAGCTGTATGATATCTACAACGATTACCCCGGCGTGACCAACGTCAAGACCATCAACGACAATGCCGGCAGCGCTCCGGTGGAGGTGGACGACCGCATCCTCTCCATGCTGGAGCTGGCCGACCAGATGTACCAGACCACCAACGGCAAGCTGAACATTGCCATGGGCAGCGTGCTGAATATCTGGCACAATTACCGCGAAGCTGCCGAAGCCGCCGAGACGGATGCCGACAACAAGCTGCCCACCATGGAAGAGCTGGAAGCAGCCGCCCAGCACTGTGATATCAACAACGTGATCATCGACGCGGATGCCAAGACCGTTTATCTGGCCGACCCGGAAATGCTGCTGGATGTGGGCAGCGTGGGCAAGGGCTACGCCGTGGAAATGGTGTGTCAGGCTGCCGAGGCCCGCGGCCTGACCAGCGCTCTGGTGAGCGTGGGCGGCAACCTGCGCGCCATTGGTGTAAAACCGGACGGCAGCCAGTGGACCGGCGGCGTGGAAAACCCGTGGAGCTCTTCGGATGTATACACCTCGGATTCCATGCTGGACGGTGCCATCAACATGAGCGATATGGCCCTTGTGACCAGCGGCGACTACCAGCGCTACTATGTGGTGGACGGCAAGCGCTATCACCACCTGATCGACCCGGACACCCTGTTCCCCGCCGCCTACTTTAACGGCGTGACCGTGCTGTGCAGCGACTCCGGCCTTGCCGACTGCCTGACCACCGGCCTGTTCTGCCAGCCGCTGGAGGACGGGATGAAGATCGTGGAAAGTCTGGACGGCGTGGAAGCCATGTGGTGCACACCGGATCAGCAGGTCATCACCTCTTCCGGCTGGGATTCCCATTTGAAAAAATAACCCTTAAAACGGCAAAAGGCCGACGCAGTGCTGCGTCGGCCTTTTGCTGTTTTATCAGATGGTGAACTGCACCACACAGAATGCCGCGTAGATGCACAGCAGCGCAATGCCCTGCGGGCGGCTCAGCTTGCCCTTGAAGAGAGCGGGCAGGGTGAGCAGCAGCATCACGGCGAACATGACCGGGAACTCCAGCACCAGCGATGCATTGTGGCCGAAGAGCAGGGAGTTCTGCGGGATGGTAAAGGGTGCCACCGCGGCGGAAACACCGCTCACCAGCACCAGATTGAACACGTTTGCACCAATGACATTGCCCAGCGAAAGTGCACCGTGGCCCTTTGCCAGCGAGGTGATGGCCGTGACCAGCTCCGGCAGCGAGGTGCCCAGTGCCACAAAGGTGAGCGCGATCACCGACTCCGGCACGCCCAGTGCCTGTGCGATCAGGGTACCGTTGTCCACCAGCAGGTTGGCACCTACGGCAATGAGCACAGCGCCCACGGCCAGCAGACCCAGCTCCTTGGCAAAGGATGCATTTTCTTCCGGTTCTTCCTCTTCTTCCGGGGCGGGGGCGTTCTTCATGGCCATCACGTTGCAGATGATATACGCTACGAACATGGCCAGAAGGATCAGGCCCACCGGGCGGGAGAAGTAGCCGGTGGTGTAGGCCACACCGGCATAGAAGGCCGCTGCCACAAAGAAGAACAGCACCGGCGTGCGCAGGCTCTTGGGGTCTACCTTGCCCGGCTTTACCGCAATGGTGAGGGCCGCAATGAGCGATGCATTGCAGATGATCGAACCGATGGCGTTGCCGTAGGCGATCTCGCCGTGGCCGGTGAGAGCCGAGGTGGTGGAGACCATCACCTCCGGCAGGGTGGTGCCGATGGACACCACGGTGGCACCGATGAGCAGCTCCGGCACATGGAAGCGGCGGGCAATGCCCGTGGCACCATCCACGAACCAGTCACCGCCCTTGATGAGGCACAGCAGGCCCACGATGAACAGCAAAACAGGAATGAGCATAGTTTTCTCCTTTTGTTTTTGGCAGAGCAGCAATAAAAAAGAGACCTTTATTACATCCTGCCCAAAAACGGGAAAGTGTAATAAAAGTCTCAAGCTTCCGGTGACACAGCGGGCATTTCTGCCGGGATGTCGCTGCGCCACAGCGCACCGTTTTTGCAAAACGAGCGCCCTTTACTCCCTTTTATCCGAAAAATATTATACCGGTTTTTGCACCAAAGTGCAAGAGGAGCGTTGAAATTTCATCCGGCCTTGGCTACTTTCTTCGCATTGGGATAAATACGCTCCATGCGGGCATCGTCAAAATGCGCATCCAGCAGCGTATCGATGCTGCTTTTGGGCGCTTCACCGCTGGTGCGGGCATCGTAGCGGGCCAGCGCCAGCGCACTGGTGAGCATGTTCACCGCCATGAATACGGCCAGCAGGACGGTCATCCATGGGCGGACGCGGCTGCGCACCTTCTTCATGCCTCTGAGCACCAGCGGATATCCGTAGCGCATCCATACCACCGCCGCAATGCCCCAGAAAAAGCAGTACAGCAGGTTGATGCGCCCGCCCAGATTGAACTTGAACTTGCTGTAGTCCCAGAACACGGTGCCGAACAGCAGCTCGGTGACGGCGCTGCACACGTATTCGTACACACCGCCCATGACGGTGCCAAAGGCGAACAGGTAGCGGTCGCTCCGGTCCTTTTCCTGACGCAGCAGCACCGTTGCCAGCACCAGCGCCAGACCCCACACCACGCTGAACGGCCCCCAGACCAGACTGGAGCGGCTCATCCAGACCCCGGCGGTCACGCGGCAGAACACCGTCTCCACCATGTCGCCCAGAAACGCGCCGATCACGAACAGCCACAGCAGATCGGACACGCTGAGGAAGTTCTTTTCCCCCTTCCGGAGCGCAGTCTGCTCCTGCCGGGCCGCAGCCGGGTAAGCATACTGGATGCGTTTTTCAATGTAAAGCGCGATCCTGCGGCGCAGCGTATCCGACCGCTCCCCCAGTCTCTGGTTGAGCTGCTCCAGCATCGGGTGCCGGGCCGCATACTGCTGCACCAGCACCGCCGAACCGATCTGGTCCAGTACCGCCACCGTCAGCGAGACCCATACTGCCGGGCGCAGCAGCCAGACAGGGATCTGCGCGCACAGCCGCAGCAGCACATTATTGCCCCACAGCACACTTGCCGTGCCCAGCGCACCCCACAGCAGCGAATACTGCAGGCACACATAGCCGTTCAGATTGAATTTTTTGCCGGAATAGTCCCACCACTTGCGGCGGTGCAGGCGTTCCAGCAGTTTGGCGGTGATCCATTCCATCACCGTTGCCGCCATCATGCAGGCAAAGAACAGGTAGACCGGCTCGGTGCGCAGGTCGCCGAAACTCACGGCCAGCAGCACGCCGGTGGTACCGTAGATAAAGCAGAACGGGCCTGCCGCCGCACCGCGGTTGGCAAACCTTCCGCCCCGGATGGTCGCGACTACCGTCTCAGCCACCCAGCCCAGAAAGGAATATACTAGATAAATAACACCCAGAGTATAGAAGTTCAGCGTCATAAGGTTCCTTTCGCTTCCAGTTTTTTCTTACTGCATTGATTGTACCCGTTTTGGGCGCTGTGTACAAGAGCCGTGCAGAAATTTTGTCACTCTGCGACGCGGCAGGCTCTCCGGGCATCTCTGAAAAGACGAAGATCCAGCCTGTTGCTTTGTTTTCAGATACATCTTAGAAAAAGGCCCTGCCATCCCGAAGGACAGCAGGGCCCAAAATTACAGCTTGAATTTACAGAGCGGAATCACAGCTGGCTCTTATACAGCTCCACGATCTCCTCCACGCTGGTGTCGCGGGGATTGCCGGGACGGCAGGCATCCGCAAATGCGGACTCGGCGAGGAACTGGATATCCTCTTCCTTCAGGATGCCGTGCAGATTTGTGGGGATGCCCACGTCTGCGCTCAGCTGCTTGACGGCGGCGATGGTGGCGTCAGCGGCTTCCACATCGTTCATCTCGTCGATGCCCATAACGCCCATGGCCTTGCCCACGGCGCGGTAGCGCTCACCGGCAACGCTCTTGTTGTACTCCAGACCCACCGGCAGCAGGATAGCGCAGGCCACACCGTGCGGGGTGTCATACAGAGCGGACAGGCCGTGTGCCATGGAGTGGACGATGCCCAGACCCACATTGGAGAAGCCCATGCCGGCGATGTACTGGCCCAGAGCCATGCCCTCGCGGCCTTCCGGGGTGTTCTGCACTGCGCCGCGCAGGCTCTGGCTGATGAGCTTGATGGCTTCCAGATGGAACATATCGGAGATGACGCAGTGACCCTTGGTGATGTAGCCCTCGATGGCGTGGGTCAGAGCGTCCATGCCGGTGGCGGCGGTCAAGCCCTTGGGCATGGAGGACATCATATCGGGATCGACCACGGCGATCTCGGGGATATCGTTGGTATCCACGCAGACGAACTTGCGCTTCTTGTCCACATCGGTGATGACGTAGTTGATGGTGACCTCGGCAGCAGTGCCGGCAGTGGTGGGAACAGCGATGGTGAACACAGCGTGCTTCTTGGTGGGAGCAACGCCTTCCAGAGAGCGGACATCCGCAAACTCGGGGTTGTTGATGATGATGCCGATGGCCTTTGCGGTATCCATGGAGGAGCCGCCGCCGATGGTCACGATGCAGTCAGCCTCGGCGGCCTTGAAAGCGGCCACGCCGTCCTGCACGTTGGCGATGGTGGGGTTGGGCTTGATCTCACTGTAAACAGCATAGGCAAAGTTTGCAGCATCCAGCAGATCGGTGACCTTCTTGGTGACGCCGAACTTGATCAGGTCGGGGTCGGAGCAGACGAATGCCTTCTTGTAGCCGCGGGCGGTCAGTTCGGGAACGATGTTCTCAATGGCACCGTGGCCATGGTAGGAGATGGTATTCAGAACGATGCGGTCAGCCATAGTTATTTTTCCTCCAAATCTCTTTTCCGCCGCTTTCCGGGCGGAGCTCTCTGTTTTTCAGCATAGCACATTGTCAAAAGCTTTGCAATGTGAAATTGTTTGAATTTATTGTAATTTTTTATCAATGTGCAGTGTTTTATGGGCACTTTTTCCAACTTCCCACAGTTTTATGGTGTTTTTTCTTTTTCTCCTTGACAAACAGAGCAAATCGTGTATTATTGTATCAAGCGCTTAATACAGCAAGACAAGGAGATGATACCATGGGCGAACAGTTTGATGCCAGCCGCCCGATCTATGCCCAGCTTGTGGAACGGCTCAAGGCCCGGATCCTGGCCGGCACCTACCCGCCGGGCGGGCATCTGGATTCGGTGCGTGATCTGGCCGCAGCCGCCGGGGTGAACCCAAACACGATGCAGCGGGCCCTTGCCCAGCTGGAGACGGAAGGACTGGTGCGCACCGAACGCACTGCAGGCCGCTATGTTACGGAGGATACTGCATTGATCGAACAGCTTCGCGCCGACACCGCCCGGACGCTGGCGTCGGATTTTCTGGAAAAGATGCGCGGCATCGGCTATAGTCCCGCACAGGCAGCCGCGCTTTTGGAGCACTGGGACGCAAAGGAGGACCTCAATGAATGAACTTTTGAGCTGTGAAGCACTGACCAAGTGCTACCAGAAGGATAAGACCGCACTGGAAAATGTAGACCTGCACATCGGCTTTGGCCACATCGTGGGGCTGCTTGGCCCCAACGGCAGCGGCAAGACCACCCTCATCAAGCTGGCGAACGGTCTGCTGCAGCCCAGTGCAGGCAGCATCCGGATCGCCGGCATGACCCCCGGGCCGGACACCAAAGCCATCGTGTCCTATCTGCCGGACGCCGACTGGCTGCCGGACTGGATGCGTGTGGAGCAGCTGGTGGAAATGTTCCACGAATTTTATGCCGATTTTGACCCCGCTAAGGCAAACGAAATGCTGGCCCGGCTGGAACTGGAACCGAAGGCGCGGCTCAAGACCCTCTCCAAGGGCAGCAAGGAAAAGGTGCAGCTGATCCTTGCCATGAGCCGCGCCGCAAAGCTCTACCTGCTGGATGAGCCCATTGGCGGCGTAGACCCTGCCGCCCGGGACTACATCCTGAGCACCATCCTGAACAACTACAGCCGGGATGCGACCGTCATTCTTTCCACCCACCTCATCGGCGATATCGAGCCCATTCTGGACGAAGCCGTCTTTTTGAAGGATGGCCGGGTGTTCGCCCACCGCAATGCCGAAGAGCTGCGCGAGACCGAGGGCATGAGCGTGGATGCATATTTCCGGGAGGTATTCAAATGCT
>ERZ773134.2037-NODE-2037-length-15447-cov-125.856419_pt1 | contig 15447 bp, 9 predicted proteins | sample MGYA00580856_ERZ773134 | MGnify/ENA primary metagenome ERZ773134 (study PRJEB29015, sample SAMEA2737823) | human gut metagenome | biome: human gut; feature: human-associated habitat; material: faeces | place: China | collected 2012 ... | reverse complement strand
GCGCGTCTTTCTTTTGAACGCCATGCAACTTCAAAGATACGCGAAGCTGCCGATTTGTTTGCCCTACGCACCATGGGCTTCCGTGGAGAAGCGTTGGCTTCCATTGCTGCGGTAGCTGAAGTGGAGTTGAAAACATGCCCAGCCAGCGAGGAACTGGGGACGCGACTGTTGATTGCCGGCTCTAAAGTCGAGGGCCAGGAAGCCGTTTCCTGCCCTAAGGGAAGCAATTTTTCCATCAAGAACCTATTCTTCAATATTCCTGCCCGGCGTAAATTCCTGAAAGCCAACTCTACGGAGTTGAGCAACATCCTTACGGAATTCGAGCGTATAGCGTTGGTGCATCCTGAGGTAGCCTTCTATCTGTATAGTAATGATACGGAATTGTTCAATCTTCCGGTAATGCCTTTGCGGCAACGCATCATGGCAGTCTTCGGAAAGAAGCTGAATCAGCAGTTGCTGTCCGTAGACGTCAATACGACGATGATAAAGATTTCCGGTTTTGTAGCCAAGCCGGAAACGTCCCGCAAGAAAGGAGCGCACCAATACTTTTTTGTGAACGGGCGCTATATGCGTCACCCCTATTTCCACAAAGCGGTGATGGATGCTTATGAACAGCTGATTCCTGCCGGTGAGCAAATCTCCTACTTTATTTATTTCGAGGTAGACCCTGCCAATATCGATGTGAACATCCATCCGACGAAGACGGAGATTAAGTTCGAGAATGAGCAGGCTATCTGGCAGATTCTGTCGGCTGCGGTCAAGGAATCCTTGGGCAAGTTTAGCGCTATACCTACTATTGATTTTGACACCGAGGATATGCCGGATATTCCTGCATTCGAGCAGGCTCGTCCGATAGAGCCTCCGAAGGTACACTATAACACGGATTTCAATCCCTTCAAGACGTCTTCCGCTTCTTCCTATGGAGGCGGTGGCAATTATTCGCGCCCCAAAGTGGAGTGGGAGGGGCTTTATTCCGGTTTGGAAAAAGCCAGCAGGATGAACGAGCCGATGGAGGAAGAGCCTTTTGTAGAGGATACGGTTACCGGTACGGCTCCAAGAGAGGAGGAGAGGGTTCCTTATTTCCAGGAAACGGTTCCTTCCGGGGTAAGCGCCTCTTTCTATGGCAATGAGGCAACGGTAGAGAAAGGAGCGCAACACTTCCAGTTCAAGGGGCGTTTTATTCTGACTTCCGTTAAATCGGGTCTGATGCTGATAGACCAGCACCGGGCGCATGTCCGGGTATTGTTCGACCGCTATATGAGTCAGATTCGACAGAAACAAGGCGTATCCCAGGGGGTATTGTTTCCGGAGATTATCCAGTTGCCGGCTTCGGAAGCTGCCGTACTGGAAAGTATATTGGAAGATTTGTCGGCAGTAGGCTTCGATTTGAGCCCGCTGGGTGGCGGCAGCTATGCCATCAACGGCATACCTTCGGGCATAGAGGGGTTGAACCCGGTAGAATTGGTCCGGAATATGGTACATACTGCTATGGAAAAAGGGAATGACGTTAAGGAAGAGGTGCAGACAATTCTTGCATCGACCTTGGCACGTGCTGCGGCCATCGTCTATGGACAAGTGCTGAGCAACGAGGAAATGTCCAATCTCGTGGACAATCTGTTTGCATGCCCATCCCCGAATTATACTCCGGACGGAAAGACGGTGCTGGCGACCATTAAAGAAGACGACATAGAAAAGCTTTTCTCCAAATAAGGAAGAGTACTTTCTTTTGCATCAAGGCAAAAAAAGTACAAATATTCAGAACCTTTTAGTTCTGTTGGCGTTAATTAGACAGTTTGAATGATAAAGAGTTTAATTAACCACTTAACTATTTTAAGGTATATGAAAAAGATTCTAATGTTACTGGCTTTAGCTGGTGTGTCTTCTGTTGCCATGGCGCAGCAAAAGACTGAAGTTGTGGAAGAATTTGGTGTTATCCAGGTTCAGGATAAATATCAGGTAATCACTAATCCGTTCTGGAGTAATTGGTTTTTCTCTATAGGCGGTGGTGCCGAAGCAACTTTTGGAGATAATGATAAGGCAGGAAGTTTTGGCAAGCGTATCAGTCCGACGCTGAATTTTGCCATCGGCAAATGGTTCACCCCGGGACTGGGAGTACGTCTGCAATATAGCGGCCTTCAGGCAAGAGGATATACGTATGATGCAGGTGCTGACTACGTGAAAGGCACTCAGATGGATGACGGCTACTACAAACAGCGTTTCGACTATATGAATCTGCACGGAGATGTGATGTTCAATCTGAATGCGCTGTTTGGAGGATACAACCAGCACCGTGTGTATGAAATCATTCCTTATGTAGGTGCTGGCTTCACTCACAACTACACAAAGCCTCACCGCGAAGCTCTGTCTGTAAACGCGGGTATCATCAATCGCTTCCGTATTTCCAATGCGATAGATATTAACCTGGAGCTGAGCGCAATGGGCGTTGAAGATAAGTTCGATGGCGAAGTTGGCGGCGATCATGGATATGATGGCGTGCTGAGTGCAACGGTAGGGTTGACATACCGTTTCCCCGCCCGTGGATTCCGTCGCCCGATGCCTCAGTTGATTTCTCAGGTAGAGCTGGCTGCCATGCAGGCACAGCTTGCAGAGATGGGAGCTGCCAACCAGCAGCTGCAGAATGCATTGGTGGCTGCACAGAACCAGCCGGTGGCCGAAGTTACGGAAACCGAAGTGATTGTTCCCGATCCGGATATAGCACCGCGTACCGTATTCTTCAATATCGGTTCTGCCGAAGTCTCTCCACGTGAAGCAATGAACTTGTCTTATCTGGCAGACCAGATGAAACAGTTCCCGAACGCCACTTACACTGTAAACGGATATGCAGACTCTGCAACCGGTACGCCGGCATTCAACAAAGAGTTGAGTTTGAAGCGTGCACAAGCCGTGGTCGATGTATTGGTAAAACAATACGGAATTCCTGCTGACCGCCTGAAGGTGGATGCCGGTGGTGGTGTCGATAAGTTCGGACAGCCGATTCTGAACCGTGTGGTATTGGTGAAATCTGCCAATTAGAAAGCTACGAGCTACAAGCTACAAGGAGTTACGAGTTATAGAAATGAGAAGGGGCATGCGTTATTATGACGCATGCCCCTCATTTTTTGTAACCAGTAACTTGTAACAGGTAGCTCCTTGTAACTCGTAACTTCTGTAACTCGTATCTCCTATCCCTTATTCTCCGCCGAATTTCTTTACTTGCTCTGCAATCAGTTCCGCATCATCAAAGTAGTTTATCTTCATAGCCTTGCGTACATCGTCCAAGGTTGCGGCAGCGGTTTCCCTGGCAGTTTCGCAACCTTTCTTCAGCATGTCGTAGATGGCGGGGATGTCTTTTTCAAACTCCTTGCGGCGGTTGCGGATAGGCTCCAGTGTCTCCTGCATAATTTCGTTGAGGAACTTCTTCACTTTCATGTCGCCCAGACCGCCACGTTGGTAGTGGGCTTTCAGTTCGTCCAGATTCGGATATTCGGGCAGATAAAGGCCGAAGTGTTCCGGACGGCAAAAGGCATCCAGGTAAGTGAATACGGTGTTGCCTTCCAATTTTCCGGGGTCTTGCACACGCAGGTGGTCGGGGTCGGTATACATGCTCTTCACCTTCTTCTGCACCTCGTCGGCAGAGTCCGAAAGATAGATACAGTTGCCGAGGCTCTTGCTCATCTTGGCTTTGCCGTCCGTTCCCGGCAGGCGCAGGCAGGCTGCATTGTCGGGCAACAGGATTTCCGGTTCCACGAGGGTTTCACCATATATATAGTTGAAACGGCGTACGATTTCACGAGCTTGTTCAATCATCGGCTCCTGGTCTTCGCCCACGGGCACGGTAGTGGCGCGGAAGGCGGTAATGTCCGCTGCCTGGCTGATGGGGTAGGTGAAGAAACCTACGGGGATGCTTGTCTCGAAATTACGCATCTGGATTTCGGTCTTTACCGTCGGGTTGCGTTGCAGGCGGCTCACGGTCACCAGGTCCATATAGTAGAAGGTCAGTTCGCAGAGTTCCGGTATCTGGGATTGGATGAAGATGGTACTCTTCGTCGGGTCCAGTCCGCAAGCCAGGTAGTCCAGTGCCACCTCGATGACGTTCTGGCGCACCTTTTCCGGATTCTCCATATTGTCCGTCAGCGCTTGTGCGTCGGCGATGAAGATGAAAATCTTGTCGTACAAGCCGGAGTTTTGCAGTTCCACTCTTCTTCTCAATGAGCCTACATAGTGTCCTATGTGCAGGCGTCCTGTGGGGCGGTCGCCCGTAAGGATGATTTTTTCTTTTGCCATATTATGTATTTTTTAGTTTCTTCATTGTATAAAAGCCATTAAGACCGGCAAAGATACCTATAATTATCGAAACCTCAAGGGATGACGCTTTCTTTCCTTTTCACGTATACCTTATGGCTTCCGATGCCGCTTGTATCGATTCCGCTGCCGGGAGTATGTGCCCATTTGCGCAGTTCCACGGTGGCGGTGGAGCGGACGAGTCCGGTCAGTTGCCGGTAGATGCTGACAGTAAGGAAGGCATGCTTGTCCAGATACTGATGCGCCAGAGCCAGACGTTGTTCGGGGGTGTATTTCTTCGACGAGCGTGCGGGTTTCCAGGAGGCACGTTCCAGTTCGCACCAATGGTTGGTTTCTCTAATCAAGGCCTTGTCTGTGCGGAAGTTCACGCCACTTACGTAGATGCTCCGCGCGTTTCGCTTCGTGGTGCTTTCTTGGGGCTGTTCGCGTTCCTTGTCGGGGTAGATGGACAGTGCGGGGGTGAATACGCCCAATCCTTCTATCTTCACCGAGCGTCCCATTCCCATTTCGTGGGCCAGGGCTTCGCCCAGCTCGCAGATAATTCCTTCGGTTACGCCTTTCGAGAATCCCGAGGTCATGGCGATGTATTCCGCCAGTTCGCGCGTGCCGGTCTGTCCGGTCATCACCATCTTGGGGTAGGTGATTGGTTCGCCCGTGCCTTGCAAGTCGGGCATTTCTTTCATTTGGTAGCGTGTGGTCATTGTTGCGTTCTCCTTTCTTTTCTTTCCTTCGTTGCAAAGTCCTTTTCCCTGCGGAGCAAAGTTCTTTTGGTGGCGGAGAAATCTTAGAATAAAGCCTTTATTCCAAGGAATAGAAATTTTATTTTTAAGAATAAAGGCTTTGTTTGTAGAAACAGAATCCTTGTTCTATTTTTGTATAGGCACAAAGGTAAGTTTCCGTGGCGAGAAAAGCAAGTTTTGGTGGGGAGAATCTTCATATTTATCCGCAAATGCCTTTACTGAGATATAGTCTTTCTTTTTTATATGGAATCGCATTTTTCGGAAAAAGATTTCGGTTGTGGGCGACGGCCGCTCTTCTATTATGGAGGATGACGTTTCTTTTATGCAAAAAAATATGCCACAATTTGCTCTTTTCGTAAATAAGTCGTTACTTTGCACAAATTTTAAAGAGACTATGCAATCGCAGGAAATGAGAAGCAAATATAACCTCCGTTCGAATGAATTTCATTTGGGAGCCGTCAGTTTCTCTTTTTTCGAGAAAGATATTTTTAGTTCTTTGGTAATGCGTTAATCCTTTATTGGGTGACGCATTTTTTTTGTGAAATAGCTACAACTCGTAGTTCGTAGCTTGTAACTCGTAACTTAATAGACAACAAGAGAATATGGAAAAGAATTTAAAGAAAGTGCTTGTCTTGGGTTCTGGTGCGCTCAAGATTGGTCAGGCCGGAGAGTTTGACTATTCCGGTTCGCAGGCGCTGAAGGCGTTGCGCGAAGAAGGTATCGGTTCTGTTTTGGTAAACCCGAACATTGCTACTATCCAGACATCGGAAGGTATCGCCGATCAAGTTTATTTCTTGCCGGTAACTCCTTATTTCGTGGAAGAAATCATCAAGAAAGAACGTCCCGACGGCATTTTGCTGGCATTCGGCGGACAGACGGCGCTGAACTGCGGTACGGAACTCTATCAGAACGGAATTCTTCAGAAATATGGCGTGCGCGTGCTGGGTACTTCCGTTGAGGCGATTATGTACACCGAAGACCGTGACCTCTTTGTGAAGAAGCTGGACGAGATTCCGATGAAGACTCCGAAGAGCCACGCTGTGGAGAGCATGGAGGACGCACTGAAGGCAGCCCGCGAGATTGGCTACCCCGTGATGGTGCGCTCGGCTTATGCTCTGGGTGGACTGGGAAGCGGTATTTGTCCGGACGAGGAAGCCTTCATTAAATTGGCCGAAAGCTCTTTCACTTTCTCCAAGCAGATTCTGGTAGAAGAGTCTCTGAAGGGTTGGAAGGAAATTGAATTCGAGGTAATCCGCGATGCCAACGACCACTGCTTCACGGTGGCAAGCATGGAAAACTTCGACCCGCTGGGCATTCATACGGGTGAGTCCATCGTAGTGGCTCCCACTTGCTCATTGACCGACGAGCAGGTGAAAATGTTGCAGGAGCTCTCCACCAAATGTATCCGCCACCTGGGCATCGTGGGCGAATGTAACATCCAGTATGCGTTCAACGCCGAGACAAACGACTATCGTGTCATCGAGGTGAACGCCCGTCTGTCCCGTTCTTCCGCATTGGCTTCCAAGGCTACCGGTTATCCGCTGGCATTCGTGGCTGCCAAGATTGCGTTGGGCTATACGCTCGACCAAATCGGCGAGATGGGAACTCCCAATTCTGCATATGCTGCTCCGCAACTTGATTACCTGATTTGCAAGATTCCGCGTTGGGACTTGACGAAGTTCGTAGGTGTCAGCCGCGAAATTGGCTCCAGCATGAAGTCGGTAGGCGAAATCATGTCTATCGGACGTTCCTTTGAAGAAATTATCCAGAAGGGCTTGCGTATGATTGGTCAGGGAATGCACGGATTCGTGGGCAATGAGGGAGTGGAGTTCGATGACTTGGATTACGAACTGTCACATCCCACCGACCTGCGCGTCTTTGCCATTGCCGAGGCTCTGGAAAAGGGATATGCCATCGACCGCATCTTTGAGCTGACCAAGATTGACCCCTGGTTCTTGGGCAAGCTGAAGAACATCGTAGACTACAAGCAGAAACTTTCCCAATATAATAAGGTGGAAGACATCCCCGCCGACGTGCTGCGCGAAGCCAAAGTGCTTGGCTTCTCCGACTTCCAGATTGCCCGCTTCGTGCTGAATCCGCAAGGCAATATGGAGAAGGAAAACCTTACCGTACGCGCCCGTCGTAAGGAGCTGGGCATCCTGCCCGCCGTGAAGCGCATCAATACGGTGGCTTCCGAACATCCGGAACTGACGAACTACCTCTACATGACGTATGCCGTTCAGGGTTATGATGTGAACTATTATAAGAATGAAAAATCAGTGGTTGTGCTTGGTTCGGGCGCTTACCGCATCGGTTCGTCTGTAGAGTTCGACTGGTGTTCGGTGAATGCCATCCAGACTGCCCGCAAGCTGGGCTACAAGTCCATCATGATTAACTATAACCCCGAAACCGTTTCTACGGACTACGACATGTGCGACCGTCTCTACTTCGACGAGCTCTCCTTCGAACGTGTGCTCGACGTTATCGACCTGGAGCAGCCGCGCGGTGTCATCGTGTCCGTGGGTGGACAGATTCCTAACAACCTGGCTATGAAGCTTCACCGCCAGTCAGTTCCCGTGTTGGGTACTTCCCCCATCTCCATCGACCGTGCCGAAAACCGTAACAAGTTCTCTGCCATGCTCGACCAGCTGGGCATCGACCAACCGGCTTGGCAGGAACTCACCAGCCTGGAAGATGTGAAAGGCTTTGTAGAGAAGGTGGGCTATCCGGTACTGGTGCGTCCGTCTTACGTGCTCTCCGGTGCTGCGATGAACGTATGCTACGATGAAGAAGAACTGGAAAACTTCTTGAAGATGGCTGCCGAAGTATCTAAGGAATATCCGGTGGTGGTATCCCAGTTCTTGCAGAACACTAAGGAGATTGAGTTCGACGCTGTTGCCCAAAACGGTGAAGTGGTGGAATACGCCATCTCCGAGCACGTAGAGTTTGCCGGTGTACACTCCGGTGACGCTACGCTGGTATTCCCGGCACAGAAGATTTACTTTGCAACGGCACGCCGCATCAAGAAAATCAGCCGCCAGATTGCGAAGGAACTCAATATTTCCGGTCCTTTCAATATTCAGTTCCTGGCACGCAACAACGAGGTGAAGGTTATCGAGTGTAACCTCCGTGCATCGCGCAGCTTCCCGTTCGTATCCAAGGTGCTGAAGCGTAACTTCATCGAGACTGCTACCCGCATCATGCTGGACGCTCCCTATACACAACCGGACAAGTCGGCATTCGACATCGACCGTATCGGTGTGAAGGCAAGCCAGTTCTCCTTCTCCCGTCTGCACAAGGCAGACCCGGTATTGGGTGTGGACATGTCGTCTACGGGCGAGGTAGGCTGTATTGGCGACGACTTCTCCGAAGCATTGCTGAATGCCATGATTGCTACCGGATTCAGAATCCCCCGTCCCGAGAAGGGCGTGATGTTCTCCTCCGGAGCCATGAAGTCCAAGGTGGATTTGCTGGATGCCAGCCGCATGCTCTTTGCCAAAGGCTATAAGATTTATGCTACGGCAGGTACAGCCGCTTTCCTCAACGCCCATGGCGTGACGACGGAAGCCGTTTACTGGCCGGATGAACGCCCGGATGCGGAAAACAACGTGATGACGATGATTGCCGACCATGCCTTCGACCTGATTGTCAACATTCCGAAGAACCATACGAAACGCGAGCTGACCAATGGCTACAAGATTCGTCGCGGTGCCATCGACCACAACATTCCGTTGATTACCAATGCCCGCCTGGCAAGTGCCTTTATCGAGGCATTCTGCGAAATGAAGCTGGAAGATATCCAGATTAAGAGCTGGCAGGAGTACAAATAAATTGTTTGCTCTATAAACGATTGCAGGAGCGGAAAGCCGAAAGGTTTTCCGCTCTTTTGGTATACTGCGTTTATTTCCGTATTTTTGTTCGGGGCTGAGTCTCTGTATGAATCAAAAGAAGAAATAATATGAATGAAGTGGAAAAAATGCGTAGCTCCCAGTTGGCGGATATGTCCGTTCCGGAGATACAGGTGAAGTTCAAGTATGCCAAGCGCTTGCTGGCAAAAATGCGTGTGATGAGTACTTACGATGAGGATTACCGGAGCTTGCTGGAGGAGCTGGTACCGGGCATTCCCGCCACGTCCGTCATCTGTCCACCGTTCCATTGCGACCATGGGGATGGTATCCGGCTGGGTGAACATGTCTTTGTCAATGCCAATTGCACTTTCCTGGACGGGGGATATATCACGATTGGTGCCCATACGTTGGTCGGTCCATGCGTACAGATATACACTCCCCATCATCCGATGGATTATATCGAGCGTCGTACGGAAAAGGAATATGCCTATCCGGTGACGATAGGAGAGGATTGCTGGATTGGCGGCGGTGCCATTTTGTGTCCAGGCGTCACCATCGGCGACCGTTGTATCATCGGTGCGGGTAGTGTGGTGACGAAAGATATTCCATCCGATAGCATAGCCGTTGGTAATCCGGCAAAGGTCATCCGGAAAAATGAGGCAAAAAAGTGAACGTACTAAATGCTTGAGAAACAGAGCGTGTCGCTAAATGACTAAAAAAATATCGAAAAATATTATGCAAAAGTTTTGGTAATGTCAAAATAAGCTGTACCTTTGCATCGCTTTTGAAACGGAAGTGTACGGGCGTTTAGCTCAGCTGGTTCAGAGCATCTGCCTTACAAGCAGAGGGTCGGCGGTTCGAATCCGTCAACGCCCACACAAAATCCAAGCACTTTCGTTCATCAAAAGGGCGTTTAGCTCAGCTGGTTCAGAGCATCTGCCTTACAAGCAGAGGGTCGGCGGTTCGAATCCGTCAACGCCCACTGGAAATTTTCATTCGAAGGTGGTCTTGCAAGTGATTGTAAGGCCATTTTTTTTATCCGTTAACTTCCTTTTCTTAAAATCTTTATCCTTTATGTCTTGTTACTCAGAAAAAAGCAGTAATTTTGCAGTCCGATAATTATCATCATAAATACGACGTATGAAACTTGATTTACTTACCGCAATCTCTCCGATTGACGGTCGATACAGAGGCAAAACGGATGTTTTGGCTGCCTATTTTTCAGAATTTGCACTGATTAAATACCGTGTACAAGTTGAAATAGAATACTTTATCACGCTGTGTGAGCTGCCTTTGCCGCAACTGAAAGGGGTGGATAAGGGCGTTTTCGAAACCTTGAGAAACATTTACCGTAACTTCTCCGAAGCCGACGCGCAACGCATCAAGGATATTGAGAGCGTGACGAACCATGATGTGAAGGCTGTGGAGTATTTCTTAAAAGAAGAGTTTGACAAGTTGGGTGGTATGGACGACTATAAGGAGTTCATCCATTTTGGCCTGACTTCACAAGATATCAACAATACGTCTGTTCCTTTGTCTGTAAAGGAGGCGCTGGAGCAGGTGTACTATCCTCAAATAGAGGAACTGATAGCGCAGCTCCGTGCTTATGCGGAAGAGTGGGCCGCTATCCCCATGCTTGCCAAGACACACGGACAACCGGCTTCGCCTACCCGTTTGGGCAAGGAGGTAATGGTGTTTGTCTACCGTCTGGAACGCCAGTTGGCAACGCTGAAGGCTTGTCCGGTGACAGCAAAGTTCGGTGGCGCTACGGGTAATTACAATGCCCATCATGTGGCTTATCCGGAATATGACTGGAAGGCATTCGGCAATAAGTTCGTTTCCGAAAAGCTTGGCTTGGAACGCGAGGAGTATACTACCCAGATATCCAATTACGATAATCTGTCTGCCATCTTTGATGCCATGAAGCGCATCAATACGGTGATGATTGATATGAACCGTGACTTCTGGCAATATATCTCTATGGAATATTTCAAGCAGAAGATTAAAGCCGGTGAGGTGGGCTCCAGCGCGATGCCGCACAAGGTGAACCCGATTGACTTTGAAAATGCGGAAGGAAACCTGGGCATGGCGAATGCTATTCTTGAGCACTTGGCGGTAAAACTGCCGGTTTCCCGTTTGCAGCGTGACTTGACGGACTCTACCGTGCTCCGCAATGTGGGTATGCCGTTCGGGCATATCATTATTGCCATACAAAGTTCTTTGAAGGGGTTGCGTAAGTTGCTGTTGAACGAACCGGCCATCTACCGTGACCTGGACAATTGCTGGAGCGTGGTGGCCGAGGCTATCCAGACCATTCTGCGCCGCGAGGCCTATCCGCATCCTTATGAAGCGTTGAAAGCGTTGACCCGTACCAATCAGGCCATTACGGAAGCGTCTATCAAGGAATTTATAGAGGGACTGAATGTAAGTGAAGAGATAAAGAAAGAATTGCGGGTGATTACCCCCCATACTTATACGGGAATTTAAGCAACCACAGAAGTGTACCGGAGGAATTTCAACTTTTTACTCCGGCAATTGTTATAGAAACATATAAAATTCAAGGTATAATAGAGACAATGAATGGCCGTGAGGCCAAGGTTTAATTTTATTCGAATAAAAAACAATGAGTACAGAAAACGAAACTTGGCGTGATGCTTCTTCCGCAGAGGAGAACTCAGGTGCCGGCCGCGATGGTAACCAATTTAACAAGGAAGGTGGCTACAGCCGTCCGTCTTACAACCGTGATAATGGCGACCGTCCTTATCGCCCCAGATTTAACAGTGAAAACGGGGACCGCCCGCAGCGTCCTTATAACAGTGACCGCCCTTATCGCCCGCGCTTTAATCCTGGTGCGGACAATGGTGACCGTCCGCAGCGTCCTCGTTACAATAACGATAATGGCGACCGTCCCTATCGTCCGCGCTATAACAGCGAAGGCGGCGACCGTCCGCAACGCCCTTATGGAAACAATTCGGGTGACCGTCCTTACCGTCCGCGCTATAACAGCGAAGGTGGCGACCGTCCGCAACGCCCTTATAATAGTGACCGTCCGCAGCGCCCGCGCTATAGCAATGAAGATGGTGACCGTCCGCAACGTCCTTATAACAGCGACCGCTCCTATAACAGCGACCGTTCTTATAATACGGACCGTCCTTATCGTCCGCGCTATAACAGCGAAGATGGCGACCGTCCGCAGCGTCCTCGCTACAATAATGAGGGTGGTGACCGCCCTTATCGTCCACGCTTCAATTCGGGTGGTGGAAGACCTGGCGGATACGGCAACAGAGACAGCTATAGCCGTCCAGTCCGTCGTTCGGCCGATTATGACCCCAATGCTAAGTACAGCAAGAAGAAACAAATAGAATATAAGGAGCAGTTTGTGGACCCGAACGAGCCTATCCGCTTGAACAAATTCCTGGCCAATGCCGGTGTTTGCTCCCGTCGCGAGGCTGATGAATTCATCACTGCCGGAGTCGTTTCTGTAAACGGAGAGGTAGTGACGGAATTGGGAACCAAGATTAAGCGCGGTGATGAAGTGAAGTTCCACGACCAGACGGTCAGCATAGAACGTAAGATTTACGTACTGCTGAACAAGCCGAAGGATACTGTGACTACTTCGGATGACCCCCAAGCACGTCGCACGGTGATGGATTTGGTGAAGGGCGCATGCGACGAACGTATTTATCCGGTAGGTCGTCTGGACCGCAATACTACAGGTGTATTGCTGCTGACAAACGATGGTGACCTGGCTTCCAAGCTGACGCATCCCAAGTATCTGAAGAAGAAGATATATCATGTGCATTTGGACAAGAACCTGACAAAAGCCGATATGGAGCAGATTGCAGCCGGTATTCAACTGGATGACGGGGAAATCCATGCAGATGCCATCAGCTATACGGATGACTTCAAGAAAGATGATGTCGGTATTGAAATCCACTCCGGCAAGAATCGTATCGTGCGTCGTATCTTCGAATCGCTGGGATACAAGGTGATGAAACTGGACCGTGTGTATTTTGCCGGTTTAACCAAGAAAGGCCTGCGCCGCGGCGAATGGCGTTACCTCACGGAACAAGAGGTGAACTTCCTGCGCATGGGTTCTTTTGAGTAATATATAATAAGGTATAATGACTGTTTTATGGAAAAGATTAGTAGAACAAAGATTGTTGACCTGCTGAAGCGTGAAGATTTTGGCGCTATGGTCAACGTGAAGGGCTGGGTTCGTACCCGCAGAGGTAGTAAGCAAGTAAACTTTATCGCGCTGAATGACGGTTCTACAATAAATAATGTGCAGATTGTAGTAGACTTGGGTAACTTCGATGAGGAGATGCTGAAAGAGATTACTACCGGTGCTTGTTTGAGCGTAAACGGTGTGCTGACGGAATCTGTCGGTTCCGGTCAGAAGGCCGAAGTGCAGGCCCGCGAAATCGAAGTGCTGGGAACTTGCGATAACACGTATCCGTTGCAGAAGAAAGGTCATTCCATGGAGTTCCTCCGTGAGATAGCCCATCTGCGTCCCCGTACCAATACGTTCGGGGCTGTGTTCCGTATTCGTCATAATATGGCGATTGCCATCCACAAGTTCTTCCATGACAGAGGATTCTTCTATTTTCATACTCCGATTATCACGGCTTCCGACTGCGAAGGCGCAGGCCAGATGTTCCAGGTGACTACGAAGAACCTTTACGACTTGAAGAAAGATGAGAACGGTTCCATTATTTACGATGATGACTTCTTCGGAAAGCAGGCCAGCCTGACTGTTTCCGGACAGTTGGAAGGCGAACTTGCCGCTACTGCATTGGGAGCCATCTATACATTCGGTCCTACGTTCCGTGCCGAGAATTCCAATACTCCCCGCCACTTGGCAGAGTTCTGGATGATTGAGCCGGAAGTGGCGTTCAATGATATTACGGACAATATGGACCTGGCGGAAGATTTCATCAAATATTGTGTACAGTGGGCTTTGGACAACTGTGCCGACGATGTGAAGTTCCTCAATGACATGTTTGATAAGGGCTTGATTGAACGTCTGCAAGGTGTCTTGAAAGAAAGCTTCGTGCGCCTGCCTTATACGGAAGGTATCAAGATATTGGAAGAGGCTGTTGCCAAAGGGCATAAGTTTGAATTCCCGGTGTACTGGGGAGTTGACTTGGCTTCCGAACACGAGCGCTATCTGGTGGAAGACCACTTCAAGCGTCCGGTTATCCTGACTGACTATCCGAAGGAAATCAAAGCGTTCTATATGAAGCAGAACGAAGACGGCAAGACCGTGCGTGCCATGGATGTACTCTTCCCGAAGATTGGAGAAATTATTGGCGGTTCCGAACGTGAATCGGATTACAACAAGCTGATGACGCGCATTGACGAACTTCACATCCCGATGAAGGATATGTGGTGGTATCTCGATACCCGTAAGTTCGGTACATGTCCCCACTCCGGGTTCGGTTTAGGCTTTGAGCGCTTGCTGCTGTTCGTTACGGGCATGACGAATATCCGTGATGTCATACCGTTCCCGCGTACGCCGCGCAACGCCGAGTTCTAAGTTTCGGAATATACAAACTGGATAAAATCATCCGCACAAACATTCTGTTGTTTGTGCGGTTTTTTTATACCCAAAAATGTTATAATCTCAAAATAAATCTTTATATTTGTGTCTAACGGAACGACATAACGTTAACCAACATCATACGAATATGAAACGGAACTATTTCTTTACCATGCTGGCAGCGGTGCTGCTTGCGGTAGCGGGAGCCAATGCGCAGGAGAGCGCAGAGTTTAGGCCTGCGGAACTGGCAGGAATTTGGCAGTTATGTCATTATGTGTCTGAAATCCCGGATGTTCCCGGGATATTGAAACCGAGTAACACCTTTAAAGTGCTGAGTGATGACGGCCGTATTGTCAATTTTACAATTATTCCAGGCAAAGATGCCATCATCACTGGATATGGGACTTATCAGCAGCTGACGGATAATTCCTATAAGGAAAGCATTGAGAAAAACATCCATTTGCCCATGTTGGACCATAAAGACAATATACTGGAGTTTGAAATAGGGGACGACGGGGTAATGTACCTGAAGTATTTTATAGCTAAGGACTTGAATGGTAATGAACTGAATACATGGTTCCATGAAACATGGAAGCGGGTGGGCATGCCTGCAAAATTTCCCGAAGACCTTGTCCGTTGATATTTCTTTCTCTTTCCCGTTTCTTTCTCATGCAGCTTTGAAAGCCTTCTATGACGGCACCGACCGATGAAGGCCGCATCATAAAGAGTTGTTCTGCGGAGATTCTTCCCTTTCTCCGCAGGATAACTTTGTCTGTTGTATATCAGCCAAGTGGCTCTCTAAAAAAAAGTGGAAAACTTTTGCCAGTTCTAAGAAAAACCGTACCTTTGCAAGCCGATTATTATCTCAAAAGGATAAGCATTTAATTCATAGCGAGTTAATCTTCCATTGTCCGGGATGACTGGCTTGCGGTGAAGAAAAAATTTTAGTAGTAACATTTTAAAAAACAATTAAGAGTGGATACTTTAAGTTACAAGACCATTTCTGCAAACAAAG
>ERZ773134.2022-NODE-2022-length-15539-cov-3.515694_pt1 | contig 15539 bp, 10 predicted proteins | sample MGYA00580856_ERZ773134 | MGnify/ENA primary metagenome ERZ773134 (study PRJEB29015, sample SAMEA2737823) | human gut metagenome | biome: human gut; feature: human-associated habitat; material: faeces | place: China | collected 2012 ... | reverse complement strand
AGGCCAGGGCCAGGTTTACCATCCGGTAAACCTGTTCACGGCTGATAGGCAGTATATCTTTCGTGTTTTTTATTTCCCTTCGAGGATCTTCCTGCGGAGGAACCAGCAACAAACGTTCCGCCTCCTTCATCAGGCCGACGTATAAGCTATCCAATAAAGGTTCTCTACCTGCTAAAGCCTGAACTCTTTGTTCTTCCTGCTTACTAAACAGTAACCTGGGATGCTGCTGCAACACCCTTTCAGGAAAAAGGGCCGATGCATCTTTGCTATTTACCACCGAAGAAAACAAAAAGAATGATAAGCTCACTAAACTAATAAATCTCATAAATTGATACATTGAAATTACATTTTGGACGGATTTACCATCCCGGATTCTGCTTCAACGCTTCGTTGCGCTCTATCTCTACACCAGGTATAGGCCAAAGCATATCCCGTTCGGAAAATTTATGAGTATAGATAAATTCACCATAAATATTGATTGCATCTACCTCACTCATAGCCTTGCTTGCTATTTCCCATCCCCAACGGCGCAAATCACTGAAACGTAATCCTTCTCCCGCAAACTCAACAGCACGTTCTTTTCGTATACGTTCAGCCATCTGCTCTTTGGATGTAACAAGCATCCATGCAGGACCGGAATTTAATCCGGGCATATCTACTCTGGCTCTTACCTTGTTGAATTCGGCAACAGCTTTATCCAGTTGGTTATTTTCATTATAGGCTTCCGCCAACATCAGCAATACATCCGCATAACGAATCAGAGGAAATTCAAAAGGAGTGTGCAAACGGTCACTGATAGCTCCGCCAAGATCATATTCAACTACAAATTTACGATACAAATAAGAGATCCAGCCTTTATTGTTCCGTATGGTTCCCTGATTTTCATTCCCTTGCACATTGTGGTCCATTGCAAACAACATATCCCGTGGGGTCGTCTTTCCGATACAACCTTTATAAATAGAATAAGGGACAATCAAAGTAGCCATCATGCGAGGGTCCCTGCTTTTATATACATTCAATATTTGTGCTGTATCTACATCTCGCAATCCAATAACAGCACCGGACGCATCCATCTCTACACTAAGCAATTCTTTACGCTGATCCGGAGTAGCTTCATTGTATCCGGGAAAAACATCATTCCAACTGAAAGGACGGCCATCTTTGAGCTCATACATATCAGCCAATTGAGTGGAAGGAACAGTATTGTTCCAACAACTACCAAACGCACTGCGTGTCCCCATCAATGCTTGCATAGCCATACCATACTCTGTTCCGACACCACTTTTATTCTGCACGGAAAAGATCATCTCTGAACTCTTATCTCCATTATAGAGTTTAAATATATGAGCATAATCAGCGTCAAGGCCATATCCATAGTTGTTAGACTTGTTATTGACAATCTCTTCAAAATCCGCAATAGCATTCTGCCATTCTTTATTGTAAAGATAGACTTTTCCACGCAAAGCATAGGCTGCCCCTTTCGTCGCACGACCATAATCAGAATCATTATGTCTGACCGGAAGATAAACGACAGCCTCATTCAAGTCACTGATGATATGTGCACGGATCTCTTCCGCGGAGCTTCTGGGTTTCTTCAAGCCAACGTATTCCACATTCAGATTCGTCGTTTCATCATAATAAGGAACACCGCCGTATAAGTCCAACAGAGTAAAATAAAACATTCCCCGCAAAAATCTGGCTTCAGCCATATACTCATTTTTTTGTTCCTCGGTAAGAACATCCATAGTCGGTATGACCCGAAGGTAGCTGTTAGCTCTCTGAATCCCATCATACATCGTTTGCCATTTGGATTGAATTTCTGCTGAACGATCAGAATAAGTACCCAAATACATCATATAATAGTCATATCCATAAGCAATATCAGCCAGGTGATCGAATAAAAACTGGTAACCGTAGGCGTGATTATCCCGCAACATACCATAAATCCCCATTAATCCTTGTTTCGCATGTTCTTCCGTTTTGTAGAAAAGGTTCTCATTTACTTTATCACCGGGATAAGTATTAAGATCATAACATCCGTTGAATGTGGCAGATGTCAATAAAATAGAAATATATATCAGTATTTTTTTCATGTTTCAAAATATTTAAAAGGTAAGATTCAGTCCAAATGTTGTTAATCTCATTGTAGGATACTTAGTACCAGATATTTCCGGGTCAAGCCCTTTATATCCCGTAAATGTCAATGCGTTATCTATACTGACATAGAAGCGAAGGTTATCCAGCAATAGTTTCTGGGAAAGCTGCTTCGGGATAGTATATCCTAATTGTATATTTTTTACCCTTACATAGGATCTGTTCTGGACCCAAAAGTCGCTGGCTACACTGTTACGTCCATCACTGTAATCCAACAAACGCGGATAAGTAGCATCTGTTCGCCCCGAATACCAGCGTCCGTCAGCAATTGTCTTATTAATCTGATTACCCCGGCGAACTAAAGGCCAAAAGCTAGCTCCATCCTGACCGCTCCAGTACTCTTTCAGTCCTGTTGCCCCCTGAAGGATACATGAGAAATCCAATCCTTTCCAACTTGCTCCGAAATTGAAGCCAAAAGTGACAGTAGGGTTGGTCCCATTACCAACCATGATACGATCTTTATCCGTAATACACCCGTCACCATCAATATCTTTATAAAGGAAATCGCCCATCTCCGGTTTTTTATACTGGGAAAAAGCATCCGGATTTTTCTCTTCCATGGCCCGGACCAATGCCAGATCCTCTTCTGTCTGAATAATACGATCTACGGAAAGGACATACTGAATATTGATTGGTTGTCCTTCCAATATCATATTGGTCCCGCTAATAGACGGTTCATCACCTTTAAATTTAGTTACTTCGTTTTTTACGTATGATACATTCCCTCCCACAAAGTAATCTACTTGCCCGATACGATCAGTCCACGTCAGATTCAATTCAAGACCTCTGTTACGGACCTGGGCAGCATTTGATTTAGGGACAGTTGCATTCCCGTGCACTAACGGAGCAGGTAAATCAATCAGGATTCCCTTGGTATTTTTTACGAAGAAATCAACATTACCACTCAATTTTGAAACACCGAAATCAATTCCCACATTTGTTAAATAGGTCGTCTCCCATGTCAAACCAGCATTAGACAAGGCTCTCTGCGCCATCCCAATCTGTACGGAATTATTCAATGTATAATTTGAGGCAGAATAAAACATCTGATAATCATAATCACCTACCGAATTGTTTCCCAATGAGCCATAAGAAGCACGTATTTTAAACTGGTTGACAAGATCTATATCTTTCATAAATCCTTCTTCACTCATACGCCAACCGGCAGAAAAAGAAGGGAAGAAACCTCTTCTGTTTTTTCCTGCAGCAAACCGGGAAGAATTATCCATACGAAGATTGGCTTCAAACAAATATTTCTCATCCCAGTTCAGGTTTACTCTTCCAAAGAAAGAATGCATAGCCCAGTTAGAGTAGTTTCCTGTCGCTGTAGCATTTGCCGTAGCAGCATTCAATTCCGTCATTTCCGGTGCGATCAAATCTTCCTTACTGGCCTGGAACCAATTATAACGATACGCTTCCTGGCTACCTCCGATTGTCGCCTGAATATTTAATCGGTCTATATCTGTTTCATAACGAATAATTCCATCCATATGATTCCGTACCCATTTTTCGTCGTGATTGGTCACTTTTGTCTTTCCTGTTCCGGCAGTCTGGACAGTATTACTATACAAATTCCATACATCATGAAACACAGGCTGTTCATAACGGTATCTATTTTGAAAATCATATGTATAAGATCCTTCTATGGTCAATCCTTTAAAAGGTCTGATCTGTGCATAAAAACGCGATACCATTTTATTTGTTGTCCGATTTCCCTTTGTACTGTTTAACTTACGCAATATATTATTGGTACCAGACTGGGCATCATCTTCCGGATTATTGACACCACCATACCGCCCGTCTGGTGCCTGGAAACACATCCCGGGAGTCGTCGCCTGCAAATGTGTATAAAATAAACTGCCTGTACCTTCCGTCTGGATCAATCCCAAATCTTCTTTTCCACGATAACCATAGGCATTAACTCCAATCGTAAACCATTCTTTAACTTCTGCATCCAGGTTCACACGGGCACTATAACGGTCATAACCGGAATTTTCCATAATTCCCGGATTCTTCAGATAATTTCCGGATATGAAATAATGAATTTTATCAGAACCTCCGGTAATGGATATGGTATGATTTTGCAACCATCCTGTTTTGAATGCAGCATCTTGCCAATCCGAATTCGGATATTTTACAGGATCACTATTCCCGGCAGCACGCCACTCGTCTATTTTTTCCTGGCTGAACGGTGCCGGCAGATTACTGTTTCTTTCTCCTTCATTAAACAATTCCATATAATCTGCATAGTTGGTCACAAGATCCATACGATGAGCGACTTGTTGCATAGTTACATAACCGTTATAAGAAATTCTGGAACCGCCTGTTTTACCTTTACGGGTTGTGATCAGGATAACACCATTAGCAGCACGTGAACCATAAATTGCAGACGAAGCAGCATCTTTCAGCACAGAAATACTTTCCACATCCTGCGGATTAATATCGTTCATACTTCCCGGAACCCCATCAATAACAACTAATGGATCAGAATTATTCAAAGTACCTTGTCCGCGTACTCGTATAGTTGCTCCATCATTGCCAGGCCGTCCTCCACTACCTTGTGTCACAGATACACCGGCAGCCATACCCGAAAGTCCTGCTGACAATGAAGTAATAGGACGGCTATCTACCATCTTACTCATATCAACAGATGATACAGCTCCTGTCATATTCACTTTTTTCTGTGTTCCATATCCCACAACCACAACTTCATCCAGGGCTTGTGAATCTTCTTTTAATTGGATCATAAAAGAGTTTTTTCCATTTACCGGTATACTTTGTTCTATATAACCGATATAAGAAACCGTCAATACTGCACCAGGAGACACCTGCAAAGAAAAACGTCCTTCCATATCAGTGACCGTTCCGTTAGTAGTTCCTTTTTCTACTACATTTGCTCCGATTACCGGTCCCTGTGCATCTTTTACTGTTCCCGTAACAGTCACTTTCGCTTGTTGGGATAATAGCAACTTTTCCGTTATACCTTCCCCGGCACTAACCGGATTGGCTTGGACTATTCCCACGGACAAGAATAGTGTGGCCATTCCTGCAAACATCGTTTTCCTAAAAAAAGGAATGTTTAAATCATTCATCATTAATAGGTAGATTTAGATTAATAAATTCAGATAAACTCTGAGGCAAAAATAACCGGATACACAAAAAAAGACCTATACATAGCGTCCGTTTTTTATATACACACAGTCCAAATAGAAGATTTAACTATTTGAATATAAACGATTAGAAATTCCATCTAGTTTCTACTGCTCTTTCTTCCTGAATTGGGCAGGCGATACTCCGAACTTCGCCTTAAAGCATCTGCTGAAGTATATGGTCGAGGCAAATCCTAACCGGTCCGATATTTCATTCACCAATAAATCCGGCCGTTCCTGCAACAGGGTTGCCGCACGGTTGATACGTCGGTTTTGTATAAATTCACTGGGAGTCATTCCGGTCAAGTTTTTGACTTTTATAAAAAACGAACTACGCCCCATATTCAACTCGCGGGCAAGAGCATTGACATCAAAGTCCGGTTCTCCCATCCGCAGATCGACGATCTCCGCAATCCGGTTCAAAAGTTGTTGGTCCAGTGAAGTCGTAGCCAGCAACTGTACATCAAAGTCAACTTGCTTAGTCAACCGGGACTTCAACAACAAACGGTTCCGGATCAGATTATTGCAACGCATCAACAATACTTTTGCATGGAAAGGCTTGCTGATATAATCATCCGCTCCCTGTTGAAATCCTTCTATGTTATATTCGATAGAATCGAGAGCCGTCAACAAAACGACCGGAATATGGCACAATTCGATATTATTCTTGATTTTCATACACATCTCCATACCACTCATCAAGGGCATCATGACATCGCTGACAATCAAATCCGGTTTTTCCTCATTCGCCTTCCTCAATCCTTCCTCCCCATTTCCGGCTAATATAACCTGGTAGAAAGGAGAAAAAAGCGTATTTAAAATCTGTAACAGCTCTTCATTGTCTTCAACAATCAGAACTTTATAGGAGCCAGCCTTTAAACTGGGAAAAGCTTTATCCATTTCTTCATATTCTTCGGAAGAAATGGAATCCGGCAAAAAGTTTCCTTTAATCATCGGTTCATCCGGGCTTTCCAGAAGAATCGCATTCTTATCATTTTCAAAATGGTTTTTTCCCTTCAACAGCGTGACCGTAAATATCGTCCCATAACCGACCTGGCTCTGTACGGCGATATCTCCATGATGAAGATAAATGATATTCTTGCTTAAAGCCAGTCCAAGCCCTGTACCAGGGTTGGCTCCCGCTACTTGCTTCCCGTTTTCGGCCTGATAGAAACGGTCAAAGATATGCGAGACGTCATCCGGCGAAAGTCCGATCCCTGTATCGATCACTTTTATACGGACCTCATTTCCATCCGAGGACACATGCAATTCTATCGCACCTCCCTGCTTCGTATATTTAAAAGCGTTTGACAAAAGATTGTAAAACACCTTCTGCAACTGATTGGAATCAAACCATAACAACAGATTCTCCTCTGCATGATGAAAATCAAATGTAATGGATTGCTGGGCCGCCAGTTCGCAATAGGAAAGATAAATATCTTTCAGAAATGGAATCAGGTTCTGTTCGCAAACATGCAACGAGACATAATTCTGCTCTAACTTCCGAAATTCCAACAGTTCGGAAATCATATTCCGCATCCGGTTGGCATTCTTGCTGATCTTAATAATCCGGTTATACAAGGTCGGAGGAAGGGATGAACTCTGAAAAAGCATATCTATCTGACTGATAATAAGCGTCAACGGCGTCCGAAACTCATGGCTGATATTGGTAAAGAAGCGCAGTTTCGCCTGGTTCAACTCCTCGTTACGCTCTTTCTCTTCCCGTTCCTTTTCAAGAGATAGCGTCAATTTACGCCGGGCATTTAGAATCCGTACCGTCAGATAAGTGATCGTAAAAGCAGTCAGGACATATAATGTCCACGCCCAACCCGTTTTATACCAGGGTTGGGCAATCTGGATATCCAGAGATATTTCACGATGGTTCATCAAGTGCCGGGACAGATTCTTTTCACGGACCAGCAATGTATATTTACCGGGGTCCAGGTTCGTATAATAAATACTGGAAGAAGAAGTGGAAACCCAATCATCGTCAAAACCGACTAATCGGTATTGATATTCATTATTTTTTTGGATATCGATATAATTAGTTGTGGCAAAATTTATAATCAGGTTGTTTTGCTTGTAGTTCAACCGGATCGATTTGCTAAAAGGAAAAGCCTCCTCCAATATGCCTCCCGAAACGGCTCCCGGATAGATTCTCTTATTATGAATATACAGCTCTGAAAAATATAAGGAATAATTCTTTTCCATCTTATCGAGATCTTCCCGGTAAAAAGAGGTCAGTCCGTCATTCCCTCCAACAAAGAGTTCATTATTCCGACACACCAGAATGCCGCAGCCATCCGCAATGGATGTGATTGGTAAGTTCGCCCCTAGCGTCGCAAACCGGGTATTCCCGCTGAAAGGATTCAGAAAAGTAACCCCTTTATCACTGGTTACCAGCAACTCTTCCGAATTGGTCTCTGTTACATTGTAACAATAATTGCTCAATAAATGTCCGCTTTCTTGCGAATAATGGATAAAAGAATCGGTCTGTTTGTCATACCGATACAGGCCACCTCCCAAAACCACGAAATAGATATCCCCCGCGCGGGTAGTCATGATCCGTTTAGGTTCGAACTGGATTCCATAACGGGGCAAAGCATAATGTTTCTGATTATCCGGATGAGCCAGCTCCATCTTGTATAAAGAAGTCCCAATCAAAATCCATAGATTCTCTTCCCTATCGATCGTAAAGCTTTGAGCATTTCTGCATATCCATTGGAACCGATCCGTATCAAGATCCATGACAAAAGTTCCGTTCATCGCGCTTACATACAGCTTATCGTTATGAATCATCGTATGGAAGATAATACCGTCCGGTTTTATGTCTCCTTCCCTGTAATCATTCAAGTAGTTATGAAAAATACCGGTCTTTATATCGTAGCGGGTAAGCCCTCCATGATGCGTGCCGATATACAGACGGTTCCGCTTTCCATCATACGCAATGCATTTCAGGTTATTCTGCAATACGGAATTACGGTGACCTGCAGTGAAATATTTAAAGGTTCGTGTTTTACGATCCATGAAGTTCAATCCTCCCCCTTCAGTACAAATCCAGATGTTTCCTTCTTTATCTTCCGCCAGATTCCCGACAAACGAATAATTCAGGCATTCCTTCCGCAAAGGGTTATCCGTATAATGAGCGAATATTTCCCTTTCCGCATTAAAATAGTTCACACCTCCATAATAGGTTCCTACCCATATGGTTTCCTGTGCATCTATATAAACAGAGAAAACAGAAGAATGTGACAGGCTACCTGGCAAATGATCCTGTTGATATACTGTAAACTGATCCGTGTAAGGGTTATATTTATGCAGTCCCATAAAAGTGCCGAACCAGATATTCCCAAACCGATCTTCAGCAAAGCTCCGTATTTGACTATTCTTTATATGAAAAGGTGCAGAATTACTTTCCGAATACCAGGTGATCCTTTCGTCTTGCGTGATCCTGTATAAACCACCGGTACGGCAACCGGCCCATATCTCACCAGTAGAACTTTCAAATAAGCGGTAAAATTCAGGTCCTTCAATCAGACAACGGACTTTTTTATCCTCTTCAACTACATACAGGCCTTCATAAGTCCCGATCCAAATCTTCTTCCCCGAGATCAGCAGGCTGGATATACCGGGAGTGTTTGTCTTCGCATAAAGTTGCAGACTATCTCCTTTTTCATCATACCGGCAAACCATATCATCGTACCCCGTCCATATATCACCATCGACCGAGGTAACCGTTTTCGCCTTACAACCACCAACAACACAAAATTTCTCTTCCCGTATATCATACCTCACCAACGAATCGCAAGTCCTAAAGAAAATATCCCCTTGCCTGTTTCCAGTAAGATGATCACATTCATGTCCGAGTAAAACATTTATAGAGCTTTCCGGATCCAGATTCTCCCAGCCTTTATACACCCGCATCCGTTCCCCGTCATAGATACTGACACCTTCGCGTGTACCGAACCACATACGTCCCAAGCAATCTTGATAAATCGACATCACAGAGACTTGCGATAAGCCGTCACTCATGCCAAGATGTTTAAAATAAACTGGATAGACTACTTGATGTATGAATACAAAACACAACAACAGTAACAGTTTTTTCATATCTTATTTATATAAACTGAAAAATAGTTTTCTCATTCCTCAACACAAAGATATAGAAAATGAAAGCAAATAACAACGGATCTTATCCTACAAGTTTTTGGTTCTTCGTCACTTTCGGGGCAGGTCATGTGTTAAAGCTAGTAAGTTTATTGCCTAGCAAGGTAATGCTTGCCCTGTTGAACATTTCTGATCCCAAAGGCCAGTTCATCTACATGCTTGAGGATGCTTTTTGCTGTGGTGACATATAGTCCCTGCCTGTATGACCACGCATCAACTTGCATATGACGAACGGATGTACATTCAGACCTTTCAGATATTTCTTCAGGTTCTCTTCACCCGGCCCTGGAAAGAGTGTGATGGGCTTATGGGTGATGTTTCGCATTGTTCGGGAAAATCATTCGGATGATTTGGAAAAAGAGTTTCAAAAACGGTTGCTCTTTAAGCTAAGAAGCCTGAAAACAGGAATGTTAATATCGTCAGAAATCTTAAAAACAAATCAAATTGACAGCAACGAACCTGTTTTTATGATAAATCGAGTAGTTAAAAGGGTTGTCCTGATTATAAAAATGCGTACCTTTCCCTCCTGAAAACAACCGGTCTAACAATATATCCGTATGAAAAAAATATTCTTGCTTATCTTGTTGCCCGTCAGTCTCTTCTTTTCGTGTGTAGGAGACCGGATCGCATCGGAAACGATGGACCGGGCAGAAATACTTTTAGAAGCAAATCCGGATAGCGCTTATATCTTATTGAATGAGGTAAAAACTCCCGATAGGTTGAATGAACGGCAGTTTGCACGTTGGTGCATGCTGTATTGCCGGGCGGCGGATAAACTCTTCAAAGATATGCTATATACCGAACAACTCGACCGGGCGTTGGCTTGGTGTAAAAATCATGGGACCGCGGAACAGCGGGCTTGGATGGGACTTTATTTAGGACGTTCGTATGTGAAAGATAAGCTTTTTATCCCGGCAATGAAGGCTTATTCTGATGCGTTGTCGTTGGCAAAAGAGAAGTATTTATATGATGTAGCAGGGTATATCTGTAGCTATATGGCAGACTTGTACACTTATACGGGCCAAAGAAGCGAAGAGCGGAGGAAGTTTGAAGAAGCGGCAGAATTTTTTAAGCAGGCCGGTAACGAGCGGAGTTATGCCTTTGCCCTGCGAGATGTGGCTAAAACATGGGCATTTGACGATTCTTTGTCGTTGGCGCTTCACTATATGTTAATAGCGGATTCTGTTATTACAAGGTTTCAAGATTTAAGGGGGATTAGTTCGATTTCTAATGGTTTGGGAAATATTTATGACTTAATGGGCGATGTGGAAAAAGCGAGAGCCTATTATAGTAGAAGTTTAAGTTCTGATACGATGGATCAAGTTCCCTCTTATCTGGCTTTGAGTGATCTCTATTATAATGAAAGCCTCCTTGATTCAGCCCGCTATTATTTAGCATTAGCCACAGGTCCGTCATTGAACCCTTATACATCGATCGATTGCTTCTATTTAGGTTACCTTATCGAAAAAGAAGCTGGTGATACAGAAAAAGCGCTTTCTCTTTTGGAACAATATCAGGCAAAGAAAGATTCTTTATATGATCAACAAAAACAGGTAGATATTATTGATGCAGAGAAACGGCATGATGTGGTCACTGTCGTTCAAGACAATAAAAAACTTGTTGCAGAGAAACAGTTTTTGTTTGCTTTGGCTGTTATCATTTGCCTTTTGTTGATTGTGGGTTATCAGTTGAGGGATAGGAAAAGACGGCTTGAAATAAATCGGCAGCAACAGTTTTTAGAAGAGGAAAAAAATCGGCATGAGAAGCAAGAAACGGAACAGGAAGGTCGCCTTCGGGAGTTAACGGCAGAGATGGAAAGGAAAGCTGCTGCGCATGAGGATACAAGTGAATATAAGAAAGAAATCACCGTATTAAGGGTGGAAAAATTGAAGCAATCCTCTTTATTTGAAACAATGAAAGAGCGCTGTCGGAAAGTAAAACCTGATATCGAACAAAAACTAAACGAAGAGGAATGGAGAAGCCTGATTCGTCTGATTGATTCCCTTTTTCCGAATGTCAGCGTTTTTATGAAAGAAAATACGTTGGGTCTGACAAAAACAGAAACCAAGATCTGTTATCTCAGTTTCTTGGATTTGCACTTAAACGAGGAGGCTGTTCTTTTGGGAGTCAGTTCCGATTCGGCCAATAAGTTCCGAAGTCGTACTCGGCGGAAGCTGTGTCCGAATCAAAAAGGAAGCGATATAAATGGGTGTATCCTACAAAAAGGATGGTAATAGAGTAGATATGGGTATAAAAATAGGGACAGTTTTGTCTTCGGAAGTGTGGAATATACAGGTAAAGAGCATTAAAAAAGGATTTTGGAAGGATTTAGATCGTTTGCGTAAGCTATATGAAGTAAGTTTATGTATTTTATTATCAGTTTTATAGCAGCTGAGAAATAATTTTGTCCATATAAAAAGAAGGTTGTCCATATACCGATTTGTTGCATCCAATAATTCCCTCTATGTTTACATTTGAAAATATTAAACATAATATGAAGACATTTAGAAAAATTGGATGTTTACTGTTAATAGCGACATTTTCGTTTCCTTGCTTTGCCAAGAAACGAATATATCTGAAAGGGAAGTGGGATACTGCTCCTAAGTCTATTATCCCTAAACGACCTATTCAAGCATAGGTTGAAGACAACAACAAAGACTTGCTGTTGGAGTTTTTCGCTTAAGCGATATTGGTTTTGACATGAAAGCTGTAAAAGAGATCAACTTTTTATCACATATATTTCAAAAGACTGTTTTTCATAGAGAAAGAACGGTCTTTTGGATATGGATGTCCTCTGGACTAATTTATGCAATAGTCAAATTGCTGATAGGTAAATATAATAACTATAAAATATTTGAAAATGTTTTTCCTCACGTAATTAACGGATTACCTTTATATGTGGAGTATCCTACCGAATATTATGATGTAAACCATTATGGTCCGATCTTTGCGCTTGTGATTGCTCCATTTTCTATCTTGCCTGAATGGTTGGGGATGATTTTTTGGATTTTAATGAATACATATTTTCTTTTTTATGCTATTCGTCAGTTACCTTTCAATGAGAGTCAGAGGATTATAGTTTATTGGTATTCTTTGTGTGAGTTAATGACGGCGCAGGGGGTACAACAATTTAATATCTCTGTGGCAGCATTTATTATTCTCTCTTTTGTTTTAATTGAGAAAGAAAAAGAATTTTGGGCTTCTTGCTTGATTTTATTGGGAACATTAATAAAAATATATCCGATTGTAGGATTAGCTTTTTTCTTTTTTTCAAAACACAAATTGCGTCTTGTATTTTCCTGCGTTTTTTGGGGATGTTTGTTTTTGGTTTTGCCGATATTCTTCTCTCCGGGGACAGATTATATTTCTTCGCAATATATTGCGTGGTTGGAACGGTTGGAAATCAAAAATGGCCTCAATATGTTCGCCATATCTCAAAATATTTCTTTATTAGGAATCGTACGTAAGCTCACAGGCTGTTCTTTATATAGTGATTTGTGGCTGATTATACCGGGACTGATCCTATTCTTTATCCCTTATTTCAGAATTCAGCAATATAAATATCTCCGTTTTCGGCTCATGCTATTAGCTAATGTATTGTTGTATGTCGTGTTGTTTAGTACAGGAAGTGAAGCAAGTGGTTATATCACGTTGATGATTGGTGTCGCTATTTGGTATATTTGCAGCCCTTCTGTCCATAAAAGATATAATCGTTATCTCTTTTTTACGACCTTGATTTTTGTTGCTTTATGTTCTACCGAATTAGTTCCTCCCGGCATTCGGCATCATATTATCGGACCATACGCATTAAAAGCTTGGCCTTGCACAATCGTTTGCTTTACGATATGCTATGAAATGATTTTTTTAGATTTCAAAGACAGGGTTTGAAAGGAAATATTTTTAGTAATATTTGATAGGGGTTTTTCTCATTTTCCCGGTCATGTCAACAAAGTCAAACCAATAAAAGAGAGTTGATATGAAAAAGAGTGTGATGTTTTTATTGTTGAGTTTAGTGTGTTTATCTGTTTCCGCACAAAATGGGAAAGTGAAAAGTGGGGTAATAGGTGGTGTTTCGATGGATTGGTATAAGGATGAGGCGATGTCTAAAGGCAAAGTCGGGTTTAATATACCGGATATGAAGCCTTCTTTTCATGTGGGATATCAGTTGCAGTTCGAATTGAAACACCGTTTATCGGTGGATGCAGCCTTATTATATGGGCAGAAGCGGGGAGAAATTGCCTCGGTTGGCAATAAAGCGACTCCCGTTAAAGGTTACAAAAGTAAGTTTGCAAGGAATTACATGGCTTTGAACGGAGTTTTGAATTATAATCTGATCGGGAGGCTGAAGGTAGGAGTAGGAGTTGAGCCTACTCTCCATTTTAAGGATAATATTATGATTGGGAAGACAATCAAATCTGCCTTTGACGTGCCGGTCGTCGTCAAAGCCGCCTATGCTTTCAAATACTTCGATCTGGCCCTGACATACAAACAGGGTACTTGCAATGTAATGAAAGGAGTCCCTTATATGAAATCGGGACGGACACGTGATCTGCAAGTTTCTATCTTTGTCCCGATATTCCGGTGACACAAGTTCAGAACCCGGTAATTCTTATTATCTTTGCCAGTCAAAGTAATAAGAGTATGGAAGATGAATTTGATATAAGGGATGCACGGGTTCCGGAGAGCGAACGGGAGTATGAGAATGCGCTTCGTCCGCTTTCGTTTCATGACTTCAGCGGACAGGCCAAAGTGGTCGAGAATCTGAAGATTTTCGTGATGGCGGCCCGGATGCGTAAGGAGGCGCTCGACCATGTGCTGTTGCATGGACCTCCCGGATTGGGAAAGACTACATTATCCAACATTATAGCGAATGAATTGGGAGTCGGCTTCAAGGTGACTTCCGGGCCGGTGTTGGATAAACCGGGCGATCTTGCGGGAGTGCTGACTTCGCTGGAGAAGAACGATGTCCTTTTTATCGACGAGATCCACCGGTTGAGTCCGATTGTGGAGGAATATCTGTATTCGGCGATGGAAGATTACCGGATCGATATCATGATCGATAAAGGGCCGAGCGCCCGTTCCATCCAGATCGACCTGGCTCCGTTTACGCTGGTGGGGGCGACGACTCGCAGCGGTTTGCTGACAAGTCCGCTCAGGGCGCGTTTCGGGATCAATATGCACCTCGAATATTACGAGATGGAGACGCTGACGAAGATCGTGTTGCGTAGTGCCGATATCCTGAATGTGAAATGCGAGTTGAGTGCTGCACGCGAGATAGCTTCCCGTAGTCGTGGTACACCCCGTATAGCGAACGCGTTGCTGCGTCGTGTGCGTGATTTTGCACAGGTGAAAGGATCCGGAGAGATCGATAAGGCGATTTCCTGCTATGCTCTGGAGGCATTGAACATCGACCGTTACGGCCTGGATCAGATCGACAATAAGTTGCTGACGACTATCATCGACAAGTTTAACGGCGGACCGGTAGGGCTGGATACCCTGGCGGCAGCCATCGGAGAAGATGCAGGAACCATCGAAGATGTGTATGAACCGTACCTGATTCAGTACGGATTTTTAAACCGCACGCCGAGAGGACGGGTGGCTACGGAGCTGGCATATCATCATTTGGGAATCTAAGGGGTTGTTTTTTGGGGGATTTTGTTTATAATAGAAGAGAGTCCTGACAGCGGAACATTTTGGTAATGTTTCAAAAAATTGTGGACTGTCTGCAAAATCGCACACTGTTTTTGCAGAGCATACATAAAATGGAGGAAATGCCGTAATGCCAGCAAAAAATACAATTAAGGTATTAATCGGAGGAAAGATCATCACATTAAGTGGATATGAAAGTGAAGAATATCTGCAAAATGTGGCTTCTTATATGAACCATAAACTTGCCCAGCTTTCCGAACTGCCGGGATACAACCGACAGCCGGTGGAAACAAAAAAAACGCTGCTCAGCCTGAACATTGCAGATGATTATTTCAAGGCAAAGCATCAGGCAGAAGTTTTTGAAGAGGATTCCCAGCTGAAAGATAAGGAAATGTATGATCTGAAACACGATCTGATCGA
>ERZ773134.2013-NODE-2013-length-15588-cov-5.466619_pt1 | contig 15588 bp, 15 predicted proteins | sample MGYA00580856_ERZ773134 | MGnify/ENA primary metagenome ERZ773134 (study PRJEB29015, sample SAMEA2737823) | human gut metagenome | biome: human gut; feature: human-associated habitat; material: faeces | place: China | collected 2012 ... | reverse complement strand
TGCCTCTTCTATTTTAGGCTTTTCCACCATATCTCCTACAAGAACAAGGTCAGAGTTTTCCGTAAGATTCCCTTTTATGATTCCGTAGGAGGAAACCTGTTCTCTTTCAACCAGCTGACAACCCACAATAGTGCCTCCGGTTTTTTCATATTGTTCAAGCAGCTGTCCCAGGGCCGGTGTATCATCTCCGTTATACACCAGGTCATCCCCCAGAATAACTCCAAAAGGTTCCCCATCAGTAAAATCTTTAGCACAGAGTATAGCATCTCCCAATCCTCTCATGTGCTGCTGCCGAATATAATGTACTTTAATATTCGCTACTTTACGCACTTCGTCCAGTAATTCCATCTTGTTGTGCTCAAATAAATGCTGTTCAAGTTCCGGTGATGAATCAAAGTGATCTTCAATGGCACGTTTTGCATGTCCGCTGATTATCAGTATATCTTCAATTCCACTGTCTAATATTTCTTCCACTATATATTGAATTGTCGGTTTATCTACAATAGGAAGCATTTCCTTTGGCATGGCTTTTGTTTCTGGCAAAAAACGAGTTCCAAATCCTGCCGCTGGAATGACTGCTTTACGAATTTTCAATTTTTATCCATCCTTATATCTGATTAATAAGCACCACGACTGTGAATTACTGCGAACAATGTGCGCCAGATGAGAATGATATCAAGCCATACACTCCAGTTATGAACATACCAACGATCCATGGCCACCCGTTCCGGATAATCAATATCACTTCGACCACTAGCCTGCCAGAGGCCCGTGATTCCTGGAAGTACCATGTAATATTCTTTAATATACTGTTCATACCTAGGCACTTCTTTCTGCACAATGGGCCGAGGACCTACCAGGGACATTTCCCCCTTCAGTACGTTGAGAAGCTGTGGAAGTTCATCAAGACTGGTCTTTCGAAGAAAAGCACCACTTTTCGTAATACGTGGATCGTTTTTCAGTTTAAAATCCCGTTCCCATTCTTCTTTTGCCTTTGGATCTGTGGCCAGAAGTTTTTCCAGTCGTTCTTTCGAATCTACTACCATGGAACGGAATTTGTAGCAGTTGAATTCCTTTCCATCCTTGCCCACCCGACGATGTTTAAAGAACGCCGGTCCAGGAGAGTCCAGCTTAACCCATACAAAAACAGCCAGCAGGAGTGGTGAGATTAGAATTCCTCCGCATACGGTACATATGATATCAAATATCCGCTTGATAATCTGATTCGGCCGGAATGCCAGATTATTTTTAATATTAAGCATCATGATACGGGTATCAAAGAAAGATTCAACTTCGACATTTGACATAGGTACGCCTACGAGATTCGGAACTACGCTCACATAGGGAACCAGTGTCTGCGCACGATAGAGAAGATGATTCAGTTGGTCCTGTGGAAGTCCTGGTGCCGCAATGATTACATCCTGAATTCCAGTTTCAGCAATTACCTTTTCCAGATCATTAAAACCTCCAAAGATTGGATATGTTCTAGCATAGCGGGAAGATGGTTCAAAATCCTCAAGAAATCCGCCTACCCGATAGTTGATGAATACATTACTTTTTCCTTCATCAATCGCTGCATCGGCTGTCTTTCCGGCACCTACTACCAGAACAGGAATCTGAAGTCCAGGCATCTTACGGATGCATAAGGCGGTAATATATTTTTCAATTACCAGGAACAGGTAGACGATGACCGCAAAAAGCCCTACATACAGACGGGATACCTGGCCGGAAACCTGGGTAAGGAACATGAGGATGATGGAAAAAGCAATTCCCCCCAGGCAGGCTTTAAACAGTTTTTCCAACATCTGTGCACTGGTATAATGTTTGGAATATATTCCGGCAAATGCCAGCGCCAGAAGGAATACGGCAGGTGTCACTATATAGATGTATATGGCGTTTACCTGAAATATATTGCCCATCAGGAAATTTCTGATATGGAAGGCTATCCATTCGGCCAATAAAATTCCCACATAATCTCCGCAAAGATATATGGCTTTGCTTATAAGACGAATCAGAGAAGCACTGCGAGGCTTCTTTTTCTGTTTTCTTCCTGCATGGTTAATCCACTGCTGCATTCTTTTCTCCATTGTTAACTAGATATACAAATTTCGACATTCTCGTTATAGTCAAATAGGTATCCCCTTTCTTTAAATTGGAGATACCTATTTCGGTTCGTATTGCTTTCCAGCATATGGTCGAGTATCTGGACGATTTCGAGTGCGCTGTCCTTTTTATCATTGCCACAGGCAAGTGCCATTTGCTTGAGTTTATCTTCATTTTTCAGCAGACCGTCGACTGTGTCCGCCAGTTCATTTTTCCTAATCCAGACGGCACATCCCTGTTCTTCCAGATGCTGGGCGTTTGCCCGTTCCTGTCCGGGAAGGGCGTTGACCAAAACCATAGGCAGATTCATGGTCAGCGCTTCCGTACAGGTGAGCGCACCAGGTTTGGTGACGATGAGTTCACTCTTACTCATCATTTCTGCCACTTTATTGGTATAGCTGTGCAGATCCACCGAATGCCGGAGGCTTGACCGGATAGATGCCACTTCTTCATATAGATTGATATTCTGTCCCGTAGCAATAATAAACTGGCTCACGGAATCAATCTTGTCCAGACGTAGAAGAGTATCTGTAATATTTCCGAGTCCCAGGCCCCCACCCATAATGAGTACGGTCCCTTTTTCTTTAGGACTTGGATTTTTCAGTTCTTCATAGAAGGATTTGCGAACTGGGATTCCCGTGGTGTGAATAATATTTCTCGGCACATTATGGGCTTCCAGTTTACGCGCCAAATCCTCGGAAGGGACGCAGTACACATCCAGATGTTTGTACACCCAGAGCTGATGAATATCAAAGTCGGTAATAACTCCGAGAAGAGGGGTATTAATGTCCCCTTCCTTCTTCAGCAAATTGGCTGCACAGGCCGGAAATGGATGGGTAAACAACAGGGCATCCGGTTTCAAGACGGTAATCAGCCTCTTCATCCGCTTTCGGAAACTCCAGGAAAGAAGACTCTGAAACGTTGCTCCTAAATGCCTGTTCTGTGAATTGCTATATAGACTATCGTACATTTCAGGGAATATACGAATCATTTTCAGGTAAGATTCTTTTAAGACGTGATCAATGGAAAGAACATCCCTGGACAGAAAATCCAGCACGCGAACCGCATCATCGGGATGAACCTGTTTGATGGTCTCCGCAATAGCCCGAGCCGCCTGAGAATGCCCCTCTCCAATAGAAGCCGTCATGATGAAAAATTCACGTTTCTTTTGCATTTTTCTCCTCATATACATTTATATATTTTAGCATAAAAGTAAGACTCTGTGCAGGAGAAGATGAGATGAAACTCATGGACCGCAAAAATGGCATTGCCATTTCCGAGACTGCAAATCCCGTTGTCCCGATTTTTCCAAAACAATCCGTTCACCACTGCTTAATTGCAGAAATGCCCGGCAGGTACCCGGTTCCACCACGGTTTCCGCCATTTTCACGCAGTCTTCCGGCCTGTCCCGCTCCACCAGCAGCCATACGGCGCCTAAGGCCATGAGCAGACTGGCCGCCACCGACAAACGAATGAGATTCTTTCGGATGCTTTGCCGCCGCATGTTCTTCCGGAACTTCCGGTAACCCCGTACAGGTTCCCAACCGGCATACCGCCGGAATTCTCCTATCAGGTACTCATCATCCCCCACCTCCTCATACAACCGCCGCATATTTTCATCCTCCAACAAACGCACCATCTCCGCCCGCTCATCTGCCGTGAGTCTTCCCGCATAGGATTTCCGAAATAAAGTCACCGTTTTTTCAACACTTTTATCCATTATTTTTTCATTTTTATACCTATTGTGCATAACAAATGAAAAAGGGTGACAAGAAAACTGATTTTTTTTGAAAAAGAAGGTATTTTATAAGGAGGGATATTATTTAAGTTTTCAAGACAAGAAAAACGCCAACCAGAACACGCTGGCGTCCCCTCTCATTTTCCCGCGCAATTGTTTAAAGCTACGCTTTTTATGGGTTTTTACCGTGTTGACGGATATGCCCAACTTTTCGGCAATTTCATTGACGGACAATCCATCTATGCTCAGCCGGATGACCTTACGCTGTTCGGACGGCAATTCATCAATATAAAGATACAATTGCCGGAGCAACTCTTCACGGACAGTCGCCATAAACATTTCATCGGATTCCGGATCGTTTTCCAGCATCAACCGGTTCAGATGCCTGGATTTACACTTTTCGCGGCGTAACCACATCATCGACCGATTATAAACAGCCCGGTAAAGGTAATTGGTCAGCTCGTCTATCTGAAGAAATTTTCGTTCTCCGTTCCAAACATACAACAAAATGTCCTGCACCAAATCTTCGGCAATGACCGGGTCCTGCACCAAACGCCCGGCATAAGAGCATAAAGCCGCGTAATAGCAGCCGAAAACTTCCTGCCAAAGTTCCTCCTTCTTCTCGTTTACCGCTTCCAATATCCGACTTGCATCCATATTTCCGGCACTATCGTTCGCTTTACCACACTAACCGATAGTCTTCCAACCGGAATCCCCTCAGAAAGTCCTCCGTCCGCATTCTTTTTTTTCCTGACAACTGCAACTCCAGCACACGAACGATACCTCCCTCCACATATACATCAAAAAAGGTTTTTCCATCGGTACGGACTTCCCCCGCGGGCAGATTATGGCTCTGCCGTATCCTGGCGGCTTTAAATATTTTAAGTGTCAACACTCCGCTATCCTTCCCGACAGCCTGTAATTCCGTCCATGCCCCGGGAAAAGGCGACAAGCCCCGGATATGGTTACAGATGGTTTCCAGTTTCCCGTTCCAACGGATTTTCATGTCTTCTTTGAATATCTTCGGAGCGAGTACCGCTTCGCGCCCCCGCAGCAATCCACACTGGTCGGTCAACGGATAGTCCCCTGCCTCCATCGCCTGCACGGTTTTCAGCAACAAGTCCGCCCCTTTCTCCATCAGTTCGTCATGCAATTCTCCAGCGGTCATCTCCTCGCCGATTTCCACCTTTTCCTGAAAAATAATATTGCCGGTATCTATCTCCTGCTTTAAAAGGAAAGTCGTCACCCCGGAGCAGGTTTCCCCATTCATTACGGCCCGGTTTATCGGTGCCGCTCCCCGGTAATCCGGCAGCAGAGAAGCATGCAGATTCACCGTCCCTAAGGGAGGCATATTCCAAACCACTTCGGGCAACATCTTAAATGCCACAACTAATTGCAAATCGGCTTTTAGCTCTGCCAGCGCCTGTAAAAAATCGGGATCCCTGAATTTCTCGGGTTGCAGAATCTTCAGGCCGATTTCCCGGGCGTATTTTTTAACTGCGGATTCCTGAAGCTGTTGTCCTCTACCGGCCGGTTTATCAGGATTAGTAACGACTCCGACAACCTGAAATCCAGCCTCTATAATTCTTTTCAAGGGCAGGACAGCAAAATCGGGAGTACCCATATAGACGATACGCAACTTATGACTTGGCATTTTTCTTCTTTTTTATAAAGGCAATCAATTTCTTAAAGACTCTTGTGTAAGCTTCTGTATTCATCATCTCGGAATCGGTCACGGATTTATAAGTCAGTATAATTCCCAAAGGCAACAGAATAAAGGCAGAAATCCACATCCCGGCAGCCGGAGAGATAACAGCCTCCCTGGCCGACCTTTCTCCCATCATCGAAATAATATAATAGATGATAAACAAAAGCACGGAAACCACCACCGGCATTCCTAATCCCCCTTTCCGGATAATAGCCCCCAGAGGAGCACCGATAAAGAAAAAAATAAAGCAGGCAAAAGATAAGGTGAATTTACGATGCCATTCCAATTGACTCTTTATTACATTCTCTTGCTGAGCCACATAATAATGAAGATCGTCCTGGTTCCGTTGTTTTACCTCTCTGGCATATTGCAGGGCATTATCGACCGCCCGACGTTGTTCTTCAATATCAAAAGCAGTAAAAAGGCTGTCGGGATCACTGAACTTTCCCCGGCTTTGATCGGCCAGTATACTATCCCGTTGCGGACTGGGACTTTTGCTTCTTTGATAATTATTCGCCAATAATTTCTTCGTATCTCCTGCTTTTCTCACTTTCAATGCAGCTCGTGCCGAATCGATCGAATGACTCAATTGTTTGAGATTCAGCATCATCGAATAAGAACGAAATCCGTCTTCGTCGCTTCGTTTCAGGTCAGTTCCCGGCAATTCGATCAATACGGTTTCCTTATCGAACTTTAATCTTCTGAAAGGAAATGTTTTACGGGAACTGGGATTCTTCATTCCCTCATCTGTATAAGAATGGCCATTATACAAGACCAGTTCCATCAGATTACTTTTTGCATCACTGATCATCATCCCGGAATCGGCTTTGGTAACATCATAATTCCCGGAACCGTCCTTATGTTCGTATATCAGCATGTTATACATCATGCCGGTTTCTTTATTGATCTTATCGATTTTAATACTATATCCTTCCAAATCGTTCGTAAAGATCCCTTCTTTAAACGACATCTCCGGTTTTTGTTTCCGGATATCGTAAAGCAGGCTATAAAATTTAAGGTTCGCCACCGGAAGGATATTGTTCGAAAAGACAAAAGCGAATACTGTGAGGCATATAATCAGGATAATCAAAGGTTTCATAATCCGGTAGAGAGAAATACCTGCTGATTTTAAGGCGATCAACTCATAATTTTCTCCCAAACTTCCGAAGGTCATGATCGATGAAAGCAATACTGCCAACGGCAATGCCATGGGTACCAAAGTGGTCGCCACATAAATCAATAACTCGGCAATTACCGTAAACTCTAATCCTTTTCCTACGATTTCGTCTATCATACGCCAAAGAAACTGCATAATCAAGACGAACATACTGATGAAAAAAGTAGCTACAAAAGGCCCGATAAAGCTTTTGAGCATAAATATATGTAGTTTCTTCATTTGCCAATAAGTAACCTGTACATTATCAAAATCTTCAAAACAGGTACAAAGGTACGTTTTTTTGTTTACAATACTCTCTCTCTGGTCATCAAAAACCGTATAGATCAGGCCCCCAGGTTCCGGTGCAGGATATCCATTTGTTTATTCCATAACTCTATCGTATCGTTGACTTCGTCTTCATCGGCAAAATCGGTAATAATCAGCGCTACATCTCCGGTCAAGGGCTCCACATGTATATTAAATTCAAAATTTTCATCCAAAAATTCATAAGTCAAAAATTCTCTATTCATCTTCCTCTTCTGCATCATCCCACCGAAACCTCACCACGGCATTACTTTTCAATTCTACGAGCGTAGCCGGCTGCTCACTACCATTCCATATAAAAATAAACTGATTACCTTTTTGGAATACGTCATCTGCAAACCATTCCGATAAACCGGCAGGGGTACTTAAACGAGAAAACAAGACTTTTACAGAAGACGAAAAAATGTACTCTAACTCTATCTTTCTTCTCATATTTCTAAATTTTGAGCCAAATTACTCAAAAAAAATATAAGTACCAAACAGACCGAAAAAAATAGCATTCGCTCAGGAGAGCAAATCAGGCTCAAGCAAAGGTATCCTGACCGAATTCCTGTCTGACTGCCCCAACCAATCTGACTTTCCATTCTTCACCTTTATTCTGATCCAAATGAGATAAGCGATTAATAATATCCGCCACAGAAAGACGATGAAAATCCACTGCCGGGAAATAAGAAACATCATCGTCTTCTTTTACTTCGACCAGGATTTTATGATCTACCAATTCCTGTAGGATTACTCTGACTTTACTGGAACTCATTCGGAGTCTTTTACAAACCATAGCCAGCGTAGGACTTCCTTGTCCATGAATATACAAATCGGAAATATATCGCAACATCCGCAACGTCACTTCAACGTTATCCACCCATTTATTATCCGCATTCATTGCATTCCGGTACAAGAAATGGCGGTTGCGCATAATATAACACAGCTCCGTCCCCCACAAAACGATACTCCAACTCAACTGTAACCACACCAATAAAAGAGGCAAAGCGGCCAATCCACCATAAATCGCATTATACGAGCTCACACCGATCTGGAAACGCAAATAGAACCATTGTACAATTTGAAAAACAGTACCGGCAACAATACCGGCCACCAAAGCATATTTGAATTTCACAGGTGTAGTGGGCATGAACATATAAAGAAATACGAAAAGAAACCATACCAAGATATAGGGTATCAAAGTCAGAATAGCTTTCAAAGCAGCACTGGCATAACTCAATAATCCTTCGTCCATGGCATATTCCTGCAAATTAGCCATCATAAAAACATTCATACTACTGATCAATACGACCAGGATCGGAGCGATAAACAGAATCGACATGTAATCGGTAAATTTTTTTACCAGACTCCGTCCCTTCTTCACCCCCCAAATCCGGTTCATAGCCAGTTCGGTACTGGAAAGCATCCGGATAACCGACCAGAGGAGTAAAACAATACCAAAACCTGCAATCACACCTCCCTGCGTATTATCCAAGGCTTTATTCGCAATATTCATCACCCATTGCATCACATCGGGATTGGTATAAGATTGCTCTTTGAGCCAATCTTCGAATGCCTTTGCAGCACCGAATCCACGGGCGATAGCTAAAATCAGGGCAACGACAGGAATAAAAGAAAGCGTAGAATAAAATGTTAAAGCAGAAGCTGAGATCATCGAAGCATCTTTAATAAAACGATCGATCGAGACAATGACAACAGCCACTGTTTTCAAAACAAGATCGGAAAGAAAAGTGGAAATCCGCCAATCCCGGCGCAAAACCGAGTAATAAAAATCCAAATACAAAAATCGTTTCAGATTATTCCTGTGTTTCATGACCTATGTATGATTTATGCAGCAAAGATAAAACAAAATTCAATACCTGTAGTGTACAATAACGAGGTTACAAAGTTGGCCAGAAAAAAGATCGACATTTAAATCATTACAGAGGTTCGAAAAGTTACAGCAGTTAGACTTAACCTCTAAAACCACAGTAACTCTCCGAACCTCTGCAACTAAAAAGAAGCCCCACAGGTGCCAGGGCACTTTACGGACTTTATAAACCTATTCCATTCTACCACGATCCTGTTTAAGGGAAAAAACTTTAATCGGTTTTCTCCTCCGGCAGGATCAAATAAACAATTCCATCACAGTTTCTTTAATTGTATCGGGATCTGTATCGAGTGCAAAGACACAATCGGGCTGTTTATAAACCACTTTATTTTCTTTTTTAAATTTTGCGATACCTCCGCCTGTAATATTCAGCATAATCACAGCATCGGTTTCGACAGCTCCGGTACGAATGGCTTGCTTCAGGGAAGCCACTGCAACTCCTGCGGCCGGTTCGATATCGATCCCTTCAGTGCGTTCGAACAAGACCATACCTTCCATCGCCTCTTCATTCGATATGGCAAACATATCTCCGCCGGTTTCGGTAAGCGCGTCGAACAATCCTCCTTTCAACGAATAAGGAGGTTTACGGTTAGAAAGTACTTTAGCACATATTTCTTCTGCCTGCTTACGGGCAACCGTATCGTCAACCGGCAAAAGAGCCCGCGATCCGGCCTTCCAGGCATCATACATCGGAGTAAACGGAATATTTTGTGACACCATCAATTTCATCAGGTTATTTCCGTAACGACCATCTACGATAAACCGTTTGTTTGCCTCCCAGGCAGCGATCGCCCCTGTTCCGCTTCCGACAGCCTGAAAATAATAATCCGGAATCCGTCCGATCGTGGTAACGGCAGAAAGTACTGTCGTCCCCATTCCATCGCGCCGGGCAACGTTTTTCGCTCCTCCTTCCGGATAAAACTTATCTAATTCACAAATAATATTCGACAGGTAAATAGCATCGAAATAATCGCTTCCTCTTTCGGTAGCGACCAATTTCACACAAGGATTCAACGGTTTAGCCGACCACATGGCATCGATACAATCCTGCGGAATACATAGTAACAAAGGAATATTATTTTCGGAACAAACCCGTGCAAAAGCCCGAGCGGTATTACCGGCCGAAGCCACCACCATCACTTTATCGTTCAAGTCATTGATCCGGGCACAAACCGCATAAGCCTCACATTCCTTGAAAGCCCCTGTCTTCATCAGAGCTCCCTTTTCAGGCCAATACCCGTTAAAAGTGATATACAAATCCGACAATCCCAATTCGCCGGCCAGCCCTTCACTTTTGTATGTGACAGGCGCTCCGGAACCGTCCAGTGTCCGACAAACAGGTAACCAATCGGAATATTTATACAATCCCGGAAGATTTTCTTTCACCTCCAGTTGTTTCTTTGCATAGTTGGCAAAAATCAAAGCTGCGCCATCCCGATTCGGGCAATCCAACTCCCATTTTTCATCTGCAAACTTTGTCCCACAACATCGGGATTCAAGTACATAATCAGTCATTTCTAGTGTCTTCACTTTATTACTATTTACAACTTACAAAAATAAGTTATTTCTAATAGCCGAAGTTGGGTATAAATACTACTTTTTTGTTTATGTAACAGATTTACCGGGCCGGCAACTGCCGTTCTGACAGTTTTTCCTGCCATACCCCTTCACCATTTTTATAAAAAAACCGCCATTTTTACAAAAATAATCCGGAGAAAAGCACTGGCATGCCATTTGATAAAAAATAAATGTGTTTGAATCAAAACCTCAGACACACCGAAAACGAATAATAGGTAAAAACGAATAGTAAGTAAGTAAATAAAATACATTAACATTATGGGAAAGATTATAGGAATTGACTTAGGAACTACCAACTCATGCGTTGCTGTAATGGAAGGTAACGAACCGGTAGTAATACCAAACAGTGAAGGTCGGCGTACTACCCCTTCAATTGTAGCTTTTGTAGACAACGGCGAACGGAAAGTAGGTGATCCGGCCAAACGTCAGGCTATCACCAATCCGAAAAAAACGATATACTCGATCAAACGTTTCATGGGTGAAAGTTTCGATCAGGTACAGAACGAAATCAAACGAGTAGCTTATGAAGTGGTGAGAGGTGACAACAATACTCCCCGGGTAGTGATCGACAATCGTCAGTATTCCCCACAGGAAATTTCTGCCATGATTTTGCAGAAAATGAAGAAAACGGCAGAAGATTATCTGGGTCAGGAAGTATCTGAAGCAGTCATCACCGTTCCGGCTTATTTCAACGATGCACAGCGCCAGGCAACGAAAGAAGCAGGAGAAATTGCAGGTTTGACTGTAAAACGTATCATCAATGAACCGACAGCTGCCGCTTTGGCATATGGTTTGGATAAAAAGTCCCAGGATCAGAAAATCGCAGTATTCGACCTCGGGGGTGGTACATTCGATATCTCCATTCTGGAATTGGGTGACGGGGTATTCGAAGTAAAATCGACTAATGGAGATACCCATTTAGGTGGGGATGATTTCGACAAGAAAATCATGGACTACATCGTAGATGAATTCAAGAAAGAAAATGGTATTGACTTGTCAACTGACAAGATGGCTCTTCAACGTTTGAAAGATGCGGCTGAAAAAGCTAAGAAAGACCTTTCTGGTGTAACGTCTACTCAAATCAGCTTGCCATTCATCACTGCGGGAGAAGCTGGACCTCTCCACTTAGAAATGACCTTGACACGTGCGAAATTTGATGACTTGACTCGTGAGCTTGTGGATCGCACAAAAGAACCTGTTCGTCGTGCATTGTCTGACGCTGGTCTTAGCTTGTCAGAAATTGATGAAGTTATTCTTGTTGGTGGTTCAACACGTATCCCAGCCGTTGTGGAAGCAGTAAAAGCTGAAACTGGTAAAGAACCAAACAAATCTGTAAACCCTGACGAAGTGGTTGCTATGGGTGCTGCTATCCAAGGTGGTGTGATTACTGGTGATGTTAAAGACGTTGTCCTTTTGGACGTAACACCGTTGTCACTTGGTATCGAAACTATGGGTGGTGTATTTACAAAACTTATTGACCGCAACACAACTATCCCAACTTCTAAATCACAAGTGTTCTCAACTGCTGCTGATAACCAACCAGCTGTGGATATCCATGTTCTTCAAGGTGAACGCCCAATGGCAGCAGATAACAAGACACTTGGACGTTTCCAATTGACAGACATTCCTGCTGCACCTCGTGGTATCCCTCAAATTGAAGTAACATTTGATATTGACAAAAACGGTATCGTGTCTGTTAAGGCTAAAGACCTTGGTACGCAAAAAGAACAACATATCGTTATCCAATCGAACTCAGGTTTGACAGATGAAGAAATTGACCGCATGATGAAAGATGCAGAAGCAAACGCCGAAGCAGATAAAAAACGTAAAGAAGAAGTAGATCTTCGCAACGAAGTGGATCAAGCTATCTTTGCGACTGAAAAGACTATCAAAGAAACAGAAGGCAAAGGCTTTGATGCAGAACGTGACGCTGCTCAAGCTGCTCTTGATGAATTGAAAAAAGCCCAAGAAAACAACAACTTGGATGACATGAAATCAAAACTTGAAGCCCTCAATGAAAAAGCTCAAGCCCTCGCTGTGAAACTTTACGAACAAGCGGCTGCAGCCCAACAAGCTCAAGCAGGAGCAGAAGGAGCAAGTCAAACAAATACAGACGACAACAAAGGTGATGATGTCGTAGACGGTGAGTTTACTGAGAAATAAGACGCCAAAGCAAAATGGCTACTCGAAGCAGTTCATCTGCTAACGCTTGCCACTATAAGGCGGTCGAGCTAGGCGGCTTACTAGCTCGAAAACAAAGAAAAAATCGTCTTTGTCTTTTCCCGTCGTAACGATGAGATGGGAGTGCCTCAGGAAAATCCTAAGACCTCCTTTGTCACATCTTGGAAAGAACGATTGCGGATTATATTTTAGTGCTTGCTCAATCTTACTTGTAGCCGATTTGTAACAGATAAATTCAGGGGTTGATAAACCAACCTCTGTTTTTGGATAATGGAAACTTAGAATTGAACCTGCCCTAAAAAAGTTCGTTCTGTTAAATTAAAACGAAAGGAAAGTGTTCGTAACTGAACACGGGCTACGGACTGTGCCAAAAAGATAGTTTTTCCTAGAATCTCTGGCTTCTTCGTCAAAACTCCTATTTTGGCTGTGCCCACTTAACGCCCTTTGTATCTTATATTATGAATAATACAGAATTTTACGACCGTTTAGGCGTTTCAAAAAACGCATCTCAGGATGAGATTAAGAAAGCCTATCGGAAATTATCAAAAAAATATCATCCAGACATCAATAAAGAACCGGGTGCTGAAGAGAAATACAAAGAAGTCCAAGAGGCTTATGAAACCTTGAGTGATGAGCAAAAACGGGCAGCCTATGATCAATATGGTGCTGCGGGTGCTAATGGAGGCTTCGGCGGTGGAGCTGGCGGTTTTGGTGGCTTTGACGGTTCTAGCTTTGGTGGCTTTGAAGATATTTTCTCTAGCTTCTTTGGTGGAGGTGGTGCAAGTCGCAATCCCAACGCACCTCGTCAAGGGGATGATCTGCAATATCGGGTCAACCTTAAGTTTGAAGAAGCGATTTTTGGTACAGATAAAGAAATTAAATACAATCGTGAGGCGACTTGCCATACTTGTCACGGTTCGGGTGCGAAACCAGGAACTAGCCCAATAACTTGTAGTCGTTGTCACGGATCTGGTGTCATCAATGTGGACACGCAAACTCCACTTGGCATGATGCGTCGTCAAGTCACTTGTGATGTCTGCCATGGGCGCGGACAAGAAATCAAAGACCCTTGTCAAACCTGCAATGGGACAGGGCATGAAAAACAAGCCCATAGTGTTCATGTGAAAATCCCTGCAGGTGTTGAAACTGGTCAACAAGTTCGTTTGTCTGGTCAAGGTGAGGCTGGTTTCAATGGTGGACCGTACGGAGATCTATATGTTGTCGTTCAGGTGGAGTCAAGTGATAAATTTGAGCGAGATGGCTCTACCATTTATTACAAACTGAACCTCAACTTTGTTCAAGCAGCCTTAGGTGATAGCGTTGAAATTCCGACTGTTCACGGAGATGTGGAATTAACCATTCCAGAAGGAACGCAAACAGGCAAACGATTCCGTCTTCGTGGAAAAGGAGCGCCAAGTCTTCGTGGTGGTAGCATGGGAGACCAATATGTCACGGTCAACGTTGTGACACCGACAGGACTTAATGACAAACAAAAAGCAGCATTGAAAGATTTTGCTGCTGCTGGAAATATAACCGTTACTCCTAAAAAGAAAGGCTTCTTTGATAAAATGAAAGATGCCTTTGAAGGAGAATAAAATAAATGGGGATCAGTTTTTCTGTTCTCCATTTTTTGTAATGATATGCTGTATTCCCATATCTAATCCTTTTAAAATCTGTGGAATGAAGGTTGGAAATACCCTGTGGTTTTCTAATTCTTGAATAGGAATCCAGTGAACTGTTTCGTCCTCTATTTGACTTTGGAATTGTTTTCCTTTTGGTTTCATAAGATAGTATAGGCAAATTTCATGGCAATCTAACCCTCTTAAGACACCGTTTGAATTTGAAAAGAAATTTTCGTGAAAGCAGACCAAGCGGTCAATTTCATATTGCTGTCCAGTTTCTTCTATAACCTCTCGAAGAACAGCTTCTTCGGTTGTTTCGCCAAATTGAACAGCTCCACCAACGGAGTAATGATAGTCTTCGGAAGGACTGCTCATGAAGCAAATAGCTCCCTCTTCAATAATGATAGCGGCTGCTCGATAGCGAAAGCGTTGATGCCCGTTTGTGTAACTAATATCTTCTGCCATTTGGCTCCTCCTTAGCTAATTAAGTGTATAGTCTTTTGTCAGTCTTGTCAAGCCCAATCTGTACCCAGACAGTTTTGTTTTTACAGTCTTGCGAGGGGCTTTTTTTCTTGTTACAATAAACACATGACACGATATAAAGCGATTATTTCTTATGACGGTCATGATTTTGCTGGTTTTCAGCGGCAACCTCATGCTCGCAGCGTCCAAGAAGAGATTGAAAAGACTTTAACTAAAATCAATAGAGGAAAGCCTGTCATCGTTCATGGAGCTGGACGCACAGACAGTGGCGTTCATGCTTTGGGGCAGGTAATTCATTTTAATTTACCACAAAAAAGGGATGAAGAAAAACTACGTTTCGCACTTGATACGCAGACACCAGAAGACATTGATTTTATTAGCGTAGAAGAGGTGAATGAAGATTTTCATTCAAGATATTGTAAACACAGCAAGACCTATGAATTTATAGTGGATATTGGGCGTCCTAAAAATCCTATGATGCGCCATTATGCAACCCATTTTCCTTATCTTTTGGACATTTCTTTAATGAAAAATGCTATTGCAAAGCTCGAAGGAACTCACGATTTTACGGGTTTCACAGCTTCAGGGACTAGTGTGGAAAATAAAGTTCGGACGATTACAGAAGCACGCTTAGACTTTGATGAGAAACGTAATTTTCTGATTTTTACTTTTTCTGGCAATGGATTTTTATATAAGCAAATCCGCAATATGGTCGGGACATTGCTGAAGATTGGCAACGGACGAATGCCAGTTGAGCAGATTGACTTGATTTTGGAGAAGAAGGACAGGCAGCTAGCAGGTCCACCGGCTGCACCGAATGGC
>ERZ773134.1998-NODE-1998-length-15708-cov-3.563726_pt1 | contig 15708 bp, 16 predicted proteins | sample MGYA00580856_ERZ773134 | MGnify/ENA primary metagenome ERZ773134 (study PRJEB29015, sample SAMEA2737823) | human gut metagenome | biome: human gut; feature: human-associated habitat; material: faeces | place: China | collected 2012 ... | reverse complement strand
TTGGGCTAGTGGATTTGTCGGCTGGTTCATCCAATGCCTGGCTGTTGCCGGGAGTTGGGAATTCCGGCGGGAAGATTGAGAATCTGGCTTTCTATCCCGGCGTGCAGCGCATCAAACGGGTATTCCATCACAGCCCCCTTGTATACGGACGGTAACAGGCGGAGCAGACGATTTCACCGTTTTGAAGGTGGGCAAAGCTCTCGGCAAATCGTTCTCCGCACACGGAGCAGGTAACGGTCTTGAAGATCCGGGCCTCCTCCGGCACCGGCTCTGGGGCTTCCTTCACGTCAAACATCTCGTGGAAGTCCCCATCCATAAGCCACGCCAGCCGTTCGTCCTTGGTTTTCTCCGGTGTTGGGCGCAGAACAAGGCGGAAGGACTTTCCGTCCGAACGGCGGTAAAAGGAGAAGGCGTTTTTCCCCTGTAGATTGAAAATCAAGTTCCCTTTTCCCACGGTACAGGACAGCAGCGCCTGAATGGCATCCACACCGCAGGCGTCGGTCTCGGCAATGCACACGATCTCCTCGTCCTCAGATGTGCTGTCACTTTCAAACAACTCCCATGCATACAGCACCGCCCGAAAGCCGACCGCAAGGCCACCGCAGCCGTGGCCATGGAATGCTACACATTGCTGCCACAAAGATTCCAGTTCCTTTTGCATCGTATGACCTCCTATTTTTCCTGAATGGCAGCCTGTCGGTGTTCAAAATACAGGCTGATGAGATAGAATGACAGTGATAGCATCATAATGCACACGCCCGGTGAGAGGAGATACCCATAGGCCTGGCGAAGAAAGGCACCCCGCTTATAGGCAAAGTTGATCATGGTGCCCCAAGTGGGATGATAAAGATCCCCAAAGCCCAAAAAGCTCAGGGTAGACTCCATCATAATGCAGCTGTTGACCCCCAGAAGAAACCGGGAGAGCAATACATCGTACAGATTCGGAAGAATATGGCGGAGAATGATATGCTTCCGACTGTATCCCTGGATCATGCAATTTTCAATAAAAGGCTGGGCATTCAGGTGAATGACCTTGGCACGGACATTCCGGGCCGTCCCCACCCAGCTGAATGCAGCAATCAGAAGGATCAGATTTCGGCTGGAGCTTCCCAGAAAAGTCGCCAGCACGATCATGGTCACCAGCTTCGGAAGCAGCACGAAAACATTGATAATGCCATTTGACAGGCCGCCTAAAAGGCCTTTCCCGGCAGCCAGCGTACCGATCACGCTCCCCAAAAGCAATGTCAGAATACTGCTGGATACACCCACCAGCAGCGTCTGCCGGGTCCCGTAGACCAACTCCGTAAAGATGTCATAGCCCAACGCATTGGTGCCAAGTAGGTGTTCCGCAGACGGCATCAGCCACGGGCCAAACGTTTCCTTCTGCCCGTAAGCCGTAAACACAGTCGGAAATAATGCAGCGGTCAGAAAAAGGCTCAAAATCACGATGCCCAGGAGAAGCGGAATATGCTGTTTTCTCAAACCGGATCACCTCCAAAGCGTACCTTGGGGTCAATAAGAATGCAGATCAGGTCCGTCACGACAATGGAGATCGTCATGATCGCCGTTGTGACAAACAGGATGCCCTGCATCAGTGGGTAATCCAACGTATAGACGGCATCCGAGAGCAAGCTCCCCATACCGCCGATGGAAAACAGCTTCTCCACAACCAGAGAACCGCCGATACAGGTGCTGACGCTCATGCCTACCATGGTGATAAAGGGCTGGGCAATATTCTTCAGAATATAACCAAATTGAATCTTACTGTCGGACAAGCCCCGTTCCTTGGCATAGAGCACATATTTTTCCTCCGTCACCTGTCGGACGGTGTTCCGCATCAACAGGTACCGGGAAGGTGCAGCGGCGATGGTCAGCGTCAGCACCGGGAGAATCAGGTGATGGATCCGGTCCCAGAAGTACCCGGCCGTTCCGGGAACAGCCCCGGTACTGTTGAGTCCTGTATAGGGAAACCACCGCTGCCGGAAGCAGAACAGGATCAACAGCACCAGGGCGATCAGGAATGTGGGCATCGTATTGACGATGATCTGGAATGTAGTCGAAATCTTCTCAAAGCTGCTGCCTTTTTTGTAGCCGCAGCGGAGCCCCCACAAAAGACCGATGACCGTGCTGAGCAGCACGGCAGGCAAGGTGATCTGTAAGGTGTAGCCCAGCCGCTGCCCAATCAGGGCTGAAACCGTGGCTTCCTTTTTGAAGGAATAGCCCAGTGTACCGTCTGCAAGGGAGCGCAGATAGTACCCGAACTGCACGAATACCGGCTTATCCAGATGGAGGGCCTGCCGGTAATAAGCTACCTGAGCAGGGGTCATATCCTCCTCGGAAAAGCCGGTCAGATAAGCAATGGGGTTCCCCGGCAGAAGCCGGGGCAGAAAGAAGTTCAGAACGATCACGATCAGGAAGCACACCAGTGCCAGAATCAGGTTTTTACGATACTTTTTCACCGGTGTGCCTCCTGCGTGCAAAAATTATTTCTTGGTGATGCTGAACCAGTTGTTGACGTTGTTCAGACCGAATACAGCATCCACGGTCACATTGTCCAGCTTGGAAGAATAGGCCAGCATCATATTGTCCCAATACAGGGCAATCAGCGGCATATGGGCCGCGTAGTAGTCCTGGAGCTTTGCTGCGCCGGTGTAATATTCCTCAATGGTCTTGGCGGCCTTCAGTTCGTCCAGAATGGAGGAAAAGGCTTCGTCGAACACCTGGCAGCCGCCCTGCACGGCGTGATTGCCGTCCACATAGATGGAGCCAAGGCCGTTGCCCATGCCCATGCCGGCGGCGGTATAGCCATAGATCGCCGCTTCCATGGTGATATTGTTCTCGGAGAACTTGTTGCTGGTTTTGGCATTGTAGGCATCCTTGTCCACGGCGTCCAGATTCACCTGAATTCCAAAGGTCTCCAGCTGGGTCTTGATCATTTCGGCGTAGCCCACATGGGTCTCCTTTGCGGCGTTGACCGTCAGCGTAAAGGCAGCAGCCGCACCGTCGGCGTTCACGTAGAAGCCGTCGGCATTCTTTTCGGTGTAACCCGCAGCCTTCATATACTCGTCCGCTTTTGCAGTATCGGTGGTCAGTTTCTCCGTGTCCGTATAGCCCACCGTGGTGGAGGGTACAAAGCCCCGGTTGGGGATCTCAGCATAGGCGCTGCCGAAATAGGTCTTGAATTCCTCGTAGTTCAGTGCATAGGAAACTGCCTGACGCAGGTTTTCGTCAGAGAACAGGCCCTTTGCGTTGTTAAAGGCCAGGACCGCAGGCGCATTGGCCGCAGCCACATTGACAAGCGAGACATTGGTATCGGTGGAGAGTACATCCTGATAGGTTCCTGCTACACCGGTGGAGTAGGCCCAGACCATGTCGATGTCGCCCTGCTGGAGCGCCAGGTACATGGTATCCTCGTTGCCGAAAAGCTGATAGACGATTTTCTCTACATTGGGCTTCTGGGGATAGTATTCATTGACTGCGAAGGTAATGGTCCCGGCTTCCTTGTTGAAGGATTCCAGCACATAGGGGCCGCAGGTGATGCGGCCTTCGGCCTCCGTGACGGTATCCTTGTCCTCATAAACATGCTTGGGCATGACCCGGAAGGAGGTCATATTGCTCAGTTCCCGGACATTGGGAGAGGCCAGCGTCAGGGATATGCTCATTTTGTCATCGGAGAGGCTGTAGCCGGTGTACTTGGCATCTGTGACCTTTCCATCTTCCCCAGTCTGGGCCTCAAAATTGGCGCTTCCGTTGGCCTGATCGTATTGGAGTGTGAAAAGAATGTCCTCCGCCGTTACAGGCTCTCCGTCGGACCAGGTCATGCCGTCCTGAATGGTGTAGGTCCAGGTAGCGGCATCCTCGGTAGCATAAGTTGCCAGAAGCGGATGATATTCGCCCTTGGTGTCCTGATAGACCAGAGGCAGCTCGGACACGCCGCTGGCAAGCATATCGAAGTTATACTCGCCGAACACAGCAGTTTCAATGGCAGCCGTTGTGCCGACGGTCAGCGTATCAATGGCGTAGGCAGGTGCCGGTTCCGTGGCCTCCGTGGTCGGAGTCTCGGTGCTTGGTTGGGTGGAGGGTGTCTGGGTGGGTTCTGCCGGGGTCTTGCCGCAGGCTGCCAGCGACAGCACCATCAGCACCGCCAGCAAAAGAGATCCTACTTTTTTCATTTCGTGTTTTTCTCCTTCTGATTTGTGTGTTTCTTCTCAAATACATAGATTTGATCACAAAGTAAATTCACCAGTGCTTCATCGTGGCTGATGAGCAGGATGCTTCCGTGGTGTTCCTGCATCTGACGGCGTACCATTCCCAGCACATTGGCCTGGGTAGAAACATCCAGCATGGAGGTTGCCTCGTCCAGAATCAGCAGCTTTGGCCGGAACAGAAGGCACCGGGCGATGGCCACCCGCTGGGCTTCCCCACCGGAGATCTGATGCGGCAGATGGGCCAGGATCTGCGGCTCCAATCCGACTTTCACAAGCACGTCTTCCGTCAGCGCACGCTCCTCTCCTCTGGGAGCAAAGCCGTGATAGCGGATCAGTTCTTTGAAGCCGCTGCCGATTTTCTGGCGTGGATCCAGCGTCGCATAGGGCTGCTGATAAACCATCTGAATGGAAAGACCCAGTTTCCTGTCATAGGGCGTATTCTGCGAAACAAGACATTGACCGTCCAGCAGAATCCGCCCTCCGTCCGGCGGGCAGATGCCGCAGAGGACTTTGGCCAGCGTGGATTTTCCGATCCCGCTTTTTCCGAATATGCCGCAGATCTGACCGTCTGGAATATCCAGCGTGACATTTTGCAAAACCTGTTTTCCGTCAAAAGCCTTATCGATCTGTTCCATGGAGATCATTCCTTGCAGCACCACCATTCTCTGTCTCCCTGCGTCCTCCGGGGTATTTCGGCACGGCATCGTCCGAAGGCTGCGGGACAGCGGCGATAGAAGGGACAAGTGCCCGTCTCCGTCCGCAAAGCCGGCGTTTCCTGCATCCCGTTTTCCACCAAGGCACCCAGCAGGGCTTGGGTGTAGGGATGGCGCGGGGCAGCCAGCACCAGTGCGGAGCTGCCAGTCTCCAGCATTTTCCCGCCGCACAGGACAAGGATCCGGCCGCAGGTCGCTGCCACGGAAATGTCATGCGTGATAACGAGCTTTGCCGCATCCGGGAACAGGTCATTCAAAAGGGACAGCGTCTGCTGCTTGCTGTCCTGATCCAGACCGTTGGTAGGTTCGTCGGCGATCAACAGCTTTGCCTGAGAGCAAAGGGCCAGTGCAATGGTTACCCGCTGGGCCATGCCGCCGGACAGCTGGAAGGCATACCGGTCCAGAATGGCCTCCGGCTGGGTAAACCCCACCTGCGTCAGCTTTTCACGGGCAAACGCTTCTCTCAGAGGTGCCGCAATGCCCAGCTTTGCAATGCTGTCAAACATCTGGCGGCGAATGCTTCTGGACGGGTCAAGAAATTCGTGACCGTTCTGCGGGATATATACGATCTCCCGGCCCAGCATGGACCGCAGCTTTTTGCCCTTCGACAAAGCCTTCCCGCAAAATAATACTTCACCGGAAACCAGCCGCACATTGCCGGGCAGCACCCCCATCACGGATTGGGCAATCAGCGTCTTGCCGGACCCGGTCTCGCCAATGAGAGCCAGGCTCTCCCCGCGAGAAATATGGAAAGAAACCCCGTGGACCAGTTCTTTTTCCGTGCGGTCCAGTTTTGCGGCGATCACGCCGCCGGCATACTGTAAAATAGGTGTTTCCAAGTGTTCCTCCGAACCGGTGTTGCTTTGCATTCCTGCCCTGCGCAAAGACGCAGCGCTTTCTTCCCCAAGAAACGCTGCGCCTTTGCTTTGGGTTTTGGCAGGAATGCGTGTATGAACCGATGAGCATACTATAACAGATGAGATTCCCGGGCGGAAGCCTCCCCGGGGGATGTTTTTTCATTCACCAAGATAGAATCTGTGTTCGCACTTTTTTCTTCGTATATTCTGTCAAAGCCTTATGCTGATTGGGCCGAAAAGTATCGCAAAAAAGTCAAAGTGATACGCATTTTCGCACGGTCGGAAAAATCTGCTTTCCCAATGCCACTATCGTTGCGGACCGGTTCCACGTGATCCGTCAGGCGTCCTGGGCGATGGAGCAGGTCCGGAAGAACGAGCAGAATAAGCTCTCCAGAGGGCTGCGCAGGTACTTCAAACGGTCAAAGCACCTTCTCCGGAAGCCGATGGAAGCTCTGAGCAGCGAGGAGCAGGAGCGTCTGGCGCTGATGGTTGAGATCGCCCCGAGGCTCGCCGACGCCTACCGGCTGAAGAACGAGTTCCTTGCCGTCATGCATTCGGAGTCCTCGACCGTCGGGAAGCAGCGGCTGCTCGACTGGCTTGCGGCCGTGAACGTTATGGATCTTCCGGAATTTCAGGCCTGCGTCACGGCGTACCGCAACTGGTTTCAGGAGATCCTGAACTCCATGGACGTCCCCTGGTCCAACGGCTTCATCGAGGGCTGCAACAACAAAACGAAGGCCCTCAAGCGCGTCTGCTTCGGGATGCGGAACTTCCGGAACTTCAGAAATCGGATCCTTTTCTGCAGCGGTGTACCGAAAAAACCGCGCCGGGGCTAAGCACCCCGACACGGTCCTGGATGATTGTGTTCTTTGCCTCTACCCCAACGATTGACATAGAGCCCGATAAATGCCGATCATGCCGGCAAGGAAAGGCAGCCCGCCTAAGCCGTTCAGCAGCGCAGAGTACATTCCGTTCTGCTAAATCCAGTTGGAGTTCAGCTTGTCAAAAAGTGCCTGAGGGCTTCCCATAAACTGCGCGCCGCCCCGGTGGGTCTCCCGGGGCGGCGCTTTCTATCGATCTGAAAGGTGAATGAGGGGGCAAAAATCAGTTGAACTTGCTGTGGACGATCTCCATGAACTCCTTGACGAGCTTCGCGTCAACGCGGTCGCCGGTCTTGAAGCCGCGGCCGACGATAACGGCATCGCAGTACTCCATGTAGTCCAGAACGTTGTTCGGCTTCACGCCTGCGCCGACGATGATGGGGAAATCGCCCATCTCTTCGCGCATGGACTTGACGTCCGCCGGGGTGATCTTCTTGTTCAGGTCGTTCTCGGTGACGATGACAGCATCGGCATCGTGGCCCTTGGCATTGCCAGCCAGCTCGTTGATGGCGACATTCGGAACGCCATAGGTCTCGGCGGTGTGGACGTCAGCAAAGATCATGGTGTCGGACGGATAGTCCTGACGGATCTTGGCAAGCGGCGTGGAGCAGGCTTCGATGTAGCCGAAGGAACCGGCACGGTTGTCGACATAGGCCTCAAAGCGGATGAAGTCGGCGTCGACGGCGTAGGCCATGGCCCACTCCTGCACGAAGGCGTTCATCTCGATGTTGACGCCGAACGGGATCTTGCAGAACTCGCGGATGCGGGTGGCGATGCTGACCATCAGGGAATAGGCCTCGAGGGGGATCTCGGTGCTGTACTGGGGCCAATCGCTGAAGTTCTCGAGCATGATGGCGTCAACGCCGCAGTCGATGAGGGTGTGGGCATCCTCGATGGCGTTCTTCACGATCTCTTCCTTGTTGTTCTGGTAGGCAGCGTTGCCGGGAAGCGGCAGCAGGTGGACCATGCCGATAACTTTCTTCTTGCCATTAAAAAACAGCTTGCTCTTCTCGATCATTGTAATTTCTCCTTCGATGATTTTGGGCAGCACCGCACAATTCAACGAGCGCATTCGGCGAGAGATTTTTTGTCGAGGCAAGGTTTGAAAAGTGCAGGAATACTTTGTGTATTTCAATCTTTTCGAACCGAAGGATCGGCGAAAAATATCCGGCGAAGGCCGAAGATGTAATTGTGCGGTGTTGCCATTTAGCAGCAGACCTCGAGGATGTTGTCCTCAAACGTGATGGCGCGGACCTCATTGCCGCCGTTCGTTGCCGGCTCATAGAGGATGGTGTAGTTGGCAGCCTTGAACTTCGCGATGATCTCGTCGAGCTTCTCGCGGGAGTCGACCTTGATGCAGATGTGCACAAAGCCGGTACGGTTCGGGTCCTTCTTCTCGTCGACGACGGTCGGCTTGGACATCAGCTCCAGCTTCGGGTTCTCATCGAACTTCATGATGTAAGACTTGTAGCCGTCATCCTCTTCGTAGGTCGCATGAACCTGTGCGCCGAAGAAGTCCTCAAAGAACTTTCTTGCGCCTTCCAGATCCTTGACAAACAGACCAACATTGCTGATTCTCATAAGAAATCCTCCTTATTTTTAGCGGCGATACGCCGCAGGGTTGATGAATTCGGGGGCCGCCGACGCTGTCGGCAGTTTCCTGCCGACAGCAGTGTGGGCACGGCGGCCAGAGTTTTTGCCTGATTTAGGCGATCACGCCAAGCAGGCCGAGCACGAAGCCGAGCAGCATCGTGCCGAAGGTGATGTAGGAGCTCTTGACGCCCTTCTTGGACAGACCATAAACGCCCATCGTGAGAAGCAGCGGCATCATGTTGGGAAGGATCGCGTCAAACACGCCGGTCTGGAGGTTGAAGACCTCAACGCCCTCGCGCATCATGACGACATTCCATTTGAAGGAAACGTAGCTGCAGATCAGCGCGCCGCAGACCGCGCAGCCGAGGATATTCGCAACCTTGACGACCTTGTCAAAAATGCCGCTCTCCATGAGCTTCAGAACGGCTTCGCCGCCGCTCTTATAGCCGATGTTCAGCATCCAGTAGCCGACACCATAGAAGATGGCCATGAACAGAACGGTGTAGGCGATCGGAGCCCAGACAGCGCCCTGCGTTGCGAGGTTGATGAAAATAACGGACAGAACGGGAAGCAGAACGACCTGAGACAGAGTGTCGCCGATACCGGCGCACGGGCCCATCAGGCCGGACTTGAGGGCGACGAACGCCTCGTCGGGGATGTCGGCGCCGGAGCGCTTCTGCTCCTCCATGGAGGCGCAGATGCCGAGGATCATGCCGCCGAAGTCATGGTCGGTGTTGAAGAACATGGACTGACGCTTCATAGCAGCGATCATGGCCTCATCATCGCCCTTGTAGATCTTGCGCAGCAGCGGGATCATAGCGGTGCAGAAGCCGAGGCCCTGCATTCTCTCGTAGTTGTAGCAGGACTCGCAGAACCAGTGCCACATGAACCAGGAATGACGCAGGTCCTTCTTGGTGAAATACTGATAGGAAAGATCGTTGTTCTGCTGGATGCTCTTGAAGCCGGCAAAATCGCTCTCCGTGAAGCCGACCATCAGGACAGCCACGATGAGGAAGATGAATGCCACAGCGATGGTGTTCAGGCCGAGGAAGCTCGTAGCAAGGAAGCCGAGGAACAGGAACCAGCGGGCATTGCCCTTAAAGATGGACAGCAGCATCATGCCGACGCCGACTGCCGGAAGCATGCCGCCCATGACGCTCAGTGCATCGAGGACGCGGCCGCTCAGTGCGTTCGTCACGCTGTCGAGGGCATTGGAGCCGAAGTACAGGATGACAAAGACGATGATGAAACGGATAATGGACTTGACAATGTACGGAATCCAGGTGTTTGCCCAGATAACGAGCTTGGACTTGCCCTGCTCGATCCACTTGTCAGCCAGAGGAATGAGCATGCACTGGCCGGTCATGGTCAGAACTTCGATCACAGCGCCGACAAGGCCCATAGGAACGGCCAGTGCCAGAGCGGTGTTCGTATCGAGGCCGCCGATCAGAGCGAATGTAGTACCCATGATACCGGCCATGCCGGAGTCAGCAGGCAGAGAGCCGCCGGCGGAGACGAGGCCGAGGTAGATGACGTTGATGGTCGCGCCGATGATCGTGCCCTGAACCGGGTTGCCGAGGATCAGGCCGACGACAAGACCGCCAACGAGCGGACGGTTGATCGTTGCCCACTGGCCCATGGAACCAAACGGCCAGCTGATGTTCGAGAAGCAATAGAACAACGAGATCAGGCAAATTTGCAGGATACTGATATTCACAAGTTCTCTCTCCTTATTTCTATTTTGGGCTTCACCGCAAAAGCGGTGCCGCCTTTGGGTTCTGAGCTCCGGGAGCGGAGTTCAGGCGTGGGACCTGCCGTTTACTTCAACAGCTTCTTGACGTCTTCCTTCGCATCGGACGGGACCATCTGGCAGTAGACGTATACGCCGGCGTCCACAAGATCACGGAATGCCTGGATCTCGTCCGCGCTGGCGGAAATGCTCTTGTTGAAGTGCTTTCTGCCGGGCGCGCCGCCCATATTGCCGAGGATGATCTCCTTGATCTCGATGCCGCTTCGGACCATGGCCAGCAGAGGCTGCGGAGGCTTCGAAAGAACAAGGACCTTTTCTCCGGCGGGAGAATCTTCCTTCAGATAGGCGGCGGCATCTGCCTCATTCATGACCTGCAGCTCCACATCCTTGGGTGCAGCCGCAAACAGGATCCGCTTCAGGAACGCGTTTGAGGCGGAACCGGCATCGATGATGAGAATGACATTCGCGTTGCAGAGCTTCAGCCACGAGGTCATGACCTGACCGTGGATCAGGCGCTCGTCAACACGAGTCAAAACGACATTGCGCATGCTTTATACCTCCTTCCTTACATGATGAATGCTGGGATATGCTTCAGAGCAGCGGAGCTGCCCATAAAGACGCAAAGGGATCAGCGGCAGGCCTTGACGCTCTGCATGAGCTTGGCTGCCAGAGCCTCGTCGATGGGCTCCTCCGCCTTGCCGTGCGGCTTCATGGCCGAGCCGACGATGGCGGCCTCGACGAGAGACAGCTGGTCGGCTGCATTCTGCGCATTGACGCCGCTGCCCGCGATGAGCGGGAGCTTCGTGACTTCGCGCACGCGGCGGATGGTCTCGAGCGGAGAGGCGGAGCCGGTGTGCGCGCCCGTGATGATGAGGGCATCCGCGCCGCACTCCGTCGCCATCAGTGCGCTCTCCTCAATGGAGATGGCGCTGCTGAGCATGAACGTGTGCTTCGTCTGGATATCGCACAGGAGAGCGATGTTCTCCGCGCCGAGCAGCTTGCGGTAGCGCTGCAGCTCTCTGGCGCAGGGCTTGACGATGCCGTCGGACGTCACGACCGTGTCGACGAACACCGGCACGCGGATGAACGTCGCGCCGACAGCCACGGCGATGGCCAGACTCGCCATCGGATCACAGAACGCCGCATCAATGCCGACCGGGATGGTCGCCTCGCGCGCCACGACCGTGGCCACGGCGGTCAGGGCAGCCATCTGCTCCGGCTCGAGCTTCGTTCCGGCTGGATGGTCACAGAAATTCTCGACGATCACGGCGTCAACGCCTGCATTCTGCATGGCATGCAGATCGGCAAGGGCGCGGTCGATGACCTTCGTCATATCCCCGCAGTAATCCATCGTGCCGGGCAGCGCCAGCGTGTGGATCATGCCGATGATGCTTTTCTTTTCCAATAAATCCAGTTTTGCCATTGGAAAAACCTCGTTTCTTAACTCTTATCGGATGTAACGGTCGCCGATCAGGGAATCCAGGATCCGGCAGGCCGACGCACAGTAGCGTGCGCAGTTATCATAGGCATCATCCGGAGCGACGGCATCGGGATCAGCCTTGTCGTAACCGCCGAGCAGCTGTCGGCAGAGCAACGAGCCGTTCTCCTCCAGAAAACGCTTTTGGAATTCGTGGACCTTCTCGATCAGCAGCTTATCCGCTTCCTCCGCATTCGGCCGATCAAAGCCGAACACGATGCTCAGTGCCATGGCAGCGCCGGTCACTGCACCGCACGAGTCGCCGTGGAAGCAGCCGCCGCCGAGGCCTGCGCTCAGGCGGAGCGCCTCATCGCGGTCCATGCCGAGGCGGAATGCCGCATACGGGAACACACACTGCGAGCAGTGGAAGCCGTCCTCCATCAGCGCGTCTGCACGCGCCTCCGTCATCGTATTTTCCATAGTTCCTCCCGCTCAGTCAAAGTTGTATGCGGTCACGATGGGCTTGCGGCCCTCGGACTTATCATGGAAATACTCATAGAGGCTGATACCGAGGAACGAGCCGCTGATGTTCGTCAGGTTGTGGTAGCCATGGCCGCGCAGGCAACAGAGCGCGTAATAGCTCCGCTGGCTCGAGCGGCAGTGCAGGTACACGGGAACATCCTTTGGAATTTCCTCCATCCGCGCGCGCAGCTGCGTCAGCGGGATGTTATGGGAGCCGACGAGATGGCCCTCGGCGTACTCGCCCTCCTCGCGGACATCGACGATATACGCGCCGGACTCCACAAGGGAGCGTACCTCGGACACATGGACCTGACGGAGCTGGTCCTCGAGCACATTGATGGCAACTAGCGCCGCCTGATTGACGGGGTCCTTTGCCGTGCTGTAGACCGGAGAATAGCACAGCGTCATGTCCTTGAGGTCATAGACGGTCGCATGCATGCGGATCATTGCCGCGATGACGTTCATGCGGCCGACGACGTCGCCCTCCCCGATCGCCTGCGCGCCGAGGATCAGGCCCGTCGGGCGCTCAAAGATGAGCTTCAGGGACATATAATGCCAATCCGGCATGATACCGACCTTATCGCCCGGGAAGATCAGCACGCTGTCCGCGTGGAGGCCGGAGCGGGCGGCAAGCGCCTCGCTGATGCCGACGGCTGCGGCGTTCTGACCGAACACGCGCAGGCACAGCGCGCCCGCAAAGCCGTGGTTCGGACTCGTGATGCCGCAGATGTGGTCCGCAGCGGCGCGCGCCTCGAACTGCGCAGGGCCGGCCAGCGCAAGCTTGCGCCAGACATGGGTCTGCGGGTCATAGACCTCGATCGCATCGCCGACCGCGTAGATATCCGGGTCGTTCGTCTGATAATTTTCGTTCACATGGATCGCACCGGTCTTACCGATCTCGAGCCCGGCCGCAGCCGCGAGCTTCGTCTCGGGAAAGACGCCGATGGCCAGAACGACCGCGTCGGCAGAATAGGTCTCCTGCGCGCCGTTCCGCTCGACCGTCACGCCCTGCTCCGTGATCGCCTGCACGTTCGTGTGCAGCAGGAGCTTAACGCCGTGGCCGTCAAGCTCCTTGTGCAGGATCTGGACCATATCCTCGTCAAATGGCTGCAGGATCTGACCGGACAGCTCCGCCAGCGTGACGTCCTTCCCGGCCAGCTGCAGATTTTCCGCAGCCTCGATACCGATAAAGCCGCCGCCGACCACGAAGACACGCTTCGTCTCGGGCTTATCCAGAAATGTCTTGAGCGCGACGATGTCGCGGACATTGCGGATGGTGAACACATTCTCACGGTCCGCGCCCTTCAGGGCAGGCGGAACGATGGGGTTTGCGCCCGGCGACAGGACGAGCTTGTCATAGGGCTGCTCATACGTCTCACCGGTCTCCGTGCTGCGCACGGTGACGGTCTTCTTCTCGCGGTCGATGGACACGACCTCGGAATGCACACGCACATCGATGTCATGCTTCTTCCGGAAGGCCGCCGGGGTCATCATGATGAGGTCCTCGCAGTCCTCCACCGTGCCGCTCAGATAATACGGAAGGCCGCAGTTGGAAAACGACACGTCGCTGCCCTTTTCAAACACCACGACGTCCGCATTTTCGTTCAGGCGCTTGACGCGCGCCGCAGCCGATGCGCCGCCGGCCACACCGCCGACGACAACGACCCGGAGCTTTTCATTCTGTGCTGCCATTGGATTTCCCTCCGATCAGCCCAGCGTCATGCCGCCGTCGACAAGGAAGTTCGAGCCGTTGGCATAGGAAGCTTCCTCGGAGCAGATGAAGGCCGCGACATTTGCGATCTCCTCCGGCGTGCCCGGACGGCCCATCGGCCCAAGCGTAACATTCTCGTCGGCGTTGTCGAAGCCGACGTTCTTATAGCTGTCCAGAATGGTCGCCATCATGTTCGTCTTGACCCAGCCCGGCGAGATCGCATTGATGCGCACACCGTTGCCGCCGTTCTCGCTGGCGGCGTTCTTCGTCAGATGGATGATGGCCGCCTTGCTCGCGCCGTAGGCGCTTTCAAACGGATAGCCGACGACACCGGACACGGAACCGAAGTTCAGGATCGCGCCGTGCTTCTGCGCCTGCATGACGGGCAGAACGGTATGCATCATCAGGAAGGTACCGAACAGATTGACGCTGAGCACCTTCTTTGCATCGGAGAAGGAGTAATCCTCCACGCGGGCGCTCGGGCCGGGGATCCCGGCGGCATTGACCAGAACGTCGATCCGGCCGAAGTGCTTTACGATCGCGTCGACCGTCGCCTTGACGGATTCTTCATTGGAAACATCGACCGCCGCGCAGAAGGCGCGGTCCATGCCGAGGCCGAGCTTGTCGGCCAGAGCCTGTACGCGGTCAACCGTAATATCCAGCAGCGCGACCTTCGCGCCGAGGTCTGTAAATTTCTTTGCCATCGCAGAGCCGATGCCGCCGCTTGCGCCGGTCAGCACGACCACCTGATCCTGATAGTTCATTGTGGCACTTCCCTTTCACACTGAAGTCTTGGGACTTTCAGGGGCGGCCTGTGCCGCCCGATTCTGACTTTCCCCTACGCCCTATTTTATATGCAATTTCCGTGCCACTACAGGTAGTAATTCGCGGGCATTTTTCGGTCCGGTTCATTTTTTCTGTCGGAATGTTCAAAAATCAGCTGATTTTTCAGCATTTTTCCGTCAGAAAACCGGAAAAACATTTTTCTTACGGATGCAGAAGTTTTCCTGCGGCCTGACGGCACTCGTCCATCGTCAGCCCGCTCAGGAGCTTGCGGACGGCCGGAACGCGGCGCGGGCTCATGGAAAGCTCATTCACGCCCATACCGACAAAGGCCGGGGCCAGCTTCGGGTCGCCAGCCGCCTCGCCGCACATACCGCAGGGAATGTGCCGCTCTGCAGCGGCCTGCGCCGTCATGGCGATGAGCCGCAGCACGGCCGGATGCTCCGGCGCATAGAGGTGTGCCACAGCGGCGTTGCCGCGCTCGACCGCAAGCGTATACTGCGTCAGATCGTTCGTGCCGATGGAGAAGAAGTCAACTTCCTTTGCGAACTCCTCTGCCAGAACGGCGGCTGCCGGGATCTCCACCATCATGCCGACCTTCACAGGGCCGGTCGGAACGCCCTCCGCCTGCAGCGTCTGCTCCTGCTCACGCAGCAGTGCCTTTGCCTCGCGGAGCTGATCCATGGAGCCGATCATCGGGAACATGACGCGCACGTCGCCATAGGCAGCCGCGCGGAGAATGGCGCGCAGCTGCGGCCGGAAGATCTCCGGATGGCTGAGCGTCATGCGGATGGCGCGGAAGCCGAGGAAGGGATTGTCCTCATGCGGCAGCTCGAGCGTCGGCAGCTTCTTGTCGCCGCCGACATCCAGCGTGCGGATGATGAGCGGCTTGCCCGCCATTGTCTGCGCCGCCGTGCGATAGGCCTCAAACTGCTCGTCCTCCGTAGGAAGAGCGTCGCGGTCCATAAACAGGAACTCGCTGCGGAACAGGCCGACGCCGTCCGCGCCGTATTTCATGGCCTGCTGCGCCTCCTGCGGCGTGCCGATGTTCGCGCAGATCTCAAGCGCCGCGCCGTCCTTCGTCTGCGAGGGGCTGGTGCGGAAGGCCTCGAGCGCCTGTGCTTCGCAGTCGGCCTGCGCCTTGCGGCTCTGATAGCACGCCGTCTCCTCATCCGTCGGGTCGACGGTCAGGGTACCGTCCGCGCCGTCGAGGATGGCCATATGTCCGTTCAGTGCCTCTGTCTGCCAGCCGTCGATCCCGGCAGCGGCCGGG
>ERZ773134.1996-NODE-1996-length-15718-cov-5.893890_pt1 | contig 15718 bp, 11 predicted proteins | sample MGYA00580856_ERZ773134 | MGnify/ENA primary metagenome ERZ773134 (study PRJEB29015, sample SAMEA2737823) | human gut metagenome | biome: human gut; feature: human-associated habitat; material: faeces | place: China | collected 2012 ... | reverse complement strand
ATATCGCCGCTGTTGTCCTGCGTCTGCAGGTAATAGGGATTCGAATCGTAGGTATATTGTCCCCAGCTCACGGCGCCGTTCAGGGCGAGCGTGTGGTAGATCGGGATCGAGACGGCCGCCTCGAGGCCGAAATGCACCTTGTCGATGCCGCTCATGGCGAAATTGGTGAAGGTGGCGGCCACGTCGTCGTAATAGGAGATCACCTTCGACTGGTCGTAGATGCGGGTATAATAGCCCGAAATGCGCGCCTTGAAATCGCCGTAGCGCAGGTTGTACGACGCATCCACGCCGAGGACGCGCTCGGCCGAAAGCCCCGGTGTCGTGGTGTTGCGCGTACGGGGCGAAACGAACGAGGACTGGAACTCAGGCGCTTCCTGCATGTAGACGACGTTCGCCTCGACGGCATGCGCCGCGGAGAAGCGGTACGAGAAGTTACCCTTGGCCTTGTAGGTCAGGTAATCCAGTTTTCGGGAGTCGCCCTTCGAATTGTCGGGGAAGAGCCCCTTGCGCCACAAACCCTCGCGCCACAGCTTCGCATAGCCCACTTCGCCGCCCACGGTGATGCCCAAACCGCCGACATTGAAGCCGTACGATGCCCACGCCCGGGTGCTGAGCACGTGGGCATAGTAATCGTAGCTGTACTTATCGCCCACCTTGGCGGCATGCGCATGGCCGTACTTGTTGTAATAGTCGAGGTTGTTCTGGTAGGCCTGCGTATTCGAACCGAAATCGCGTTCGGCGAATTTGTCGATGTCGGCCCAATAGTCGCCCCCCAGGAGGTCTTTCACCTGCGAGTAGTACTCCGTACGGTTACGGCGCAGCGAAAGTCCGCCGTTGATCCTGGAATCATCGCGGAAGATGTGCGAAAAACTGGCCGCGAGATTCCAGTCCAGCTGGTCGGTATGGCGCTCCTCGACCATGTAGTTAGACCGTCGGCCGGGGCCGTAGATCTGCTCGTCGAGGGGATCGTTCTGGTTATAGTTGGTCTGGTACATCTGCTCCCAGTCGAAATGGCGGATGTCCCGGTAGTTGGCCTGCCAGTAGACCTGCTGCCATGCGGCACCGACATAGTTCTTGTCGAGTGCGAAATAGCTCGGCAGGTAACGGTAGTAGTCGGGGCGCGGGTCGGGGCCGTTCTGCCACGTCAGTGCCGAGTAACCGTTCTTGCCGAAGCGCAGCGCCGTGGCCAGCTCCAACTTCGAACGGTCGGAGATGTCGAACGTGTAGTTGAGCATCACGATGGGTTCGTGGTTATTACGCACGCGGGCATTGCGCTTCTTGCCGTCCTGCCAGCCCCAGTTGGGGTTGTAATAGTTGTTGCCTACCAGGTCGTAGGCCTCCTGCGTGGCGGCCTGCTGCGCACCGCGTTCGGTGGGGGCACCCAACAGGGTCAGCGCCAGGCGGTGGCGCTGGCCGAACTGCTTTTCGACGGCGGCGAAATAACCGAACGCATTGTAGTAAACGCCGTCGACATAGGAGTTGCCGCCCTGGCGGGTCGAAACCGAAAAGGCATACGACCAGCCGTTGTCCTGATAGCCCGAGGCATAGGTGACCATCGCACGGAAACGGTACATCGAATTGCCGTTCACGAGGCTGGCACGCAACCCCTTGCGCATCTGCGACGGGCTGGTGATGATGTTGGTCATACCGCCGATGCCGCCCAGCCCGACGTCCGAGGCCACGATACCTGACGTCACCTCCTGGTTACGTGTGGCGTCGTTCAGGCCGCTCCACAGCGACCAGGGCGTATAACCCGTGAGGGCGTCGTTGAGCCGGATGCCGTTCATGTAGACGTCCTGGTACTGCGAATCATAACCGCGGACGTTGAAGCGCATCTCGCTGAACTTGTAGGAAGCGATGTTGTTGAAGATGTCCTTGGAGGCCGAGAGCGACGTAGGCAATGCCTGCGCATCGTCGACGGTCTCCATGTCGAACTCCGCGAACACGGCGTCGTCGATCATCTGCCGGGGTACGTCGGGCACCAACACGACCGCATTGATGTCGCGCACCTGCGAGCCGACGCGCACGGCGATGGAGAGGGGTTCGAACTCGGGGGTCTCGAACTGCAGCGAGTATTCGCCCGCAGGGACATTCTCGATGAGGAAATTACCCCGCTCATCGGACATCACGGTCACGTCGCCCGGCGTCATCGTAACCTTCACGCCGTCGAGGGCCACACGCCCCGCACGCGAAACGACCCTGCCCCTGACGCCGCCGTCCTGTGCAAAGGCGGTCAGCGTGGTGACGGAGAGTACTAAAATCAGTAGAATTTTGACTTTCATAGACTATGTAGCTAAATTATTTGGCAAAATAGATATACACCGGGAAGTGGTCGCTGTAACCGCCCTGGAAGTTGTTTCCCACATAGGTACGCAGCGGATAACCTTTGTACTGCCCCTCCCGCTGCACCATGTAATGCCTGCGGAAGATATTGCCGTAGTACTTCGAACCGGGAGCCTTGCGCAGTTGCATGCCGTCGTCGCCCGAGACCATGTTCCCCGAGACCACGATGTTGTCGAAGAGGTTCCAGGCATCGCCGTAGGCGAGCGTACCGATCCCCGCACGCAGCATGTCCCCGAAGGGATTGTAGAAATCGCCGGGTTCGAGCTCCTTCATGCGCGTTCGGGCACCCAGGCCTTCGGCCATGCTCGGATCCGTCGGGTCGTCGTTGAAGTCGCCCATGGCAACGATCCGGGTCGCGGGGTCGGCTTTCAGCACCGAATCGGCGATCCGGCGCATCTGCTCCCCGACGGCGATGCGTTTGAATTCCGAAGCGTCCTTGCCGCCCAGCCGCGAAGGCCAGTGCGCCACCATAAAGAAGAAGGGTTCGTTCTCGATGGTTCCCCACATCGTCAGGATGTCACGGGTCTTGAAGTTGGGAAGCTGCGGCACGACGGTTTTCACCGGGAAACTGCCCTCCAGTTTGAACACATCGGGACGATACATGAAGGCCACATCGACGCCGCGGGCTTCGGGCGAATCGTAATGCACGATACGGTAGTTGCCGGGGGCCAATTTGGGCGTCGCCACGATGTCCTCCAGCACCGAGCGCGTCTCGACTTCCGAGACGCCGATAACAGCCGGATAATTCTTGTCTGCGGCAGCAACGTCGAAAAGCACCCGCTCGATATTGCCGAGCTTCTTGTAATACTTGGCGGAATTCCACTTCTTGGGGCCTTCCGGCGTGAACTCGTCGTCATGCACCTCCGGATCGTTGATGGTGTCGAAAAAGTTCTCCAAGTTATAGAACATCACCTTGTAGGGCTTCTGCGCAAAGCACATTACGACGAACGCCGCCAAGAACAAAGTGAATATCAGTCGTTTTTTCATCGTTCTGAAATTTTAAGGTTTTACAATCCCCAAGAGGCGGCATCTGTCTTTTCCTTGACCTCGGCAGGCAGCGTGGGGAAGAATTCGAACTTGGTCAGCTCTTCGATCTCCTTGACGCTCTTCACCCAGCTTTTGGCCTCACCCTGACCACTGGCATTTTCCACCCAGAATCCGATGGACTTAAGCTGGCCGGCCGGAAGATTGCCCAGCCGGTCGCCGGGCTGCCGGATATTTCCCTTCACCGTACGCACCACCACTTTAAAATAATGGCTGGGCAGCGGGCACACCTGTCCGGCCTTGTCGGTCGTCGATGCCGTGCTGCCGGGTTTCCAATAGGCGCCCGTCACTACGTAGAGCGTATCGGAGCAGACCCAGTCGCGCACCTTGCCTTCAAGACGCATCCACCCCTGCTGATTGAGCGTGCCATACTGAGGCGTAGCGTTGGAGTTGTAGAATGTCTGGTACTGCATGGCCATATTGGCATTGCGGTCTGCATTCGGAATCTGGTGACCACGGTCATAAGATCCGGTATAACTGCCCCGTCCCAGATCGGCCTGAAATAACGACGAAATCTTGGGATCGAAGGCCCACGGGTCTTTGGAAGGACGCCCCGAACCGATATATACGTCGTGCAGGGGATATGCCACCCACCACGCACCGCGCTTCGTCTTATCGAAACACAACGTGTAATTACGCATATTCCGGTTGTTGAGCTGAGCGAAATGCGACACATAAATATAGTTGCCGTCCTCCTTCTTCGCCGGAATTTCGGGCCAGACCAGATTATGGCCGGTCTCGTATACATCATCGTCCGACGAAGTGCTGAACTGGACGAGTTCAAGCTCGACGGGCATCTCGCCTTCGAACTCGAACCTGATCAGGGCATGCCGCTCGTCCTTGGTGTTGTTCGGCCAATAATAGACATACTGATTCTTGTCGGACAAACTCGTTCCGACCTTTCCCGTCTTGACAGTCTGACCTCCCGGCGCTGTCCGGTTGAACGAAATCCATTCGGCTCCCGAAATGATTTCAGCCGTCCACGGCGTCCCCGTATCTCCGGTCACGAGCAGCACGGCAGCGCCCTCCTGATCGGGATGCACGGTCTTGGCAGGGTCCCACTCCACCGAGTTGGCGCCCCCGCCTCCCTTATTGTCGGAATCCTTACCGCACCCCGTAAAGGCGACAGCTATCAGCACCATCGCCGCAAGGAAAGCGGCAAACATCCGCGAACTATATTTATATATCAACGTCATTCAATTAAAAACTAAGTGCGAAAATAGTCTTCCAGTCTGTTTTCGGCAGGAAATTCCTGCCGAAAACAACTGAAAGTTCTAAAAAAGATTAATTTTTCTTAAAGAAGAAAACACCAACCTTCGTCTGCGTTTCTGTTTTATAAGAACGAATATAATTTGAACTAGCACTTGCAGTAATCAGATAAACCCCATTATTCGACGGTGCCATACCCGTACCATTGCTCTTGTCCATAAACACCCATTCTGCATTCTCTGTTGCCTCCTTCAGGTAAAGACGACGATTAGTAGTCTTTACAGAATTATAAAGATACTTATCTCCGACTTTAATATAGTAAGTATTATCTTTACCATTTACAGCAACCAATTCGATTTCCGTCGTAACAGCTGTCCCCTCAGGATTCAACTGATTTGAAGTATACTGATAGGGAACTGTCACCAAATCGCTATTCGAAGTCGTACCGGTTCCAGCATACGAAACGGTTCCCGTCCACATCTGATAATTATAAGGAGCTGCATCCTCTACATATCCAGCCATATAATACTTTCCGGCCGAGAGATCGGCAATTTGAGAAATCAACGTATAAGTCGGCCCACCCGCAGTACCGAGTACGGTAATCGGAACATTCACACTATTACCACCGGAAAGGGAAATAGTCAGTGTCTGAGACACCTCTGAGGCATTAGGGTTAGCTTCAGCAGTAACAACTACATTCGATCCATTTACTTCTGCAGAAAGAATACCACTCAACCCGCTCGTTGAAAGAGTATTGTTCCCCATATTAACCACCTCGACTACAAGGGTTTCACTACCTCCTGCGGCAGGGAAATTGACTAAAGTAGGCGTTACTGCGACAATCATCGGAGTTGACGATTTAAAATTCTTCACGTCGTCGAGGTTGCGGGGCAAAATTTGATTGTTGCCCGAATACACCGCGGCGATACCCGTAATTTCGGCAGTCGTTGCGCTATAAGGCTGATCTTGGAATGTCGTCCAAGCATTCTTATTGAAATAAACGGCCAAATTGGCTCCCCCGGCCGTCAGCGTACGGGTCGTATTCGCTCCGCTGTCCATCCACATGCCGGCAGCGCTCGTTGTGGCTTCGATCGTGACAGGCATATTGAAATAATTCGAAATATCGGCGACCGAATTCACCTTGATAGGAGTTACTGCATTACCGCTCGACTGCACGATCACTTCACCGGTCCCGATTTCCGAAACCTGAGGAATCGAATTGCGGATCTGACCTTTTGCGACACCTGCCGTTAGCGTGACGAGCACTTTATCGCCCAGTTTATAGTCACCTTCACTCCAAAATACCGAGTTGTAAAGCGAAATACCGTTTCCACCGGTCGTAGCTCCGGGAGTCATCACGTAAAGCGTACCGAAAGAAGCATTGCCAGCTTTGGGATCACCGCAAATTACACCTTCGAAGGTATAAGTCACATTTTCGTCGATCACCTCGGCAGCAGAAGTCGCCGTGATCTTGGCCAAGAGTTCGGGAATCGTAATTGTCGTCGCACCGCCGCTTCCGCCGGTCGTTACGAACGTCTTATGATCGCCGTAAAGAATATCACCGGTGTTGGGAGTGGCGTAGGCGCGGAAAGCGTACTGCGTCTCCTTCGTCAGGCCGGTAACGTCTACGGTCCATGTCGCAGCCTTCGTTGCGGCCGGAACTTTCACGGAGCCTGTCCAATCGGGCGTATTTCCCGTGGCGAAGACCACATACTCCACGCCGACGGCCGAATAGTCGGCCAGATCGGCATTGGCGATCGAGCCGCCCAGCGTCACCGTCGTCTCGGCTACATTCGAAGCGTTGGCCGTCGTAACCGCAGGCGTAGCGGCACCGCCGTTGAATGCGGCCAGATCAGCGGCGTTGCGGGGTGCGATCTGCCCCTTGCCGTCGAATATCGTAGCGATACCCGAAATCGTACCGGTCGTCGCAACATAGGCGAAATCGAATCCGGTAGCCTTACTATTAAAATTCACGACGAAATCCGTTCCTGCCGAAGAAACCGTAACATTGCTCATCGTTCCCGGAGTAGGCTGCCATACACCGCCAATCGAAGTCGTGGTGTTCTCAACGGCCACGGGCATACCGAAGTAATTCTGTATTGTCGCCGGGGTAACTTTAAGCGGAGTAATCGTATTATTCTGCGAGAGAACTTCGATATCGGCTTCGGTTATGCCTGAAATCTGGTATACGGAACCGTTGTAAAGCTGGCTCTTTGCCGTACCAGCCTTCAAAGTAACTTTGACCTTGTCACCCATTTTGTATTTGCCATCCAGATCATAGGCGTAAATCACCACACCATTCTTTGCCTCGGTCGCCCCCGGAGTCATAAGATAAATGTAGCCTATGGGGAAGTTATGGAATGTCTGATCGCCGCAGACAACCGCTTCGAACGTACGGTTCTTATCATTGTCGATCACCGTAATCGTTCCGGTCATGGCATTGACGATTTCGGGAATCGTAATCGGCTCGGTAACCACGCCGCTCGTCGGAAGATCGACCTCCTGACCGCCTGCGCCTGTCGTTACGCTCAGGTCATCGACGCGCGTTCCGACGCTGCTGGCAATGCGGAGCGACAGTTCGGACACGGCAGTCTTCAGCGTAAAGTTGCAGATTACCCATTTGTATTTGGACTCTCCGGCAATCGATTCGAGTTCATAGGTAACCGTCTTCCACGATCCGCCGTCGTTGCCGCTCAGCGAAAGCGTGATATCGCTCGCACCTACGGCGGCATTCGACGCCATAGCGGCAAACTTGATCTGGAGTTTCGTCTCGCCGGATTCCAGTTTGAGCTTGTTCACATCGAAATAGCCGTTCGAAGCGACCCAAAGGGCGTTCGGACCGGAAATAGCATCGGTGTCGGGCGCTCCGGTCTTACGGATACTTGCCTTATTCCCCGTATAGGTAGTCTGAGCGGTTACACCCGAACCATCGCGGAGATAATCGTTGAACTGAGCCACATCCGTATTTTCACTAACGGGATTCGTACCGAAGTTTTCGAAGAGAATATCGCTCGACGCAATCTTTTGTTTTACAGTGACGGTCTTCGTATTCGTTCCGTCGGTTACGGTCAGCGTACCGAGGGTAACCTCGGCATTCGTCTCATTGGCCTTCGACGCCGTAATCGTCACGGTGCCGTTCTGCGAACCCTTGTCGGGATCGAACGTAAAGCCGTCGCCCGAAGCTTTGGCAACCGTCCAATCGCCGTTGCTGGTGACTGCGAACGTTCCGGTGGAACCGGCTGCCGCGTTAAGACTGACGGTTTCGGGATCGACGGACAGGATGGGATCGTTCGAAACGAAAGCGGCCACATCCGACGGTTTGGTCGGAATCAGCTGGATATTGTTGAAATTCTGTTCGGCGGTACCGAGCATCGGACCGGTAGCAGCCTTAATATACAGCATTCCGAAATCGGGAGCGTCGGTGGCTGTGGCCATGTAGCTCTGGACCGTCGTCGAAGAGGGACCGTCGAGTACGACTTTGCGCTTGGCACCGGTAGCCCAAGCCTCGCCGACATAGGCCGACTGCGGCGTAAGATCGTTCACACGCACGTACTGGCCCTGATAATTACCCGAATTGAACGTTGCGGCGGAAAGCGACGGGATAACAAGCTCGACCGGATCATCGTCCGATACGGTTACCGCCACGCCCTTCAACTCACGCAGATTCCCGAAGGGAGAGTATTCGGCGCCGGACAGTTCGAGCGTGACTTTCTTGCCTACGGGATAGTTTACGCTGTTAGCCTTGGTGAACTCCTTCGTATCGTAAAGGACGATAGCCGAGTTGGGCAGCGAGATGTTGTCGCCGACATAGAGTTTACCGAAATTATTGCCATACTCGTTATTGGCCAGAATGACCGCTTCGATGGATGCCTTGCTGTATCCCAAAGGAACGGTGTTGCCGCTCTCCACGCCTGCATGGGTATCCTTGATGAAAGCGACCAGTTCGCTGACTGCGCCGGCCACGGGAGCCTCACCCTGCTGGATGGTAACCGTCTTGGTGAAATAGGCGCCGTAGGAGTTCTTGAGCTGGAAACTCAGCGTTGCCGTACGGCTCTCGTTGCTTGCGGGGATCGAGAATTCGACCTCGGTCGTACCGGCTTTTCCATCGGTCGCGGAAGGCGTCACCCAGTCTGCGCCCGATTCGAAAGCGAGCGTCCACGGACGATTGCTTTTCACCGTAACGGCAGACGCACCTTCGGCCACGCCCTCGGCGGAAAAGGTCAATGCTTCGGGAGCAACCTCAAGATAAGGCATCCCGTCGTCATCGTTATCATCCACACACGATGTAAACGCCGTCGCGGCGATCAGGAACATCGCACCGAACAATAACCTCAAAAGGTTTAACTTTTTCATAGAAGAGTTGTTTAAAATTGATTAAAAACTTTTATTTTATTTCTAAAAAAACTTACGATTCCTTACATAATGGTAATATTATGCCTCAAATTTAAAATTATTTTCCGGACCGGCAAAAGCATAAACGCCTTTTTTATATTACGATTAGGTTAATTAGCGGACATCGGCGTCCAATGCGGATACCATCGGAGACAAAAGCCCCGGAATACGCACGTTTCTGCATATTCCGGGGCTAATAGTCTTTCGGGATCAACGGATGCGGTCGGCCGCGCGCACCATCAGTTCGTCGCGGAAAACCGCACGTGCGGCGAGGTATGCGAAAAGCAGGCAAACCAGCGGCAGCACGACGGCAGGTTTCAGCACCTGCGTATGGAACGTCTGTTCCGCAAACACCCGGTAGCTGAGAAAGTAGTACACGCCTTCCATAACGGCGGAGCCGACGAGCAGCACCATTTCAACCACGCAGAGCCGGAGCTGGAGCAGGCGGCGCTTGAACAGGAAAATCGTAATAAACGGCAGCACGCAGGCCAGCGCCAGCACGACGCCCATATAAACCGTCGGCTGCACGGCTTCGCCGGCAGCGGTTTTCAAAGAAAAGGCATACAGCCCGAACTCTCCGGCCTCGCCGGCGAACCACGCAAGCGGAGCGAAAAGCGTAACGGCCATAAGCGCCGTGACAATCAGCATGTAAAGCGTTTGGATTCGTTGTATCATAGGGTCATAAAGTTTTATCTATCAAATATTTGTTCCTGTCGGAGGAGCCGCGGTTGATAAGCTCGCCCAAAAATCCCGCCAAAAACAGCTGGACTCCGAGGATAATCGCCAGAATCGCCAAATAGAAAAGCGGCTGATCGGTAACCGCCCTCAGCGGCAGTTCGTGGACCTGCTTCCAGATTTTGGCGGCGATGATCCAGACCGTCGTGCCGCCGCCGATAAGGAACATCAGCGTCCCCAGACTGCCGAAGAAATACATCGGCGAGCGGCCGAAGTGCGACATGAAGAGTACGGAAATCAGGTCGAGATAACCTTTCAGCATACGTTCGAGACCGAATTTCGAACGACCGTATTTGCGGGCGCGGTGCTCCACCGGCTTCTCGCCGATGCGGCGGAAACCGGCTTGCTTGGCCAGTATCGGAATGAAACGGTGCATCTCGCCGTAGACTTCGATCGCCTTGACGACCTTGCGGCGGTAGGCTTTCAAGCCGCAGTTGAAGTCGTGAAGCCCGATTCCCGACACGGTGCGGGCCGTCCAGTTGAAAAACTTGCTGGGCCAGCGTTTGCCGATCGGATCGTAGCGCTTCTTCTTCCAGCCCGAAACCAGATCGTATCCCTCTTCGAGGATCATCCTGCGCAATTCGGGAATCTCGTCGGGCGAATCCTGCAGATCGGCGTCCATCGTGACGACGACCTCCCCTTCCGCAGCCGCAAAACCGCAGTACAAGGCCGCGGATTTGCCGTAGTTGCGGGCGAACCCGATGCCCCGCACCGCCGGATACTGCTTTTTGAGGGATTCGACGACGCTCCACGAATCGTCGGACGAACCGTCGTCCACCAAGATAACTTCGTAGGCGTAGCCGTGCTCCGCCGCCACGCGGTCGATCCATGCGACCAGTTCGGGCAGCGATTCCGCCTCGTTGTAGAGCGGCACTACAACCGATATGTCGAGTTTATTCATCTTCTGCTTTACTGTTCTTACTCACCGGCCTGCGTATCGAACGGCCGCGGAGCGCGCGAAAGCACACCTGCAATGATAAGGCCGAAAACAGCGCCGAAGAGCAGGCTTACCCAGATACCGCCCCAGACGGTCGCAAGCACCGAGGGGGCAGGCGCGGTCTGAATCTGCTCCAGCGACTGGGCCATCACCGACTCCATCGACGCCGGTACACCGCCGCCCAACGCCATCATGTCGGTCAGCGCTTCGACCAGCCGGGAGGTGTAATTCGAATAACCCATGATCAGGTGCAGGTAGATATATTGCACACCTCCGACGATGACGCCCGCAAAGGCCGACACCGCCAGCACGAAGAGATATCCCTGTCCGAAGGAGAATCCCTCCTCGGCCGAATAGAGTTTCGAACGGTTTCGCGTGAAGCGGTGCAGCAGGTAATAGTGCAGGACGACGACTCCGATCCATTCGACCGTCATCAGGGCATAGTACTTCATGCTGCCCGAAAGCGTCATCATCGTCTCCAAGATCATCGACACGGCCAGTATGGCCCCGATAATCGCGCCGCATTTCGCGGCATCGTTCCAGAAATTTTGTTTTTCCATTATATCATTCCGAATTATCAGTTCCCAATCATTGCAGTTCGCCCTTGCCCTCGCGCAGGATTTCGGGTTCGTCGCCCGTGAGATCCACGACCGTCGTCGGCACATTGTCGCCGACGCCGCCGTCGATCACCAGCGCCACGTCGCGGCCGTACCGCTCGTGGATAAGTTCGGGATCGGTGGTGTATTCGACCACTTCGTCGTCGTCCTTCACCGAGGTGGTGATCAGCGGACATCCCAGCGCCGCGACGATGGCCCGCGGAACGGCGTTGCCGGGAATACGGATTCCGATCGTACGCCGTTTTTCGAGCGCCTTGTCGGGCATGCCCGACGATGCCGTCAATACGAACGTGAAAGGCCCCGGCAGGTTGCGCTTCAGGATGCGGAACGCCGCATTGTCCACCCGGCAGTACTCGGCCGCCTGAGCCAGATTTTCGAAAACCACCGTAAAAGCCTCTGCGTCCTTGCCCTTCATGCGGCGCAGCCGCTCGATGGCCTTGGGCGAACGCAGCGAGCAGCCGAAAGCATAGACGCTGTCGGTCGGATAGATGATGATTCCGCCGTCCTCCAACGCATCGACCACCTTCCGCAACTCCCTTTCGGAGGGGTTCTGTTCGTATATTTTCGTCAGCATGAATACAAATGTACGAAAAATTATTTAATCTTGCGCCGGTTCAGCTCCCTGCTGTACGCCTGAGCATTGGCGTTGTGCTCGCGCAGGGTCTTCGCAAAATTGTGGTAGCCGTCGAACGTCTCCCGTGCGCAGAAGAAAATATAGTCGTGTTTTTCGTAATTCAGCACCGCGTCGATGGCATTGATGCCCGGCATGCAGATAGGCGACGGCGGCAGGCCCTTGTTCAGATAGGTGTTATACGGAGATTCGTATTTCAGATGCTTGTACAGGATGCGGCGCAGGCCGAAATCCTGCATCGCGTATTTGATCGTCGGGTCGGCCTGCAGGGGCATTCCCTTTTTCAGCCGGTTGACGTATACGCCGGCGACGCGGGGCATCTCGTCGGTCTTGCGCGTCTCCTCATAGACGATCGACGCAAGAGTCATGACTTCGAACCGGCTCAGGCCGCTGCGTTTGCGCAGCGCGTCCCGCTCCGGCGTCCAGAAACGGTCGTATTCGCGTTTCATCCGCTCCACGAACTCTTCGGGCGTCACCGTCCAATAGAATTCATAGGTGTTGGGAATGAACATCGAAAAAAGGGTCAGGCTGTCGAAACCCGCTTTTCGGGCCACTTCGTCCGAAGTCAGCGCCCGCATGATCGCGGCGGAGTCGGCGTCGATCTGACCGGCGAGTTTCTGCGCCAGCTGGGCGGGAATCCGCACATTGTTGATCGTCACCCGCACGGGGGTCTGCATGCCCAGTTTGAGCATCCGGGCCACCCGGATGACGCTCATGCCCCGTTCGAGGAGATAGTGTCCGGGCTTGAAGGTCTCGGCCAGATTGATGCGCCGGGCATAGACCCCGAACGCCCAATGGTGTTTCAACTCCGGCAGCAGGGAATCGACGAGCGCACGGTAATCGGCCCGGCTGCTGACAAAGAGTTCGCGTTCCGTCTTCACGGCATTGCCGTAGAACTGCTGACGAAGGACGAATCCCGCGATCAGCAGAACAGACAGGCCCGCAAAAAAAACATAGAGAAAAGTTTTTTTACGCATCTGGTCGAAAATTTTTGCAAAGATATAAAAAATTCCTACTTTTGTGCCGGGTGAGTCTTATACGACCAGCTCCTACAGAATCCCCCAGGCGAGGAATCGAGCAAGGGTATGTGGTTGTAGCGGTGCGATATAATCAGCTCACCCAACCATATATGGCGCTGTAAATTCCGGTTTGCAGCACCATATTTTTTTGTGGATTCATAATCGGAGCGAACAAAAAAACGGAACCCGGCCGGGGTTCCGCATAGCGTCGGACGGCACTCCGCCCTATTTGGTGTATTCGATCAGCAATTGGTTGACCACACTCACGAAGACATAGCAGATCACAAAAACGACGATGCTCTTCCATCCTTTCATATTGGCCGAAACGAGGTAGGCGAAACAGCCCCAGACCATCGACCAGACCATCGAAACCGACAGGACGATCACGATCAGATTGTAGGCTGCCTGCTTCAAGACCTCGCAGGCGCTGCGGGGTTCGCAGACAATGCTCCCCAGCCACATGGCACAAAGACTCAGCACTCCCAGAATAACGATCGTCGGCAGCATCGCGAACAGGTTGGTGGCAAAGATATCCACGGCCCGGATGCGGGAGGGCGAGAGCACCAGCGCCATCACGTACAACAGCAGCGAGAGGGGCAGCCACAACAGCAAATTCGACGACAGAATCGTGATAATCTTGGAAACGTCGCCCTCAACGGGCCAACTCACCGCGGTCAGCAGGCAGATGGAAAAGAGCGTTCCCGCGAGGCCCCAACCGAGCGCTTTCCCTGTAGACAGGTATTCGAACGGGTTAAGAATCTTGTTCATCGCTTTCGAATTTATTTAGTTGAGAGATAATATCGTCCAGTCTGTTGCGCACGGTCGGATAACTCAATCCCAACTTATGGGCCATCTCCTTCAGCGAACCGCTGCTCTTCACGAAATCGAGTACGAACTGCTGGTCGGGTGCTGACAGCTGCATCATCACGGGAAGACTGTAATTGCCTTCGATATGTGTTTGGCATCCGTTGCAATGCATCGCGTGCACGCTCAAACGTTTACCGCAGGAGGGACATATTTTGGGGAGGTTCTTCAGTGTAGCCATAAATATTATTAAAGAAATACTGCGTTTAAATTAGTTTATGATTGACAAAATTAATATTATTTCCCAAAAATAGCAAATTTACCTCCATGAATACTCCCCGCAGGCAAATCGCATGCGCCAAACCGGCATGGAGGGAAGTCTTCTAAAAGTTCGCCTTCACCCCTACCGTAAAGTTAGCCCCATATTCGGGGTAGAACGGATATTCGTACAGGCGGCGGTTGATCAGGTTGCGCTTAAACCCGCCCACGAAATAGCGCCCGGCCGCTTTTACGGAAGCACCAAAGCCCCGCTCCCGGCGCACATCGTTGGCGTGGGCCGCCACAGCGCCGAGGCCCTTGAAGAACAGGTAAAGCGGTGCCAGCAGATCCTTGAACATCTGCGCCGCACCGGGAAAGGCTGTTGCAGTGATGGTATGCAGGGCATCCCTGCACCAGCGGGCCAGTCTGCGCGCCACGGCGGCAATGCCGCGCCCGGTGCGCACCACCATGTACTCTGCCGCAAAGCCCAGTGCATAAAGTGCCTCGCCAACTGCCAGCACCACGGCACTGGCCCGCAGCTTTTTGGCCACATCATTCATGTGCCGCTGCGTTTTGCGGCGGAAACGGTGCCGCCGCAGCAGGCCGGAGATCTGGACCTTTGCCCAGAAGCTTCGCAGTTTTTCTCTGCCCTTCACCGGCGCTGCAGGAGCCTGGCTCTGCGGCTCCTTTGTTTTTTCTTCGATCAAAAGGGGTTGCTCCTTCCTGACGTTTTGGGTCGAAAGTTACAAATTCATATCAATTATACACTCTGCCCGGGCCGATACAAGGCTTGTCACAAAATTTGGGCAGAGCTTTCACAGAGGTTTCACTTTATTTTCATATTTCAGCGTCCAGCAATGCCCGCATATCCTCGGGCAGGGGGCTCTCCACTGCAACGGTGCGGGCGTGTTCCTCCACCGGCGTTTCCAGCCGGATGCCGCCGGGCACCTTGGTGTAAGCCGGCACCCGGAAACTCTGCCGGGCGCAATGGAGCGCCTGCCGGGCAATGCGGTCACGGTGCCCGCCGTAAAGGTCGTCCCCAGCCAGCGGGTGGCCGATGGATGCAAAGTGCACCCGGATCTGATGGGTGCGGCCCGTCACGGGGACACAGGCGGCAAGGCTCAGGCCCCGCGCTGCCTTTAATATGGTATACTCGGTGCGGCTGGGCTTGCCCTCGGGGGTCACGCACCGCCCGATGATGCTGTCCCCTCTCCGGCCAAGGGGGGCATCGATGACTCCGGGGCCAAGGGGCAGTTCACCCTCCACGATGGCGTAATAGAGTTTCTCTACACCCTCGGCCAGCAGGGGTGCGGCATAGCCGTTCTTTGCGGCCAGCACCAGCCCGCTGGTGTCTTTATCGATCCGGTTCACCGGGCGGAACACCGGGCTTTCGCCGTGGGCAGCCGCCCAGGCGGCATAGCCGTTGGCCAGGGTGTCCCGGGGGTAGTTCAGGGTGGGGTGCACCGCCAGATGGGGCGGTTTTTCCAGCACCACGGCAAAGGCATCCTCGTAAACGACCCTGACCGGGATCTCAGGCTGCGGCTCCACGCCGGGGCCGTCGGCGGGCAGCGCAAAGCGGATCACCTGCCCTGCCTGCACACGGCGGTTGGCCAGAATGGGCACATCGTCCGCAAAAAAGCCGCTGCCATGGAATTTGACCGCCCGGGCCAGCTCCGTGGAGACGGCACACCGGCGCAGAAAGCCGCGCAGCAGCACACCATCGGCTTCG